>ERZ795053.2033-NODE-2033-length-24985-cov-5.468632_pt1 | contig 24985 bp, 17 predicted proteins | sample MGYA00375137_ERZ795053 | MGnify/ENA primary metagenome ERZ795053 (study PRJEB30182, sample SAMN05720284) | activated sludge metagenome | isolation source: Anaerobic digester | place: Hong Kong | collected 2014-12-17 ...
CAGAAGACTCCAGCCAGAAGACCTACAGCTACATGTATCTCTTCGGCATTGACCGTGACCGCGACGGGACACCTGATCTCGCCCACCTGAAACTGGATGACGGGTATCTCGATTTCTCTTTCTACGATGATGACCTCATCGCTCTTTCCACACTGCAGCCCTTCAATACAAAACAGTTCCTCTCGGAAAGCGAACCCTCGGGTATCGTTCCCGACCTTCCTCCCTATCTGGACGCTGTGCGTTCAGAGATCGGAGACGGACCCTTTGTGGATCTCATGGAAGCCCTGGACAACAGCGGGATCTACGAAGAAGGGTCCTCCACACCGCGGAAATATATGATCTATACAGAATACTATTCTCCCCAGCCGGTCTTCAACCTGGGCCGGTTCAATATCATCGAAGGAAGTGAAAAGGTGGTCGTCAACGGGGAGGTCCTTTTCAGAGGGCGCGATTACTCCATCGACTATCTCACCGGGACTGTCCAGATCCTCAATGAAAGCGTTGTCACGGAAAATGCCGCGGTGAGCATCACATTTGAATACCGTCCCCTCATGATGTCAAAAAGCAAGACCCTTATCGGGAACCGCCTGGAGTACAACCCCAATGAACACCTGAGCATCGGGGCCACCTACATGGATGAATGGATGCCCGAATCCAATGACGCGACCATACCCCGCCTGGGCGATGAGACAACACGCCACAGTGTCTACGGGGCCAATATCAATTATACGCTCAATGAGAGGGATTATAATATCCTGGCTAAAGCGGAAGCCGCTAAAAGCCTGGTGAATCCCAATACGTACGGGATGGTCTACCTGGAAGATATGGAGTCCAGCGAGCAGGTGAAAAGTATTTCCCTGTCCAAAAGCTCCTGGTTTATCGCCTCTTCTCCCGAGGGATTCTCTGCCGATAACCGGTATATTCCCACCTATTCCGTTTCAGACGGGTCGGTTTTCGACTCGTATAACTATTTCACCAACGATTATGTGGAGTTGAGCCAGATCAATTCCAACTACGGAACCGGGGACAATATGATCCTCACCTTCCGGCAGATGCCCGGAGTGGGTTCTTTTACCTCCTATGCCACCATCGTCTCGCAGAACGGAATGGACCTGAGCGACTACAAACAGCTGGAGATCTGGTACCGGGTCAATACAGGAGCCACAGGCACCATCAATCTTGACCTGGGGTATATCAGCGAAGATGCTGACGGAGACGGGATCCTGGACAGTGAAGATACCGACGAAAACATGGTGCTCAATGCCGGGGAAGACATCGGATTCCCGTTCAACCTTCTGGGGTCGGTCTACCCCATCGGTGAACTCAACGGTGTCCTGGATACAGAGGACCTCAACAGAAACGGTATCATGAACGACAGCGAAGCAGTGGTCCATTACTCCTTTGACTTGGGGGACGGGGAATCTCCTGAAGATAATGAATGGCATGTCCTGACCATTCCCCTGGATTCGGCCGCTGATTATAATGAGAGCATCCTCAAGGTGGTGAAAAATATCCGCGTGTGGGGTGAAGGGTTCAGTTCAGGGACAGAATTCGCCTTGGGACGCCTGGCCGTGGTGGGGACTGTCTGGGAAGTGGACGAGGTCTATCCGGCCGGCAGCACTCTGGAGATCAGCTCCATCAGTCAGTATGATGATCCCAACTATATCAATCTCCATCATGAAGTGGACAAAGAGACAGACCGTGTCCTGGAAGATGTCTCTCTGGTCATGGATTTCGATATGATTCCCGACGGGGCCGATGCCAGCCATGCTTTCTCCAGGAAAGACCTGGGGACGAGCAGGGACTTTACCCTCTACAATAAATTGCGTATCTACTACTTCCCCAAAGAGACGGAGGGTGATTATTCCTTCACTGTCCGCCTGATGACAAGCCAGGACAACTACTTTGAAAAAAAGGCTTCTGTGCTTCCCGGAGACCTCGGAGCATGGCATTATCTTGAATTCGATATGGGACGCATTGATGACGCTTCTGAAGGAACAGTGATCGTCGGAGAACCCAATATCAAGAACATCAACTATATCCTCATCGGGGTATCGGGAGAGAACGGACCCTACAACGGAATCCTCTATGTCAACGATATCCGTCTCGTCGACTCCACGATCCAGGAGGGGATGGCCCGTTCCGCGACGCTCCAGGTCAATTATAAGAACTATGCCGGAGCTTACTATCAGTACATCAACAAAGACGGGAAATTTGCTCCCATCGGACAGTCTCCGGGGGAGATCAATTCGGTGAGTCATGCCTTCAGGGGGAACGTCAATTTCGCCAAGTGGTTCTGGGAAGAGAGTGGGATCAATCTTCCCATCAATTTGAGTTATTCCAACAGCCTGAACGAGACGGATTCAAGTGTCCTCAGCGGAGTGACTTACCGTTCCAGGGGACGGAACGAAAGTGATGCCCTGGGTGTGAATGCGACTCTTTCCAAGGTCAAATGGCCCACACTCTCCTACTCCTATAACTATTATGAACAGAACGTGGATAATGAGACCAAACCGCTCTATCAGAAGCGGGTCAGCCATGATATCGGCTTGAACTATCTTCCGCCGGATGCACGGTTTCTCTTGGTGAACTGGCTTCCGGACTCCTTCTCGTTCAATTATAAGAGAGATACCAATGATTATCTGAACCAGAAAGAAGAGAATCAGAACACAGACTATATGAAGCTCACAGAAAACTGGCGAGTCCAGGCTAACTGGCTTCCAGTCAAAGGGCTGCGGTCGGCGTTCTCCTATAATCTTACGGATCAATGGGATCAGATCGAAGAGCTCTACGTCAACAGAAACCTGGTCTCCTCCTTTGATAATTCTTTTGACAAGAATGTCTGGATCATGGATTTTTATGCCAAATACAGGGCCCAGTACAAGGAATCCTGGAGTTATGAAAAAGCTATGAATGAGGGAAACTACTCACTCAAGACCTTTGACCTCTCCAATCTCTACGAGACAAGGCTGACATTTCATCTGATCCGCTATGCCAGGATCATCCCTCTTTTTCAGAAGAAGCTTGATCTCACCTCCTCTTTTAAACTCACAGATCGGAGTTATTATGACCTGGTTCCCGGGAAAGCCCATGCCGGTGTCTTTTTAGGGTCGCTGAAGAGCCTTGATGTGGAGGGCGACCCCGACCAGGAGACATCGACACAGGTGGTCTCCCTGGAGGCCAAGACAGACTTTATCGACGGAGTCTCCTTCAACCTCAACTATGATCGGACCACAAAGGATACGGATAATGCGGGAAACATCCAGGAGCAGGAGGTCATCAACTGGCCTGATACCTCTCTCACTCTGAATACGTTCAGAATGATCCCTCTTCTTGCGCGGTTTGACAAATTTGTGGTCTCGCATTCCCTCTCGTTACGATACAGTGAAAAGGAGACGATGACCTATGGGTATTATTCACAATCATCCCAAAATACCAATTTTTCAGGGGAGTGGAGGGTTACCTGGAGTGGAAATTTAAATACCAGATGTTATTATAGAAAAAGTTTAGAAGAGTATAGAACGATTTCCTATGAAAGAAATTCAACCAGAAAAGAGGGAGAAGTCGAAGTCAACTACTTAATTAGAAATTCCAAGCTAATGAAGGGGCTTTTCCGAAAAAATAAGAGCCAAGTCAATACACTTTTGACGCTAAACGGAAAAATTCATTTCACACAACAGTTTTATACCGTGGGGACAGATTCCTTTTCTCTGGACTCGATGTTTAAAGGGAAATACGATTTCGGAACGGGGATGACCCTTTCGGCTCTTTTAGGATATAATATCTACAGGAGTGAGATCCCCACAAAGGATTATAATGAGATCAAATTGGGAGGAGAGTTTGAGATCCGTTTCTAAAGTGCTTCTTGGAATCATCCTGTTGGCCGGAGTTCTCAATGCGTCAGCGCTGGAGCTGAAAACGGCTGACCCCGGCCCGCGGGCCTCAGTCATCTATGAGATACCACGGCTTGCGGAGGGGGAGAGGCCCGGGGCTTATCCCGCGGCCTATCTGGGTTATGAACGCCAGATGATCAGCGGGATCCTCCGCGGGCGTGGTGATTTTAACGGAACCCTGAACTTCGGGTACACGCCCCGTGAGCTTGTCATCCTTCTGCGTATCCATGACAATGAGATCGTGGACGACTCTCTCCGGGAAAATGACAGTTTTACCCTGGTGCTTTCTCTGGACGGCTACCCTGAGCGGAAGATCCATTGGGACAGCAGCGGGATGACAGAGACAGTTCCTTCGGGTGCGGGACATGTCCGCGTGGAACGGGCCGCTCAGCAAGACAGGGTGTATCTCATCTCCTTTCCCTGGGGCTCCTGGCCTCTTCTTCAGCATAGGCCTTACCGCCTGCAGCTGTGGGCTTATGACAATGATGACTGGGGACAAAAGATCATGAGGCTTCAGGAGCAGCCCCTGGAGTTGGTGCTGAGCCCTCCCCTCCCGGGAGAAGAGACGGCTCTGGCCGCAGGGCGTTTTTATCTTCGCTCTGAAGACAGCCTGACTCTCTTCGGAGAATTTTATTCACCGAAAAGAGAGACGCGCCCGATCACGTTCAGGATCAACGGACGGGAGATCTCCCGCTCCTTCCTTCTCGAAGAAGGGCGGACTCCTTTCGAACTGGTTCTCGCTCCCGGTGAATGGAAAGAAAAGACCCTTGTGGAGTGGGATTCGCCGGAAGGCTCCCGCTCTCTTCTCTTTGATGTGGTCATTGTCAACGACAATCGTCTTCCCGTCCGGTCAGATCAGGATATCGCTGATAATGCCTTTTTACAGAGTCATGCTGTGACCCGGTACGGGCTCCTGTTCAAAACGCCCTACGAGATCTTTACTATGCCCGGCCGCGACGGGACCTGCCGATGGGTGATCACCGGATCCTACGAAAAGGCCTGCAGGCTTCTCAGGGCTGCTCAGGAAGGGTACCGGGGAGGACTCTCTGTTTATGTCTACCCCCAGGGAAGTCCCGCACCTCTGGCTCCTGACTTTGCTTCTCTTTGGGAAGAGAGTGGAGCGGAGTCTCTTTTTCTGGAAGGAGAAGCGGGGAGAGTCTTCCTGGATATGATCAAAAACGGGCCGGCCTCCACCAGGCCGTCTCTTCATCTCATCCATATCCAGGATCCCGGGTCGTTCCTTTATGACCCTCAGGTGGATTCTCTTCGAAGCTACCAGGTCACCCTCTGGGAGGGGCAGCCGATGCAGGGGATCGCGTATCCTGATTTTTTCCGTATCAGGGCTCTCCCGGACAACAATGACCTCAGAGCCTTTTTGTCAGAGACAGAAGGCCTCCCGGGAGAGGAGAAGCCCTTTTTCCTCAGATCGACGTCTCTGACTCATAATCGCATGGGACACATGGAGATCTATGAACTGCTCCATTACGAGATCCCCTTTTTCTCTGCCAGCCTGGATCCCGGCCATAACCCTCAGGAGATCTTCACGGAGAATATCCGGTATTTTACTTATCCCGTGGGAGAGGGGCAGGAGGCTCTTCTTCTTAACGGGAAGTCTTATCCTGTTTTCCCGGGACATCTCAACCGCTTTTCACTGGATGAAAAAAACAATGTCTGGAATATCTTTGTGAGTGAGTCCATTGTCTTGCCGGCTGTCAAAGATTTTTTTTCTGGGCCTGTGTCGTCTTTCGATAAAGAGACAGCACGGAAGATGAAAGAGATGACCGGTTACGAACCTCCTGTGGCTCAAGGCCCCCGGCTTCTCTATTGGGGGAAAACCCTCCCCGGGGAGCTGAAATCGTCTTTTCAGATCACCATAGACGACGATGACGTCACGACGATGAACGGCAACAGGATCAGGCTGGATGAACTCTTTCTCATCGTCTTTGAGGAGGAGGGACGCCTGCTTCTCTGGATGACGGCAGACCCCTCAGGGCTCTTTTCCGCTCCTTCGAACTATATCGTCTTTGACGATGACGGACAGATCACCCGGCTCGGGGGAGTGATGCCCCGGTGAAAGCTCTGATCCAGCGTGTGAGCCGGGCCTCTGTCACCGTCCGGGGTGTCTCTACAGGAGCGATCGGGAAAGGGCTTCTTGTTTTCCTCGGCGTCGCTCCGGAGGATACCCCCGATGATGTCACGACGCTCCTTCACAAGATCCTTCATCTTCGCATTTTCGAAGATGACCGGGGAAAGATGAATCTCTCCCTTGAACAGGCCCGGGGAGCGCTTCTTGTGGTCTCTCAGTTTACATTGCTGGCTGATACCTCCCGCGGGAACCGGCCCTCTTTTACTGCTGCAGCATCTCCGGAGAAGGCCAGAAACCTCTACGATCTTTTTCTCAGCCAGGCTGCCGCCCGGGGAACGGTTCCGGTGGCTTCAGGTTCTTTCGGCGCCCACATGGATGTGGAACTGGTCAATGACGGGCCGGTGACGCTGATGCTGGAAAGCGGGAAACGATGATCCCTCATTTCATCCTTGGATCGGCTTCACCCCGCCGGAGGGACCTCTTTCAGCGCCTGGGGCTTTCCTTTACGGTTCATCCCGTTGATGTCCATGAAGAGTCCCATCTGCAGCATGGACGTCCTTCGCGAACAGTGCTGGATATTGCCCGGGAAAAGATGGCGGCGTTAGTGAAGGAGGGGCCTTTCACCGAGGACTCTGTCCTTGTGACAGCGGATACCATTGTCTGCTACCGTGGTGGCATTCTCGGGAAACCCCGCTCACGCGAGGAAGCCGGCAAGATGCTCCGGCACCTGTCCGGTCATGTTCATAAAGTCTACACCGGGGTCGCCATTTGCCGCGGGGAGAAGTCGAGAGCCTTTTACGAGAAGACACGGGTCCGCTTTATGCCGCTTTCCGATGACCTGATCAGACGATACCTGGAGACAGGGGAGTATGAGGGAAAGGCCGGAGCCTATGCTATCCAGGGAAAAGGAGCATTTTTCATCTCTTCTGTCCGGGGAGACTACTATAATGTCGTCGGATTTCCCGTGAACGCTTTTATCGGTCATCTTTGGCGCCATTTCGGAGTGGCTCTCTTATGACTGATGAGCGCCTGGAGCTTGTGAAGATCCTTCTGAAGTGGCAGAAGACTCTTTATATCAACAGGATTCTGGAAGAGAAGCCGCTCTCTCCCTTTGTCCTTTTTCATGCCCGGGGTGTCATTGAGAACCTTCTCTATCTGGACCATGCCATGGCCCCGTTTGTCCGCAATGATCCCGGAAACGAGGCCCGCTGGATCCTGCGCCTGGCGTTTCATGAACTTCTTTTCAGCGACAAGAGCGAAGATTATGCGGCCACTAACGAAGCTGTCCGCCTTGCCGGGCGTTTTGCCCCGTCAAAAAAGGGGTTCGTGAATGCTGTTATCCGCAACTTTCTCCGCCAGGGGAAGGCGGTCACTCTTCCCCGGGATCCGGTGGAGGGCCTCTCGGTGAAGTTTTCTCTTCCTCTGTGGATCACCAGACTCCTGGCCGGCCAATACGGGACAGGGACTCTTGAAGGGATCCTCTCCTCGTTTCGCAGGCGCAGGGACTATGATATCCGGATCAATCTGGACCTCACAGATCATTCCACTTATAAAAAACGTCTTGAAGAAGCCTCGGTCTCTTTTGCAGAGTGGCCCGGAGAGTGGGACGGAGCTTTTCGGATCCTGGGACATCACGGCCCCGGGGATCTTCCCGGTTACAGAGAGGGTCTCTTTTTTGTCCAGGATCTCGGAGCTCAGATCGCTGCTTCTCTTCTTCTTCCTGCCCGTGGGCCTGTTTTGGATGTGGGGAGTGCTCCCGGCGGAAAGCTGATGTTTTTGGCGCCTTTTTTGAAAAAAAGTGAAGTCGAGGCGCTGGATATCTCAGCACGGCGGATCAAACGCCTTTCTGAGAATCTGAACCGTCTCCGGATTCCCCTTCCCCGCATGACAACGCAGGATTTCCTCAAATATGAACCCGGGCACCTCTACAGCAGGATCTTTCTTGATGTCCCTTGTTCCGGCCTGGGAGTCTTGTCAAAAAAGTGCGATATCGCCTATCGGCTCTCTCCCGAAACCCTGGAGTCTCTCAAGTCCGTTCAGCGTGATTTTCTGGATAAGGCCCTGACCCTTCTCGCCCCCGGGGGGGAACTGGTCTACAGTACGTGTACCATCAATCAGGAAGAGAATGACGGCCAGGTCGAAGCGTTTCTCTCACGTCATGGTTCGCAAGTGACGCTTGTGGATCCTTCAGGGAGAAAACATTTGAATGAGCTTCCCTTCCGTGATATAGTGTTCAGGCAAGGGGTGTATCGGTCCCTGCCGCCGGAGTTTCCCGGAGACGGGATGTTTGGAGCTGTCTTGCAGAGGAGGGCCTGAATGAAAAACAAGATCTCCGCCTCGATCCTGAATGCGGATTTTTCCTGTCTCAACGGCGATATTCAATCTGTCATCCATCATATCGATGAGATCCATTGTGATGTCATGGACGGCCATTTTGTTCACAACATCTCTTTCGGAGCTCCTCTGGTGCAAGCGGTGAGGAGTGCTTTTCCCCAAGCGGTCATCGATACCCACCTCATGATCTCAGACCCGGAACAATACAGAGAGGATTTTATCAAAGCCGGAAGTGATATCCTTGTTTTTCACTACGAGGCCACTCCGCATGCCTACATCACACTCAAACGGATCAAAGAGGCCGGGATCCGGGCAGGGATCTCCGTGACCCCGGCTACCGAGATCTCCCTTCTTGAGCCTCTGGTGCCTTTCCTGGACCGGGTCCTTATTATGACCGTGGAACCCGGATTCGGGGGACAGCAGTTTATCCCTGAGATGCTTCCCAAGATCAGGAAAGCCCGGGCCCTCTTCGGAGAGATCGATATCCAGGTGGACGGAGGGATCAATGAGAAGACACTTCCGGAAGCCCTGAACGCCGGAGCCAACGTCTTTGTGGTCGGCTCCTATCTTTTTAACAGTGACGATAAGAGTGAGAGAGCGGCAAGACTCCGTTCTCTTTTGGATTAATCCATTAAAGGAGGGGTTATGTTATCTGATATTGAAAGACTTTACTCTGTCAACGCTATGAACATGAAACGTTCCGTGATCCGCGATCTTCTGAAACTCACAGCCAAACCCGAGATCATCTCCTTCGCCGGGGGTCTTCCGGCTTCGGAAACATTTCCCGTGGATGACCTGAAACCCATCGTCGCGGAAGTCCTGGAAAAAGAGGGGACCAAGGCTTTGCAGTACGGGACCACAGAAGGGGACGACGTCCTTCGTGAGCAGATCATCAAGTTTATGGCAGCAGACGGTGTAACGGGACTGACAAAAGAGAATATCCTTATTGTGAGTGCTTCTCAGCAGGCTCTGGATATGACATGCAAGCTTTTTGTCAACCCCAATGACCCGGTGATCATCGGACTACCGTCTTACGTGGGGACCATCAGTGCCATGCGGAGTTACAGTGCGCGGACTGTAGGGATCCCTGTCCTCGACGACGGGATGGATATGGATAAACTGGAATCGGAGATCAAAAGGCTTATCAAGGAGTGCGGCCCGCCCAAGTTTATCTATGTGATCCCCGACTTTCAGAACCCTGCCGGGATCACCCTGACCCTGGAAAAGAGAAAACGCCTTCTGGAGATCGCCTATAAATACCAGGTTTTGATCATCGAAGACTCCCCCTACCGTAGCCTCCGTTATGACGGAGAGGCTGTGCCTTCGATCTATTCCCTGGACAAAGAAGGGCACACCATAGGCCTTTATACATTTTCAAAGATCTTCTGTCCCGGATTCCGTCTGGGATGGATCGTCGGGCCTGCTGAGATCATCAACAAGTTTGTCGTCTCCAAACAGGCCATGGACCTCTGTACTCCGCCCTTTTCTCAGAAGATCGCCGCCTACTATATGAAAGAGGGGCTTCTTGAGGAACGGATCAAAAAGAATGTGGAACTCTACAAGGTCAAGAAAGATGCCATGCTCGCCGCGCTGGACAAGTACATGCCCAAAAGAGACGACCTGACATGGACAAAACCCGAAGGGGGGATGTTCCTCTGGCTGAGAACACCTGAGTTCATCAATATGGACGATCTTTTCTATAAAGCCCTGGAGAATAATGTGGCCTATGTCATCGGAAGCGCTTTCTTTGTCAACGACGGCGGGAAAAACACCTGCCGCCTCAACTTTTCCTACCCGTCACTGGAAGAGATCGACGAAGGGATCAAAAGGCTGAGCACGGTTATCAAAGAGGCTCTAAAAGAGTATGAGGGGAAATAATATATTGACACTGACTGTTTTTTTAAGTAAAATCTTAGAAAAATACAGAAGGGGGATTATATGAAAAGGTCGTTTTTTCCGTTAATTTTCATATTAATGATAGCTGTTTTATCCGGTTGCCAGTCCGGAGGAAATGTTATTCTGGACAAGGCCGCCATCAGCAAAGCTCAGGCCGCTATAAAAGACCTGGCCAAGATCGTTGAATCTTATAAACGGCTGAATGAGGGGAATCTGCCTCCTGAGGGCGCTCCTCTGTTTGAATCACTCAGCGGTTTTATCACCGATGTCAAAAAGGATCAGTTTATCCCGACATTCGAGAATACCTACAATAAGATGATCCTGGAATTGCTGGAAAAGAAAGGCGGGGCCAATTTTACATTCAATGAACTGGCCGATTTCTTTGTCCCGGTCATCGTTTCCAGAGAGGATGTCAGGATGACAGAGAGCGAAGTCAAAGAAGCTTTCATCGCCAACCTGGAAACTCTCGAGCTGCCTGATCCCACAGAGAGTGACATCTATGACGCAGCCAATTCCATCTTCCCCAAACGGAAGACAGAAGTGATCTCCTACGGCGAGATCACCACCATGCTGGACGATGCCAGGATCAAAAAGGCCAAAGAAGAGATGATCAGCGCTGAAGAGCTCGACAACCTGAAAAAGGATGCCCGGAGGATCTTCAACAGCTCTCTCCCGCCGTTCAACACTGATCCTGAAAAGGGCGGATGGGCCCAACCCAAGTGGATCATCATCCAGCCTGATGTGGATATCATCGTCAAGCATCGTATTGAGCGCTATGCAGAGCGTTACAGCAGAGAGCCCTCTGCAGGGACAGTGAACACCTGGAGACGGGAAGCCGAGACCTACGCAGAAAACAATAGAGTCGGATATATTGTATGGGTAGCCAACGATTCAAATCACTCTCTTGTTTACGCCAAGGTCAACTGATCTTAAACTTAAGGGGGAGGGTCCACTCCCCCTCTTTTTTTAATTGGAGTAATAAAACATGATCGCTCAGAACGAATCAGGGGGGCAGATGCCCCTTACGGAGCTCATCTTTCGTGAGTACGAGAAAGACCGGAAACAGGAGCAGTTTTCGTACCGGGTGATCGCCTTTATCCGCCGTCTTTTCTCAAAAGGCGAAGAGATCCCCGTGACCCACGGCGGGTATCTCGAAGACGAGCAGTCTGTCCGGATCCTTGAAAGCCTGAAGGCCCGCGAGATAACCTCTCCGGAGAACAAAGCCCTGATCGTCGCTCGGGAGGGCCGTGTCTTTGCAGACATCACCGGGTCACTGGTTTACGTGGCCGGAGAAGTCAACGGAGATATCAAAGCGGAGAGGATCTATGTCAAGGGAACTGTGGAAGGCGTGATCGATGCAGAACATGTTGAAATCTTTCCCGGAGGCCAGATCAAAGGACATGTGAGGACAGCCCGTCTTTTGATGCACAAAAAGGGCATCCTCCGGGGGCAATGTGATATAAACTGAACTGAATGGAGGAGATCATATGGCAATTGATATGGCAAAAATAAGGAACATAGCATTGGCCGGACACAGCGGAACCGGAAAGACCACTCTGGCTGAAGCAGTGATGCTGGTCACCAAACAGATCAACCGCATGGGGAATACAACAGAAGGCAATACCGTTTCCGACTACTCACCCGAAGAGATTAAAAGGCAGATTTCCATTAACTCTTCAGTTTTGACCTTTGACTGGAAAAAGACTCATTTCTCTCTTATCGACCTTCCCGGGTACAGTGATTTCATCAGTGAGATGCTCACCGGCCTCTTTGCAGCTGATCATGTCGTCACCACGGTCTCCGCGGCAGCGGGGATTCAGATCGGCACAGAATCGGTCTGGGATGAGGCCGCACGTATGGGGAAAAAGGTTTATATCTTTATCACCAAACTGGACCGGGAGAACACAGATTTCTTCGCGACACTTGATGAACTCAACGCCAAATTGAGCCATCCCCGTCCCGTGGCCATGCAGCTGCCCATAGGCAAAGACCTCGGATTTAAAGGCCTCGTGGATCTTGTGAACATGAAGGCTTACGAATATGCCGAAGACGGTTCTGCAAAAGAGATCGAGATTCCCGGAGAGATGAAGGCCCAGGTGGAGGAATACAGAGAAAAACTCATGGAAGCCATCGCTGAAGAAGACGAAAGTCTTATGGAGAAGGTGCTCGAAGGCGAGACGCTCACAGACGAAGAGATGGTCCGTGGACTGGAAAAGGCCATGTCCGGGGGAAACATCGCCCCTGTTCTGCTGGGATCAGCAGAAAAACTCATCGGAGTCTCGACTTTTCTGGAGTTCTTTGCTGAAAAAGCCACCTCGCCTCTCATCGAGAAGACATACTATGAGGTGACCGGGGAGGAAGAAAAAATGATCCCCATTGATCCTGAAGCACCTTTCTGCGCAAAAGTCTTCAAGACACTCGTGGATCCCTATGCAGGGAAAATGAACTTTTTTAAAGTCCTGTCCGGGAAGCTGAAAGCCGGAGACAGTGTCCATGTCCAGGAAAGCCGCAAAAGTGAACGGATCGCTCATGTCTACACAGCCATCGGTAAAAAGATCAATGATGCCGGGGAGATCCCCGCAGGGATGATCGGAGTGATCTCCAAAGTGGAAAGCATCAAGACCGGGGATACCCTTACCGCCGGGTCGGATGATAAGACCGTAAAGTTCATTCCTGAGCTGAAGCCCATCTATTCGCTGGCGATTTCCGCCGTCTCCTCCTCTGACCAGGATAAACTGGGGACCGGGCTTGCCAAACTCACTGAAGAGGATCCTTCTCTGAAGAGCTGGAGAAATACCGATACTCATGAATCGATCATTTCAGGAATGGGAGATATCCACCTTGATGTCATGGTGGCCCGCCTCAAAGAGAGGTTCGGTGTGGATGTGGTGACCAAGACACCCAAAGTCGCATACAAGGAGACCATCACAAAGCCTGCCCAGTCTCAGGGGAAATACAAGAAACAATCAGGAGGGCGCGGCCAGTACGGTGATGTCCATGTCAAGTTTGAACCCCTTCCCCGCGGAGGAGGATACGAGTTTGTGGATGCCATTGTGGGCGGTGTCGTCCCCGGGAAATATGTACCTGCAGCGGAAAAGGGGATCAAGGAAGCCATGGAAAAGGGCGTCCTTGCGGGATATCAGGTCGTCGATATCAAAGCAACCCTTTATGACGGTTCCTATCATCCTGTGGATTCCTCTGAAATGGCCTTTAAGATCGCTGCGTCCATGGCTTTCAAAAAGGCTTTTGAAACAGCGGGCGGAGCCATCCTTGAGCCTATCATGAAGGTCCGGGTCACTGTCCCTGAAGAGTATATGGGGGATGTCATGGGCGGGCTGAACAGTAAAAGAGGCCGTATCCTGGGAATGAATCCCGATGGGAAAGGGCTCCAGCAGATCGATGCGGAAGTCCCGGAATCGGAAATGCTCAGCTATGCCATCGACCTGCGCTCTGCCACCAGCGGGCGGGGAAAATTCGTCACAGAGTTCTCCCATTATGAGGTCTCCCCGCATGAAGTGATGGAAAAAGTCATCGCCGAAGCGAAAGTGGAAGCGGAAGAGGAAGAGTAAATCCTGCGGCCCTCTCAGAGGGCCGTTAACCTTAAGGAGGTCGGGTATGAAAAAAGGTGTTCTTTTGGCCCTTGTCCTTGTTGTGGCTGTGGCTGCTTCAGCAGCGCTGACTATGGGTGATGTCATCAGTAAAAGTGTCTATGACTCCAAGGGTATTTCTGCTGATCTGGTCCAGATGATCAATCTGCCGGCTCAGAACATGGTCATGAAGATCAACGGAAAGATCTTCATGAAAGGTGACAATGTCCGTGTGGAAATGACCTATACGCCGGACAGCTTCAACAATCCTGCCCAGTATATGCAGATGAAGGCGATGAAAGTCGATGAGATGATCGTCATCAACACAGGGGAAAAAGGCGCGAAACGGTCCATCATGGTCTATCCCAAGATGAACGGTTATGTGGAAGTCGTTGAAGACGAGACCGGGAATATGGGAAGTGAAATGACCGATATCGACGAGATGATGATGTCTCCTGTGGAAAAAATTGGCACAGAGACTTTTGCGGGAGTCTCCGCTGTAAAATATAAAGTCCTCCCTCTTCCCGACAGCGAGACCGAAGAAGGAGAGACATACTATATCTACGTGGATCCCTCGAATAAACTCATGGTGGGAATGAACATCAGCGATGCCCAGGGAAATGAGACGACTCTGGAATACAGAAATATCAAAACGGGTGTGGACAACTCTATCTTTTCAGCACCCCAGGGGATGACCCAATACGAAAGCATGCAGCAGATGATCATGTCCAACATGTAATGCATGACGGCAGATACTGTTATGGTGATAAAGCGGCCTTCGGGCCGCTTTTTTTTTGAAACACTCTCTTCCCGTCTGCTGTCCTATAGGGGAAAGGAGTCTCTATGAAGATCTTGCTTTTAGGAGGAACCCGCTTTCTCGGGCGCCATCTTGTGAATGAAGCTCTTGATCGGGGGCATCAGGTGACCCTTTTTCACAGGGGTGTCCACCCGGCTCCTGCTGAATGGCCTGTGGACATCATCCAGGGGGACCGGACAAAAGACCTGGCTCTGTTAAAGGGCCGAAAGTGGGATTGTGTCATAGACACATCAGGTTATCTTCCCGGTGATGCGGCCCGTTCAGCTGATATTCTCAAAGGCCATGCTGCTCACTATGTCTTTATCTCGTCCATCTCCGTCTATGAAGATTTTTCCCGGAAGAATCCCGATGAAGATGCCGGAGTCCTGCTTTTGGAGGATCCTGAAGAGCGCGACATCAATACCCATTACGGAGCTCTGAAGGCGGCCTGTGAGTCAGCTGTCCGGGAACGGTTTCTCGCAGCCCTCATCGTACGGCCCGGCCTTATCGTGGGCCCGTATGATCCCAGCGACCGGTTTACCTACTGGCCTGTCAAGTTTCAGACTCAAAAGTTGGTCCTGGCCCCCGGCGAGCCTGATCAGCCGGTTCAGTTTATCGATGTCCGCGACCTGGCTCAATGGATCATGGACAACGCAGAGGTGAAGACAGCAGGGACCTTTAATCTCACCGGTCCGGCCCGGCCCCTGACCATGCGCGCCATGCTTCAGAGGATAGAGGCCATATCCGGGATGAAAGGGAAAGCCGTATTTGTCCCTGAGGCCTTTCTTTCAGAGCAGAAGATCGAATCGTGGTCCGGCCTTCCTCTCTGGATCGCAGAAGAGATGAAGATGCCCGGGCACAATACCGTGAGCATTCAACGGGCCCTGGACAAGGGGCTGAAAACACGGCCGCTCGAGGAGACGGTCCGTGATACACTGGAATGGTATGAGGGGAAGGGGGCGAGTCCCCGGCTCTCATGGGGGCTTTCTCCCCAAAGGGAAAAGGAGGTTCTTGATTTATGGGAAAAACGATCATAACCGTTATCATTCTGGCTGTTGTTTTAGCGGCCTGTTCATCCGGCGGTGATAGCATCGTCATTAAAAAAGCGGAGAGTGTCCAGCTGAAACAGGTGGACAGTGTCTCCATGGACGGACAGTATCTGATGGCCATGGCTGATACAGACGGGACTTATTTCATCGATGCCCTGACACCCACCGGGCCCAATCCCGACGCCGGAGTCATCGAGATCCGCAACAGTCAGATGGATGTGGTCTCCACACTGACGATCCGCCGGGGAAAAGGGCCGGGAGAAGTCCTCTTTCCCGCTTTTGTCAAACTCCTGGGAGATGAGATCTATATTCTGGACGGGACAAAACGGAGCATCGAGATCTTTGATTATCAGGGAAACTACAAGGATACGATTCTTCTGAACGGTTCTTTCAGCATCTTTAAATGGATCACTCCTCTTGTGAAATCGGATAAGGGCATCGCTGTTGCTCCTGTTCTTCCGGATCTTCTGGTGAGGTTCGACAACGAGGGAGAGGTCATCGGGTCGGTTCCCAGCTGGCTCAAAGACAATACAGACGGGAGAATGTGGCAGGAGCATGCCTCCCGGATCACCGGAGATCCGGACGGGAATCTCTACCTCTCCTTTAATGAAGATAAATTTGAGATCAGAAAGTACGATTCCAGCCTGAACCTGGTCTGGGCTAAAAAGATCGTTGACGAGACGACCCCTGCACCGGGAATGACCATGGTGGTCATCGGTGATTCCAAACAGCCCGTGGGGACATTTGTCCACTCCTCGTTTTTTTATGACGAGGGGAAACTCTATATGCTGAGAGGGATCGGCGGGGAGATCAAAGACCGGATGAACGGACGCCAGCGTGAACGGTATTCTCAGCCCATCAACGGACTGGACAGCGCCTTCATCGATGTGTTCAACGCTGAGAACGGGGACTTTATCCGACGGATCAAGGCTCCTTTTGTCCGGACAGACCGCTGGGCGGAAGTGGTCAAGATCGGAGACGCCTTCTTCTTCAATATCAGCCAGGGACGCGGGGAAGACGAGGAGGAAGACAAGGATACACGCCCGGACAATATCATCATCAAAGCCGTGGTGGAAGGGTAGGATGTCATGGATCATGAGATCAGGGCCCTGACGCAGAAAGAGGAGCTTGCCGCTTATGCCCGTATTGCTTTTGATGCTTATCCCGGGTTCGGGATGGACGATGCCTCTCAGCTTCAGGCCTATCTGGAGAAGATCGCGGAGAAGGCTCCCGGCGTGCGCCCCCTGGGGGCTTTTCGTGAGGGGATCCTCACCGGAGGGATGCTTGTCTATGATTACGAGATGAACTACAGGGGCACGTTCCTTCCCGTGGCGGGAATCGGCCTTGTGGCCGTGGACCTTCTCCGTAAAAAGGAGCATGTCTGTAAGGATCTTGTCACCTCATTTATCCTTGAAAGCCGGGAGAGGGGACGGCCGCTGACGCTTCTCTACCCGTTCAGGCCCGATTTCTACTATAAGCTGGGATACGGTTACGGGGCGCCTCTCTATGAATACCGTGTGAGAACGGAGAATTTCATTGCGGGCACCGCTAAAGAAGGGCTGGAACACGCGTCGTCCGATGAGCGTGAAGAGATCGTGCGCTGTTACAACCAGGCGGCGGAGAGGACCCACGGGATGATCCGGCGGAGTGCAGCGGATATGGGCCGGATCCTGGCCAAGAAAGGACATCACACTGTCATCGTCCGCGAAAACGGTGAGGTGTCCGGGTATGTTCTCTTTAAGTTTGAAAGTGCGCATAAATCCAATTTCGTGGCCAACGATCTTGTGATCGTGGAGCGGATGGAGCTCACTCCTCTGGCCGGGGAAAGGCTGAATACCTTTGTCGGAGGACAGCGTGACCAGTGTGCCCATACCGTTTACAGGACTTTTGACGCTGAAGAGTACCACAGGCTTGCTGATCCCAGGGACTCATCAGGAGATCTGGTCCCCGATGTCTATCATGCCAGCTACCGCGGAGCTGTGGGGCTCATGTACAGGGTCGGGGATGTGAAGGCCTTTTTTGACCAGGCTGCCCTGCCTGTTCCTGAAAACTGGGTGACCATGGCTCTGGAGATCACGGATACGCTCTTCGGCGAAGATCCTGTCTCGGGCCTTTTGACTGACGTGGGAGGGTCTCTGACGTTTGTCCCCCGAAAACCCGGCCGCGGAATACCCATGGCCCGTCTCGGGATCCAGGCTCTCTCATCCCTTCTCATGGGGGCTCTTACCCCCGGAAAGGCCCTGAAGGATTCCCTGGTCATCGTTGACTCCTCCCGGGCGTCAGAAGGGCTCCTGAAAATCTGCTCGGCAATGGAAAAACCCCAGTGCTGGACAAGCTTTTAAGAGGGGCGTAAAGCCCCTCTAAATTCACAATATTTCTTTACTTCTCTCTGAAATATGCTATAATATTTGCAGTTAAATAGTATGTATATTGTATGTTTTCCGTAATATTACAAGGTAATATTGAGTTAAATGCATTTAAAGCTCATTGTTTCCTTATTTTTCATTTTGAGCGGGAATAATTCCTTTAAGGAGGTCTGGTTTGTCTGATTATAATGCTCAAAGCATAAAGGTGCTGGAAGGGTTGGAGGGTGTCCGCAAAAGGCCCGCCATGTACATCGGAAGTACGGGGAGCCTGGGGCTCCACCACCTGGTGTATGAGGTGGTGGACAACAGTATTGATGAAGCCCTGGCCGGGTTTTGCACAAATATAAAAGTGGTCATCGGGGAAGACAATTCCATTACGGTCACCGATGACGGCCGGGGATTCCCTGTGGATGAGCATCCTGTCTACAAGGGGAAATCGGGCCTTGAAGTGGCCATGACCATGCTCCATGCCGGAGGAAAGTTCGACAAGACCTCGTATAAAGTCTCAGGCGGCCTTCACGGTGTGGGCGTCTCCTGTGTCAACGCCCTCTCTGAAGAGTGTCAGGTGACTGTCCGGCGTGACGGTAAGGTCTTCCGCCAGAGCTATGCCCGGGGGAAGACAGCTTCCAAGCTGGAAGTGACCGGCAAGGCCAAATCCACCGGGACAGAGACCTGGTTCAAACCGGACCATGAGATCTTCGAGACGTTGGACTACAATTTCGACACCTTGTCCAAAAGGCTCCGGGAACTGGCTTTTCTCAATGCGGGTATCCGGATCACCCTGGAAGACCAGAGGAGCGGGAAAGTCTCCACCTTTAAATATGACGGAGGCCTGAGTGCTTTTGTGAAATTCCTCAATAAAAACAATGAGCTGCTTTTTGCCAAGCCCGTTCTGGTCCAGGATGTCCGGGATGATGTGGCTGTGGAGATCGCCTTATGTTACAACACGACTTATAACGAGATCCTCTATTCCTACGTGAACAACATCAATACCATCGAGGGGGGGACTCACCTGACAGGGTTTCGGACCTCGCTGACCAAAGTCATCAACGATTATGCTGTGACCAACAAGATGTTCAAGGACAAAGCCACCCGCCTTCAGGGGGATGATGTCCGCGAGGGTCTGACGGCCGTGGTCTCGGTCAAAGTCCCCGAGCCTCAGTTCGAAGGGCAGACCAAGACAAAACTGGGAAACGGAGAAGTCCGGGGAATCGTGGAATCGGTCTGCAATGAGCAGATGACCCTCTTCTTCGATGAAAACCCGTCCATAGCGCGGAAGATCGTCCAGAAGGCGGTGAGCGCCAGCGAAGCCAGAAACGCTGCCCGAAAGGCCAAGGAGCTGGCCCGGAGGAAGACTGTTCTGGATTCCACCGCCCTGCCCGGAAAACTGGCCGACTGCAGTGAGAAAGACCCCACGCTCTCCGAGCTCTACATCGTCGAGGGTGATTCAGCGGGGGGCTCTGCGAAACAGGGGCGTGACCGGCGTTTCCAGGCGATCTTGCCGTTAAGGGGGAAGCTGATCAATGTCTTCAAGAATGCAGACTTGAAACTTTTAAAGAACGAGGAGATCAAAACGCTCATCACCGCCCTGGGGGTGGGGTACGGCGCTTCGTTTGATATTACAAAACTCCGTTATCACAAGATCGTCATCATGACCGATGCCGATGTGGACGGGGCCCATATCAGGACACTTCTTCTCTCTTTTTTCTACAAGATGTTCCCGCAGCTCATCGAGAAGGGGTATATCTATATTGCCCAGCCGCCTCTGTATAAGGTGACGCGGGGAAAAGAGCACCGCTATATCCAGAGCCAGCGGGAACTGGACCGGTTCCTCATTGAGAATGTCATGGAAAAGGTCACCGTGGAGGCCCGGGGTCATGTGTTCGAGCGAAGCAAACTTGATATTCTCCTTGAGATGATCAATGAACTCCAGGAATATCTGCTGAAGATGAGCACAAAGGGGATCACTCTCTCTGATTATTACGAGATGAAGAATATCGGGTTTCCCCGGTACAAATGCTTTTTTACCTATACCGAGACCGAAGAGGTCACTTACGCCAATGACGAACTGGAGCTGAACGCCATCATCGAAAAGGCAAAACAGGAGTACCTGAACGAGCTGAACAAGGATAAAAAAGACCCCATGCTCCTGGACACCATCGATGATGACGAAGTGGTGGACATCTGGGATATCCATGAACTTTCCAATATCGCCAAGATCGAGGATACGCTGGGAGAGTACGGGTTCAAACTGGAGAATTTCGACCGCGAATCCGTGGACCCCATCGCTGTGATCATCACAGAGAACAACAGAAGGGATGTCTTCTCTCTCAGAGAACTCTTCGAAGGCGTCAAAGCCGTGGGCGAATCGGGCTATTCCCTCCAGCGCTATAAAGGGCTTGGTGAGATGAACCCGGAACAGCTCTGGGAGACGACAATGGATCCGGAACACCGGGTCTTTCTGCGGGTGAACATGGAAGATGCCATCGAGGCGGCAGAGACATTCTCAGTTCTCATGGGAGATGACCCCCGTCCCCGGAGGGAGTTTATCCAGAGAAATGCCCTGCTGGTCAAAAACCTCGATATTTAAAAAGAGATGAACGTGTTCCGAGGAGGAATTCATGTATATTGATAAAGAGAAGATTCAGAATGTCAATGTCGAAGATGAGATGAAGCAGGCCTACCTGGATTATGCCATGAGCACCATCATGGGCCGGGCGCTTCCTGATGTCCGGGACGGCCTGAAGCCGGTGCAGAGGCGTATCCTTTACGGAATGCAGGAGTTGGGCCTCAGGTTCAACAAGCCCACGCGGAAATCCGTCAAGGTCGTGGGCGAAGTCATGGGAAACTATCATCCCCATGGCGACGCCGCGATCTATGATGCGCTGGCCAGGATGACCCAGCCCTTCACGTACAATGTCCCTCTTCTGGACGGCCAGGGAAACTTCGGGTCCATCGACGGTGACCGGCCGGCGGCGGCGCGTTATACCGAAGTCCGTCTGGCGAAGATCGCCGACTATATTCTCATGGACCTTGATAAAGAGACTGTGGATTTCAGGCCCAACTTTGACAGTTCCACCAAAGAGCCCATCGTCCTTCCCACCATCGTCCCCAACCTTCTTCTCAACGGATCGGCGGGCATCGCCGTGGGAATGGCTACGGAGATCCCCTCTCACAATCTCAATGAGCTGATCGACGGGCTGAAGATCCTCATCGATGACCCTCAGGCCGATGTGAAGACACTCATGACCGCTGTCAAAGGCCCCGACTTCCCCACATCGGGTGTGATCGTGGGGAGAAAAGGGATCTATGACGCCTACAGGACCGGGCGCGGAAAGATCATCATCCGGGGGAAGATCATCAAAGAGATCAATTCCAAAGGCAAGGTCTCCCTTGTCATCACGGAGATCCCCTATAAGGAGAACAAGACAAAACTCATCGAGTCCATCGCTGACCTCATCAAGAACGGAAAACTCGACGGCGTCCGGGACTTAAGAGATGAGACCGATAAAGACGGGATCCGGATCGTCCTTGAATTGAAGAGCCGTGAGGAGAGTGACGCCGAGATCATCAGCAACAACCTTTTCAAAAGGACACGCCTGGAAGTGAGCTATTCCATGATCTTCCTGGCTCTTGTGAACGGGATCCCCAAGACCATGGGGCTCCAGACGATCCTGGGGCATTTTATCGAACACCGTAAAGATGTGGTGATCCGCCGCACGAAATATCTCCTGCGGAAAGCCGAAGAGAGAGCCCATATTCTTGAGGGCCTCAAGATCGCCCTGGCCAATATCGATGAAGTCGTCGAGATCATCAAAAAGGCTGAAGATGTCAATGATGCCCGCACAAAACTCATGGAGCGTTTTCTCCTCAGCCAGGTCCAGGCCCAGGCGATCCTGGACATGAGGCTTCAGAAGATCACCAGCCTGGAGGTCAGGAAGCTGGAAGAGGAGTATCTTGAACTGATCCAGAAGATCGCATATTACAAATCCATCCTGAACAGTGAATCCCTCGTGCTCCAGATCATCAAAGAGGAGCTGGACGACCTTGGGGACAAGTTCACTATTCCGCGGAAGACCCAGATCATCGATAAGGTCAAGGAGCTCAATGACCTTGATCTTATTCAGGAAGAGGATATGATCATCACCATCACCAACAGAGGGTTTATCAAGCGTGTCCCCGAGTCCATCTACAAGACTCAGAGACGCGGGGGGAAGGGGCTGTCGGCCCTCTCCACTGTGGATGAGGATTTTGTCCGGAAACTCTTTCTGGCCTCGACCCATGATACGCTTCTCATGTTTACCAACAAAGGGCGGGTCTACGCTCTGAATACTTTGGATATCCCCGAGCGCAGCCGGACAGCCAGGGGATCATCCATCGCGAATATCCTCACCCTGGACAAAGATGAGTATCTCTGCGACTACATTCCCATCAAAGGATTCAGCGAAGACGAGTTCCTGGTCTTTGCCACACGCCAGGGGACCATCAAAAAGACCCGGCTGAGTGAATACGCCAATATCAACAAACGGGGACTCATCGCCATCAATATCCGCGACGAGGATCATCTGGTCAGTGTCATCATCACCCGCGGGGGCAAGAGCATCATGCTCTATACCCGTAAGGCCATGGCCGTGCGCATCAACATCGACACCATCCGTGAGCAGGGCCGGGCTACACAGGGCGTGAAGGGGATCACCCTGGGCAAAGACGATTATGTCATCAGCGCCGAAGGTGTGACGGATCACGATGTCCTTCTCTTTATGAGTGAAAAGGGTTTCAGCAAGCGCACCGGGGCTGATGATTTCAAGATCCAGAACCGGGGCGGGAAAGGGCTCATCGCCATGAAACTCACCCCGAAAACGGGGCTCCTCGCAGGAGCACTGGTGGTCTCTGAAGGGGATGACATCTTCGGCATCACGCAGAAAGGCCAGATCGTCCGGGTCAAGCTGGACGAGATCAAGATCCAGGGACGCTCCACCATGGGCGTGAAATTCATTTCTCTTCATGAGGATGATTTTCTCAAAGATGTGTCCCGGTGTATGGAAAAATAGGGAAAGAGCTTGAAGAACGCCGGACTATCCTTATAATGGAGAATAGACCAAAGGGGGGACTATGTGGCTGACGAAAGCGATTTTTTATCTGCTGTTGCTTTTTATTATCGTGCTGTTCAGTGTCCAAAATGCGTCTGATGAGATCACACTCCATTTTTTCGGTTATGACACGGGGAAAATACCGGCTATCGAAGCGCTGCTGTTCGCTTTCTTCGCCGGGCTGGCTGTGGCCGGCCTCTATGCCATATGGAAGTACTTTTCCCTGCTGAAGAAGTACAAAGAGATCCTGGCCCAGAATGAGGGGCTCAAGGATGAGATCGGGACACTGAGGAAGATGAGCCTGGAGGAGCAGGAGCCTCATGAGACAGAAGGGCCTGCCGAAACTGACTGAAGGAGCATAAGAGATGAACCTTTTACTGATCGGAGCTGTCGTCGTCGTCGGCGGGCTTCTCTTTATTTTTTACGGACTCAAAAAAGACGAGGAACGCAATGAGCGGAGAGCGGGCCGGGACAAACTCTCCAGAAGCCTCATCAATGATTACTATCTTGATATCATCGAATATGTCACGACGCAGTTTTATGAAAAGGCCGGCAAGACTTTACGGGAGCTCATCGACAAGAACCCTGATGAGTATCCGGCTTATCTGATCCTGAGTTATATCCTGAGGAAACAGGGAAAAGCCGACAAAGCTCTCCAGGTGGACAAGACGATCTTTGCCGACAAGACCGCCCTCTCCACACGGGGGCGCAAAGCCATCCAGAAGAGCCTGATCATCGATTATATCGAGAACGGGATGTACAAGACTGCGCTGAAGAGTATTGAAGAGGGGGAAACAGAGTTCAAGGGGGATGAGCTGATCTATATGTTAGGCCGGGATGTGGCCTATAAGCTCGGATTCTTTGACAAGGCTCTCTACTATGCCGACCGGCTACTGGAGACACAGAAGATCAGGGATAAAAGCGAGTTGGGATATATCGCCGCTGACATGGCCAAGGACGCTCTGATCAAGAAAGATTCCGAAGCCGCCGCCCGTCTGATCAAAGAGGGGAAGAAATATAATAAAGAGTGTGAACGTCTCTACTACCTGGAAGGTTACCTCCTCTATCTCAACGGGAACATCGATAAAGGCCGGCAGGTCTTCATGAAAGCCGTGGAGATGAACCCCGGGACGGTCTTTCATGTGAAAGAGCATATGCTGGACGTCTTCAGTCACGATTATGATGCGATCCAGAAGGCCGTTGCTCCCATACTGAAGAACCATCATGAGAATGCGCCTCTCCATGTCTTCTACAGTGATGTCCTCAAACAGCTGGGCCGCTACCAGGAGGCTGTGGACGAGCTGCTTGAAGCCGTTCTTTACCAGCCGGATTCCCGCTATATCCTCTTTTTGATGCTGGACCTCTATATCGAAATGGGAAACTGGGATAAAGTCAAGGAGATCCGCGATGAACTCAAGGGCCTTGAAGCGAAGAGGAGTTTCATCTGCAGTCATTGCGGGACTCAGACGGAGAAGATGGCCTGGCATTGCGATTCCTGCGGACATTGGGGGGAGATCACCGTTTATCTATGAAGGGAATGAAGGATACCCCCCTCAACCGGCAATATGCAGCGGTCAAAACCCAGTATCCTGATTCCCTGGTCTTTTTCCGGGTGGGAGATTTTTACGAAGTCTTTTACGATGATGCCCGGACAGTCTCCCGAGAACTGAATCTGGTCCTCACATCCCGCCAGGAAGGCCAGCCCATGGCCGGAGTCCCCTATCATGCCGTGGAGCGCTATCTGAAAAAACTGGTTGAAAAAGGATATAAGGTCGCTGTCTGTGAACAGCTGGAAGACCCCAGGACCGCAAAAGGCATTGTCAAACGCGATGTGGTGAAAGTGATCACCCCGGGGACCTGGGTGGATGAAGAGCAGGATAACTATCTG
>ERZ795053.2034-NODE-2034-length-24973-cov-5.580344_pt1 | contig 24973 bp, 19 predicted proteins | sample MGYA00375137_ERZ795053 | MGnify/ENA primary metagenome ERZ795053 (study PRJEB30182, sample SAMN05720284) | activated sludge metagenome | isolation source: Anaerobic digester | place: Hong Kong | collected 2014-12-17 ...
TTTACTATTTAACTTTGAGTGTGTAGAAGGAAGCGTATTTACAAGTTGTCATCCTGGTGGCTGGTGGGACGTTTTAGGATTGAGTGATTTGAACAGAATTGAATTAGCAAATAAACACCATGTAACCTTTACGTCAAATTACAATCCAGCCTTAGGATATAATGAAAACTATGCTTACATAAATTCATCCAATGACACTATACCTTTTTTTTGGATGGCTTTTGGTGATTCAGCATTAATTTCTCTTGGCCTGGAAATCTTATCATTTGATATTAATTCATATCCCAATCCGGTGAAAGATTTTTTCCATCTTGACATTCAGAATCATTTAGTTAAAGATGTGAAGGTAGTTGACATGTTAGGGAGAAGCAAAATTGTTGATTTTAAAAATGGGGGTATTGACTTGCAGAATTTTAATTCAGGATATTATCTGATAATGATTAACAGAAAAGATGGTAAAATACATAATATGAAGATATTAAAAGAATAATGCATAAAAAAAGGCTAAAATCAAACGGGTAAAAAGTGCCATTAAAAATAATCACAACTAATAAACATCATCGAAAGCTGACTGCGACTTTCTTCAAAATACCTTCCGGCAGCCAGCCTCAACTGAAAAAACAGTGCAAACCATATAAAAGAATAAGTATTGAGGGTTAATGGTCAGCGCTGCTGATGAAAAGGTAAAGAAAGATGATTTTATCATTCAGCAGAGCATTTGATCTTCATATCTGATTCAGTTCTTCTATACTCCTTTTTTATTCCTCAATAACCATCGAGATAGGAAAATGGTCGCTGTATCCGTCAGGGTTAAATGTACTTTTTTTGGCAGGACGGCCAAAAGAAAGTGAATTTGGATACCTCCCTTTACTGATCATTTCACTGAAATGCTCAATTTTAACAAGGTAACCGCTTTCATCCTCAGCTATACGGATTTTACCATTTGATTTAATCAATGCTTTTGTAACCATAAACTGATCGATCATCATTGGATAATTGTTGAAATAAAAAGTCCCGGCTGCTTTGCCTGACAATGGCCACATAAGATTAAACAAACGTGCATTCCGGGCATAAATCACATTTGTAGCAGCACCCGACGCCAGGGCATAGTCAGTAACTGAGCGGTTGAAAGGCTCATCGTTAAAATCGCCCATTACAATTACAGGTGTATCATTTCCCCTGATTTCTGCAATCCGTTGAATCCAGTAGCTTAGAGTTTCAGCAGCAAGGATTCTGTAGGGTTCCGATTCCAGCACACCTGCCGAACGTGCCGGCCAGTGGTTGCCAATTACGATGAGTGGGTTCTTTTTTTTCAAGGTTCTGAAATTAACCTGAAAAAGATCGCGGGTTGCCGTACGCTTCAGAATGATATGCGAAAAGGATTCTTCAGCAATAAAACTGGTTTTGTCGTAAATGAAAGCCACGTCAATGCCACGTTTGTCCGACATGTCATGGTGCACAATACCATAATCCCGCCCAAGAGGAGAAAGTCCATTCAGCAATCGCTCTATCACAGGCTTGTTTTCAACTTCGCAGACACCAAGCAGATCAGGTCCTTTATTCTCATTCATTTGTCTGATAACCGAACAAAGTTGATTGATCTTTTGCTGAAGAACTGAATCAGTCCAACCTTTTAATTCTTTAGCCAGTGCATTACTCAGCCAGTTTTCACGATTTGTTGATTCGCGTATATCGAACAGGTTTTCAAGATTCCACCAGGAAATAAAATATTTTGTTTTCATGGATGAGGATTTTATGAAAACAAAAATACAATCTGTTTTTGATCCTACAAAACCCGGTCAGGATTTTCACTAAGAAAGTTTTTCCAGCCGGAATAGGATTTCCCGGCAGAGGATTTATTTCGTTTGAAATAGTGACAGACAGCTGCAGCAAGACCATCAGTAGCATCAAGTGTTTCGGGGTTGGACGTGAAATGGAGAAGATTTTTCAGCATAGCAGCCACCTGTTCTTTAGAAGCATTCCCATTTCCGGTAATTGATTTTTTGATTTGAAGTGGCGAATACTCAAAAATTGGAATATCGCGGTAGAGGGCGGCTGCCATTGCAACACCCTGTGCACGTCCGAGTTTGAGCATGGATTGAACATTTTTACCGTAAAAAGGTGCTTCTATCGAAAGCTCATCGGGCTTATACTGCTCAACCAAAGCAAGGGTTCGTTCAAAGATTTTGCGCAATCGCATGGGGTGACTGTTGTATTTTGACAACTTGAGCACACCTAAGGTTGTCAGTTTCATTGCTGAACCACTAATAATCAAAACACCGTAACCCATAATTGTAGTTCCCGGGTCTATACCAAGAATGATTTTTTCTGCAGCTTTTTCCGGCATCAAAAATTGTTTTTTTGCAAATATAACTTCTTGAAAGAAAGTAAGATTTAGAATTAAACCTGAAAATTCTGTTCATTCTGATGTTTAAATAGGGTTTCGGCAATGACCAAATCCAGCGGAGTGGTTATTTTAATGTTTTCTGCAATGCCCTCTATCAGATTAACCGGATTGCCTGCTGCCTCAAACACTGCAGCATCATCAGTAAATTCAGGCCTGAAGTCAGTTTCGTAAGCCTTAAGAAGCAGTCTGGTCTGAAAAGTTTGTGGTGTCTGAACCAGGCAAAACTGCCGACGGTCAACCGGATGATTTGATATTTCATCCAATTTCCTCAGGGATTCAGTCAGTGCCACCACCGGAACAGCACTCTTGTGTTCAGCAGCAAATCTGAAACCCTGCAAAATTAAAGAAAGACTCACCAGAGGCCTGACACCATCATGAACAGCTACTAATCCTTCAGGATCAACAACACTTAGTCCGTTTTTTACGGAGTGATAGCGTTCGGTACCTCCGGAAACAATCTGATGGGGAACAATAAAACGGTGTTTTGAACAAAGCAAATCCCATGTCGCGATATGTTCAAAAGGAAGCACAACAACAATTTCTATTGTCGAATCAGCAGCATAAAATTTGCTGATGCTGTGCATTAGTATTGGTTTGCCCGCCAGTATAAGAAACTGCTTCGGTATTTCGGTCTTCATTCTCAAACCTGCACCACCGGCAACAATAATTACAGATTTATTCATAAGTCAGATAGATCATGGTAAAATCCTTCAAAACACCCTGATCTGTGGATAAACAGCATATTTTGATCCATTGCTGAGAACTTAAAATATTGAATCCAATGATTTTCTCATCCGATATCCGGGCTACCCCGATTACATCAATGTATTAAATAATCAACATTGCATCCCCGTATGTAAAAAACTTATACTTTTTCTGAACAGCTTCTTTATAGGCTTTCATCAGAAAATCATATCCGGCGAATGAGGCTACCAGCATCATCATGCTCGACATTGGAAGGTGGAAATTGGTTATCATTGCATTAGCCAATCTGAAATCATAAGGAGGGAAAATAAATTTGTTGGTCCAGCCGGTATATGGTTTCAGGTGACCTGAAATGGTAAGTGAAGATTCCATGGCTTTCATGGTAGTGGTTCCGACTGCACAAATCTTTTTTTTATTATCTTTGGCTTTGTTTACTATCTCACAGCAAACATCATCAATAGTCATGTCTTCTGAATCCATTTTATGTTTGGACAAATCTTCGACTTCAATTTGACGAAAATTTCCCAGACCGGCATGCAGGGTAAGTTCAGCAAAATTTACCCCTTTTAGTTCAAGCCGTTTCATGAGCTCGCGGCTAAAGTGCATTCCGGCAGTAGGAGCAACAACGGCACCTTCATGCTTGGCAAAAATTGTCTGATACCAAGCTTCATCTTCAGGTTTAACCTCCCGGTTAATGGTTTTCGGCAGGGGAGTTTTTCCCATAGCCTGCAACATGCGTTTAAACTCAGGATAAGGGCCGTCGTACAGAAATCTTAATGTACGGCCTCTTGAGGTAGTGTTATCTATTACTTCAGCTACAAGTTCATCCTGGTCACCAAAATATAGCTTGTTCCCGATCCGTATTTTTCGTGCCGGATCAACCAGCACATCCCATAATCGGGTTTCCTGATTCAATTCACGTAATAAAAAAACTTCGATATGGGCACCTGTTTTCTCCTTGATTCCCATTAATTTGGCAGGAAAAACCTTGGTGTTGTTCAGCACCATCACATCACCGTCGTCAAAATAATCGAGAACATTGGTAAAAACTTTATTCTCAATGGTTTGGGTTTTTCGATCGAGCACCATCAGGTTGCATTCATCACGATTTTCGGGGGGTTGCAAAGCAATCAGTTCCTGAGGAAGATGATACTTGAATTGCGATAATTTCATAATATGATTAGTTTAAAAAAAAATTCTTAAAAAAGTATGCAAATATAATTGTTGGAAAAGCGGAAGTCAAGTATTTTCTTAAATAAATATTTACCAATAAACTAACAATTTACTGTTAAACAGGTTTTAAATGCTTAAAAAATCTATGTTAAAATGAACAGCATCAAATCATTACATTTTGAAAAGTTCAAACAGATTATTTTCAAAATCTGCTCTCTCAATTCCAATTCACTAAGAAACTTTATTTGTATTGGTAAAATTGCACGGCATCTTGTTGTTTTAGTAACCAAAGCATTGGATCAAGCAAATCTTTCCCTCTCCAGATTTCAAAATGCAGTTCGGTCCTGTCGGTTTCGCTATTCGTTACAATCGTACCCAAATCGCATTTTGCTTTCACATGCTGTCCAGATTGCACTTCAACATCAATCAGATTGGAATATACTGTAAGGTATTCGCCGTGCCTCAAGATGACGACCTGATAAAAATTGGGGACTTCTACAACCCTGGTTACCACTCCATCAAAAACCGCTCTTGCCTTTGCTCCTTTACGGGTCATCACATTGACTCCATTGTTTTTAATTTTAACCCATTTCAGGTCAGGATGTTGATATTCACCGAATTCTAAGGCTAATACACCCTCTTGAGACGGCCATGGTAATTTCCCCATACTTACCTCAAAAAGTGCTGAAAGCTGTTCTTCTGAAACATCAGTCTTAAGATGTAAACTTCCATCAATATCCAGTTCCATTTCGTCCAAAAGTAACTGGTCAATTTTCAGTTTTAATTGATGATGGTGATGCTGCAAATGCCTGTTTTGTGCAAGAAGCTGCTTTCTCATTTTTTCGAGTTCGGAAATTGATTTTTGTTTTGCTATTTTATTTTCATTCAGTTGACTGGTTTGTAACTGTAGATCAGCAATCAGCAATTCATTAGCGGCAATTTTTTTCTCCAGCGAAACAACTGCAGCGTTATATTTTTTTTCGGTGCTTACGATACTGTTAATATGAGCTTTACGTCTGGATGTATAGGTACGAAGCATATTAAGCCTGTTAATGGCCTGATGAAAACTACCGGCTGAAGCAATGTTAAAGAGTTGGAAATAAGGATTGCGCTGGCGATAGGCAGCCTTAATCATTCTTGAATATTCATCCCTTAACCGGTTGATTTTTTCAGATAAGTTATGAATACATATCAAATGAGTGAAAATGGTATCATACAAAACCTGCTGCTCATCCTGATACAGCTGAATCAAACTCATCCGCGCATCAATAGAATGCTGCAGCAGCGATAAATCCGCAAGGGTTATTTGTGTTGTTTCACTGTTGTGTTCAATCAAAGCATTGGTATATTCAATTTCCTTTTCCAGCTGTAACTTTTTGTTTTGATAATCAGCCACTTCCTGCTGGGCATTTGCAGGCAGTCTGATCAATAGCAAAATCACAAAAATCAAAGTGAATGCTGAAAGAATTGTTTCTCTGACCTTAATATTGGAAAGGTTTAAAATCAATGCCTGGTTGTGTTATTGTTACAAAGATACTTTTTTGTGCAATAGAATGACTAGTGCTGCTATCTAAATTTCCAGAAAATATCTGATCAAATTTTGATAATACTATTTCAGAAATCAGTCAGCTTTTAAAGGTTATCATTTTTAAGTTTCGCTTATCAGTTCAATACATCTTTATGCCCATTCAACAGCTTAATATTTGCCAGGCATAGCTTTTTTTGTTCAGCAAGGTCAACAGGTTGTTTTTATGTCAAATTCATTTCAGTTTTTTATATTTTATCCGGTGAGGGCTGTCGTCGCCAAGGCGTTTTTTTCTGTTTTCTTCGTACTCGGTGTAACTTCCTTCAAAATAATAAACCTGCGAATTACCTTCAAAGGCAAGGATGTGAGTTGCAACACGGTCGAGAAACCATCTGTCGTGGGAAATAATAACTGCACAACCGGCAAAATTTTCAAGGCCTTCTTCAAGTGCCCGCAGAGTATTTACATCTATGTCGTTTGTTGGCTCATCAAGAAGCAGCACGTTGGCTTCCTGCCTGAGTGTCAGTGCAAGATGCAACCTGTTACGTTCACCGCCTGAGAGTACAGCAGTTTTCTTTTCCTGATCAGCGCCATTAAAGTTAAATCTTGCTACATAAGCCCTTGAGTTCATCAACCGGTTACCAAGCTGAATATTGTCATTCCCTCCGGAAACAACCTGCCAGACCGTTTTTTCGGGATCAATTTCAGCGTGAGATTGGTCAACATATCCGATTTTCACAGTTTCTCCCACCCTGAACACTCCATGGTCAGGTTTTTCCTGTCCGATAATCATCCTGAAAAGTGTTGTTTTTCCGGCACCGTTTGGTCCAATCACTCCGACAATACCAGCAGGTGGCAGACTAAAAGTAAGATTTTCGAATAACACTTTGTTTCCGAACGATTTAGTAACATCAACCGCTTCAATTACACTGGCACCCAGTCTTGGACCATTCGGAATAAAAATTTCAAGACGTTCTTCTTTTTGTTTTACATCCTGATCGAGAAGTTTTTCATAAGCCGATAGCCTGGCCTTGGATTTGGCATGCCGGGCTTTTGGTGCCATGCGCACCCATTCCAGCTCCCGTTCAAGTGTTTTGCGTCGTTTACTCTCGGCTTTTTCTTCTAATTTCAGTCTGTTTGATTTTTGCTCCAGCCAGGAAGAATAATTTCCTTTCCAGGGAATTCCTTCCCCACGATCCAGTTCTAAAATCCATCCGGCCACATTATCCAAAAAATAGCGGTCATGGGTTACAGCAATCACAGTACCTTTGTAAAGTTTAAGGTGTTGTTCCAGCCATTCTATTGACTCAGCATCGAGATGATTAGTGGGCTCGTCGAGCAAAAGAATATCAGGTTCTTTGAGTAATAGCCGGCATAAAGCCACCCGACGACGTTCACCACCGGAGAGATTTTTCACCAGAGTATCCCCTTCAGGACACCTTAGGGCATCCATTGCCCGTTCCAGTTTCGAATCAATTTCCCAGGCATTATGATGGTCAATAAGTTCGGTAAGTTTCCCCTGTTTTTCGATCAATGCATTCATTTCATCGTCGCTCATGGATTCCGAAAATTTCAGATTGACCGCTTCATATTCTTTTAATAAATCAATGACCTCCTGCACTCCTTCTTCCACAATTTCTTTCACTGTTTTGCTGTCATCAAGAACTGGCTCCTGCTCAAGCAGTCCGACAGAATATCCCGGTGCAAATGCAACATTACCCTGAAAAGACGGATCAATGCCGGCAATGATTTTTAGCAAAGTTGATTTCCCCGATCCATTAAGACCAATAATGCCAATCTTTGCCCCATAGAAAAATGAAAGGTAAATATCTTTTAAGATTTGTTTGTTGGGTGGAATAATTTTCCCCACACCAACCATCGAAAAAATGATTTTTTTATCGTCGGACATTGTTGTTTAATAATTTTACCAAGCATTTTTTATTCCATAAAGTGCTCAAAAATAGTAATTTCAGGCAAAATATTTTCTCTAAAAACCTTCCGTATTTTTTGCATTCACCTGTGTAAATCAACATTCTGAAAAATCAGTTTTATGCTCCCCCGAACCATTTTGTCATGGGTTGCTGTAACCACTGAAATTACTGAAGATTAAAGTGTCACTGGCGCATTTTTGAAAATTCAAAACAGTATTTTAAAGGAAAAATCTAATCTTTATCCTTTCTGACAGCCAGTCCAAGATAAACGAGTACAAAGCCAAAAATCAGTGCCAGAATTCCAACAATTACAAGTATGGCCACGATCGATTCAAAAGGATTGAAAAACAAAATCAGTCCGAAAACAATCGGGAGAATGCTTGAAAACAAAAACCACCGTTTGTTATCAGCATTTTTTTGCAAATTGAAAAATAAGATCAACTGAACGGCACCTAAAATAATTGCCCAGATTCCCATTATAATTGCGAAAATTTCGATACTGCGTCGGGTATAAATAACAATAAAAATCCCGACAAGAATACCCAGCAGCGAACCAAAAACATTAAATAGCCAGTTTTTCCCCTGTTGCATGTTCTTTATCGAAACATACATTCCGATCAAGCCACCAAGAAGGAGAATAAAGCCAAAATAAACAGCAATAGATTTTGCTGTTTCCTGCGGCACAAATAAGGCAAATACACCAAAAAGCAGGGCAATGATCCCATTAATGATTAATAATGCAGAGAGATTTGCAATTTTCTTTTCCATAATATTATTGTTTTTTTGATTAAACCATTACGTTTGTTTCATTATGTTGTCGAGTACAGCAGTGGCTCTTTCCCAGTTGTAATGCTTATGCACAAAATTGTAACCTGATTCGGCAATCTTTTGTGCCAGTTCCTCATTATCAAGCAAATTACAGATCAGGTCGGCATATTCTGCAGGTGTATTTCCAACCAGGATATCTCTTCCTTCCACAGCACCGAGTGCGCTGAATGCAAGAGGTGAGGTAATGGAAGGAATCTTCATGGCCATTGCTTCCAGCAATTTATTTTGCAATCCGGTTCCAATTTGCATGGGTGCAATAAAAATTCTCGCCTGGGCATAACAATCCCTGATGTCATCCACCCAGCCTGTAACATGCACAAATTCTGATTTTAAATGCTGCACGCGCTTGTCAGGTGTTGCTCCGGCGAGCAATAATCTGGCTTCAGGATGTTTTCTTTTTACCAGGGGCAAAATTTCAAGCGCAAGAAACTCGGCTGCATTAACATTGGGAGGATATCCCATATTACCGGTAAAAACAAGTTCAAATTTTTTTTCACTTTCCATAGGTTTGAAGAAGTCGGTATCAACACCATTGGGAATGATATGAATTTGAGAACGGTCCGGATGAGGAATCAGGTCACGATCGGGTTGCGAAATGATGGTTTTATTGTCGAAAATCTCGAAAAGGTCGTGTTCATATTTAAGCAGCCGCCGGTGCTCCATTTTCAAAAGTGGTTTCAGATAAAACGGAGACTTAGCTGTTCGTCGTTCAACACCCTTTGAAAAAACATCCTGATAATCAATGGTTTTTGGTATGCGGACATCTTTTACATACTCAGCAACCCGTAAAAGCTGGCAAAAAATATGATCTGGTTTTTCATCCTCAATTACCTGTTTGATTTTTCGCGCAACGCCGGTATTATAAAAGTATCCGGTCTGAAAAGGGATACCTTTAAATAAGGCTTTGAACAAATTCACTGCTATGCTCCATTTGCTGAGATTAAAAACATATATTTTACTGCAGAGTGGGGAAAGTATGGATAGCGCTTCAGGATGAATATCAGTATCGTTGAGTGCACACAGAAGGATATCATTCGTTTTGGACAAGTATTTTATGTGGTTGAACGCACGTAACTTGTCACCTTTTTCGAGCGGATAAGGAACACGTGGCAGTATGACTAAGAGTTTCATAGGACAAAAATAGTATTTATAGCTTAATGTGATTTATTGAGCAGCATATAAAAATCCACCAGACGCAGCATCAACTCTTTGTTGGAATGTTCGGCGAAAACCAATTTCCGTGCATTTTCTCCAAGCTTTCTGGTCAGCTCTCTATTCTGTACACATTTGCACACCGCATCGTAAAAGTCGTTAGGGTTATCAGCAAGAAGGATGTTTTCACCATGAGAAACATGAATCCCTTCAGCACCGATGGTTGTGGAAACAATAGCCCGTCCGGCAGCCATTCCCTCAATAATTTTTATTCTTATGCCACTACCCGAAAACAGCGGAACGATTTCAACGGCTTTTGAGTACATAAAATCAAATGCATCCTCTACCTCACCAACTACCACAACATTCGGCAGGTCTGCCTTTAGAAGCCAATCTGGCATAGCTCTTCCAGCTATGTAATACTTAAGTTCCGGAAATGTCTGATTCAGTTTTGGCCAAACTTTATCCAGAAACCATTTTACCCCTTCCTCATTTGGTATCCAATTCATGGCTCCTATCGAAAAAAGGGATGGAAATTCAGTTTCAATTCCGGGATTTTCCTTAAATTTGTCCAGATTGATTCCGAACGGAACAGCAAGCACAGGCGTTTTGCACCCTATTTGCCGGAAATATTCTCCGTCTTTATTGGTAATGGTAACAATGCCATCAAATTTATCCAAAACACCTAGTTCGTAGTTTTTTAGTGTTTTTGCTAAATGTTTGAGATAAAGTTTTTTAAGAGGATTCGTGGTTACAGCTGCTACACGTTCCCATATCAAATGTTCGATGTTGTGCGACCGAAGCAGGATTCGCGCAGCAGAATATTTCCGGATGGTTTCGACATAAGGACTCATGTAGAGGGTTTCGAGCTGCACAATATCAAAGTTTTCGCGGGTAAGTATTTCTATCAGTTTTTTTTTAAAATTGGTACTGATAAACCTTTCCACATGATAGGATTTTCCTGAGAAAAGATTCATCAGAGCATCCAGAGGTTTAATTGAAAGGTCGATAAACACCGTCTCGATGTTTGTCATTATTCGGTAATCATCAGGGATTGAATTAATATCCACGGCAAACTTTTCAGAATTGACAGCCAGTACCTTCACCTGATGACCAGCACCGGCAAGCCCTTCAATAATGGCATTCATGGCAATGGGACCACCCTCCTTGGGCGGGTAAGGTGATTTGTTGCAGAGGATAAGTATTTTCATTTTCTGTAGGTGTTTGTCAGATTGAATTTCCCTTTTGCGGAAAAAAACGTTTCAAAATCCTGTTCCAGTTTTCAGCGTCAAGCAACGGAGAATCGGTAGTAGCTTTATATGTCAAAAAAATCCCGACCGGTAATAGCACTAATGAGGATAGCCACATAGCAAGCATTGGCGACATGGCACCGGCACGTGCATATTTCTCACCTGAAATGGAAATAACATGAAATATTACAAAGAAAATGATGGAAAAAACAACCGGCATGCCCAACCCTCCTTTTCGAATGATCGCTCCAAGCGGCGCACCGATAAAAAACAGAATCAGACAGGCTATGGACAAGGTGAACTTGCGATGCCATTCAAGATCGTGTCGTATAATTCTTTTGGTACGACCGTCAAAATCCTTGTTGTTGAATTCAAGGTTGTTTTTGATCGAACGCGACGATTGCAACGCATTAGTAATGGCATTGATCATAAAACCTGTATCCAGTTCCCTCAGCGTGTGATGTGTTGCAGAAGTATCGCTCAGAGCATCAGAATCGAGCTGATTGATAAAAACAAAATGATCCTCGATGGATTCAATCAGGCGCTCATTGCGCAATTGAAGTTCACTTTTCAATGAGTCACTTACACGCGATAGCTGGTCGAGATTCATCATCTGGTAATTGTTGCGAAAGAGTTCCTCATCAGTCCTGTTCATCCCAAAATCAAGTCCACTGAACATTTTTGTCTGCTCAGCAAACCAGCTTCGCTGAAATGGCCTGTTCACACGATAATTGTCACGATTCACAATATCCTCATAATTGTATCCGTCGTAGAGTTTAAAAATCAACATGGTCTGATCAGCAGTAAGTGTCATTTCTCCGCTTTTAGCTGTTGTCAGTTTTATATTTCCCATTCTGTCGGAGTGATTATAAATCATCACATCCTTAATAATATTAGTTTCGGGGACTTTTTCACGGGCATAAATAGTAAACCCGTCAATACCATTATAAAAAACACCTTCCTGAATGTTGAAGGTGAGTTTTTTCTGCCGGACGTCGTACAACAAGGAGTAAAATTTAAGATTTGCAATGGGAAGCACATTATTGGAGAAGAAAAAAGCAAATACACTTATGAAAACTGATAAAATCACCAGTGGCATCATTATTTTTCTTAACGGAATCCCGGTTGACTTCATAGCCACCAGCTCATAATGCTCACCGAAATTTCCAAAAGTCATCAGTGAAGAAAGCAGAATAGCCAACGGCAATGCCAAAGGCACAAAAGTGCTTGAAGCATAAAAAAGCAGTTCGATCAATACACCAAGCTCAAGCCCCTTACCTACCAATTCATCAACATATTTCCATAAAAACTGCATCACCAGAATGAACAGCGCAATGAAAAAAGTGAACAGCAGCGGGCCGATGTATGATTTAAGTATGAACCAGTATAGCTTTTTCAAAATTTATAATTCGTTAATAGAATAAAATAAATAGTTTTGAACCAAAATTGTTTTTTGAATAAAACGACAAATAAAACGTTTCTAATGGATTCAACTGTTAATGTTGCAATATTATTTTCAAAAAATGAAGCTTAAAGAAGTTACCAACCGTAAAGATGCAAAAAAATTCCTGAACGTTGCCCGCATTCTTTACAAAGAAGATAAAAACTGGATTTGCCCTCTTGATTCCGATATAGAAGCCATTTTTAATCCTGCACTTAATGCCTATTTCAATGATGGAAATGCCATCCGCTGGATACTTGAGGATGAAAAGGGAAATCTGATCGGTCGCGTGGCCGCTTTTTACAACACAAAAAAAGCACACACTTATGAACAACCAACCGGAGGATTGGGTTTTTTTGAATGTATTGACAATCGTGAAGCTGCTTTTTTGATGTTCGATCACTGCAAGGACTGGTTGCAAAAACAAGGCATGGAAGCTATGGACGGTCCTGTCAACTTTGGAGAAAATGATCAATATTGGGGATTATTGGTCGAAGGATTCACCCAGCAAAGCTATGGAATGAATTATCACCATCCTTACTATCGCAAATTTTTTGAAGAGTACGGCTTTTTCCCATATTTCGAACAGATAACCAACCATCTTGATGTTACTGTTCCTTTTCCCGATCGGTTCTGGAAAATTGCTGACTGGATTGCGAAAAAACCAGGTTTCACCTATGAACATTTCCGGATGTCCAATGCCAACAAATACATCAGAGACCTGATTTCAGTATATGACCAGGCATGGGCCAATCACGAACATTTTACTCCTCTTAATGAGAAAGACATCAAAACAGCCCTTATGAAGGCAAAGCCAATTCTTGATGAAGAATTGATATGGTTTGCCTATCATGATGGAAAACCAATTTCATTTCTGGTTATGTTTCCGGATGTCAATCAGATTTTCCGCCATTTTAACGGAAACCTGAATCTGATTAACAAATTAAGATTCCTGTACTATCGCTGGAAAAAAGAAATCCACCGTACCCGTATTACCGTTATGGGAGTCATTCCTCAATATCAGCGTTACGGCGTCGAATCAGCCATTTTCAGACAATTGAAAGACGTTTTTGACAGACGTCCCCAATACACTGAAATTGAACTTTCATGGGTCGGCGATTTCAACCCAAGAATGAAAGCTCTTCATGACGCTGTCGGTGGAAAATTTGGCAAAAAACATATTACTTACCGCAAACTTTTTAAAGAAGGAGCAACACCTCAGCATGCCACCATTCTAGGAAATACGAAAAAGCAGAGCGCTAACCCGCAGCCATAAAAGAGATACAACCCACCTGACAAAAAACAATGGAATCGCCTGCCGGCATTACAAAGAGGTGAATCATAGGTTTTTATTGATAAATTAATATCATCCTTTTCTGAAAACGGATAATAATAACTTTTTATCGAGTAAAATTATAATGATGAAAAAAATCACGACAAGAAATGAGTTAATTAAAAGTTGATGTGCCTGATTTTCAAGATTTATTAAACCACTAAATAAATATAAAAGAACGGATAAAACCGGATAGAAAATCAGTCTTTTTACATCATACGGGACTTTAAAATGACGTTGTCCGATAAAATATGAGAGAACCATCATCACAAAATAAGCTGCAAATGCTGCCCATGCCGATCCATAATATCCCATCGAAGGAATCAATAAAAAGTTGAGTAGTACTGACAAGGTAGCGCCCACCAAAGAAAGAATTGCTCCATAAATGGTCTGGTTGGTGAGCTTGTACCATATTGACAAATTGTAATAAATGCCCAGGAAAAGATTACCCATCAACAGTACCGGAATAACTTCCTTACCTTCCCGATAGGCTCCTCCGATAAAAAGTATGACCACATCCAGGTACATTACAGTCATCAGAAAAATTACAGATACAGCAATGGTAAAAATAGTCAGTACTTCCGCATAAAGCTGTCTGGATTCCAGTTTACCCGACTCTGAGAAAAAGAAAGGGTCAGCAGCATATCTAAATGTCTGAACAAACAAAGTCATGATAATAGAAACTTTGTAACATGCTCCATAAATCCCTACCTGAGCCATAGCATCGACATCATCAGGGAGTAATCGGACAAGAAGAATTTTATCAAGCGAAAGATTGACCGAACCAGCCACAGCCACTATTAGTAATGGCCAGGTGTAACTAAGCATCCGCTTCCATAGCGCAAAATCAAAAACAATATTTCTTAAAGGAAAATCTGGCAACAACAAAATAAGTGTCAGCGTAGAAGCAATCAGGTTGGAAATAAAAATGTAGCCAACCAGATCATTTGAATTGAAAAAAAGCAGAATAAAATCTGAAAAATAAGTATCAGGATAATTAGTCAGAATGAAAGGGCACAATAAAATGAAAAAAAGATTCAACCCGATGTTTGTACCTATATTTATTATTTTGATCAGGGCAAATTTCACCGGACGGTTTTCCTGACGAAGCTTTGCAAAAGGAATGGCCGTTATGGCATCAAAAGCCAGAATAAATGCAAACCAAATCACGTAATGCACTTTCTCGGCATATCCCAGCCAGTCAGCAACAGGTTTTGAATAAATAAGTGTGACAATTAAAAACAAACCTGAGGTTAAAACCAACGACAGTAGTGAAGTGGTGTAAACACTGTGTTTATCTTTTTCACTTTGCGAAAATCTGAAAAAAGTGGTCTCCATCCCGTAGGTAAGAATTACCCATAAAATAGAAACATAAGCATACATTTCTGTGTAAATCCCGTATTCAGAAGTAATTAAAACTCGCGTGTAAAGCGGGACAAGAAGGTAATTGAGCAATCTGCCAATGATGCTGCTCAAACCATAAACAGCTGTCTGCCCCGCAAGTCGTCTGAGTGGATTCACAATCATTTATTTTCGACAAAAATAGGAAAATCAGCAAACCAGATTCAACTCAGACTTTTTACTGCATTTACACAGGATAGCTGAGAAAAGATCAGTTTTTCCAAATAGCAATTCTTAATTCTTTCTTAATCAGCTTCATTTAGACTGATTTTAAATTATCTGTTATTTTTATAACATTGTTATTTAATTCACAAATTATTTGGTTAGTAACAGCAACAGTTCTAATTTTGCCGCCCTTAATCATTAGTTTTTTTGTATTTAATCTTATCGAACAAGAGCATGAATATGGCTAAAAAGCATTAATTATCAAACAATTAAAATGGTTTAATCAACAATGACAAAAATTAAATCACTTGCCGATTTACGCAAGAAAAAAGAAGAACTTGAACAAAAGCTAAAACTTCGGGAAACCAGTATGAACCCCGAAAATTTTGTTCAGATAAAAGTTGGAATGGCTACCAGTGGCATTGCTTCCGGAGCTAAAGAGGTGATGGATTACCTTATTGAAGAACTTGAAAAGCGCGGAATTGATGCCGTAGTGACGCAAACCGGTGACATGGGATATTGCTTTGCCGAACCCACGATTGAAGTAACAAGGCCAAACGAAGAACCCATCGTTTTCGGATATGTGAGCATAAAAAAAGCGGATGAGATCATCGAGAAATACATTAAAAACGGTGAACTGGTTGAGGGTATCATCCCGGTAAATTATGAATCCATTGACGAATAAAATTCTGCTTAAAACTGAATATGGCAAAACAAATTAAAATACACTTGCTGGTTTGCGGTGGAACAGGCTGCAGGGTTTCACAAAGCGAAGCAATTAAGGCTGAACTTGAACGTGAACTAATAGCAAACGGACTCGAAAACGAAGCAAAAGTTGTTACCACAGGCTGTTTTGGTTTCTGTGAAAAAGGACCTATTGTAAAGGTTCATCCCGACAATACCTTTTATGTAAAAGTAAAACCGCAGGATGCAGCTGAAATAGTCAGAGAACACGTGATCAAAGGACGTAAGGTAGAACGTTTGATTTATACTAATCCTGAAAAGAAAGAACAGGTTGCTGACAGTAAACACACAGGTTTTTACCGTAAGCAGATACGAATTGCGCTGAGAAACTGTGGCTTTATCGATCCTGAAAATATTGATGAATACCTTGCCCGCAATGGTTATGAAGCATTAGGGAAAGTTCTGTCTCAAATGACACCTGAAGAAGTCATCAAAGAAATCAAAGATTCCGGATTGCGCGGACGTGGTGGCGGAGGTTTCCCTACAGGGCTGAAATGGGAAATCACCCGTAAAAGCATCGCAGATCAGAAATATGTTGTCTGCAATGCTGACGAAGGAGACCCGGGAGCATTCATGGACCGTTCGATCCTCGAAGGAGACCCCCACGCTGTAATTGAAGCAATGGCAATCTGCGGATATGCCATTGGTGCTACCAACGGTTTGATTTACATCAGAGCTGAATATCCACTGGCCATACACAGGTTGAAAATAGCCATCGACCAGGCCAGGTCATACGGTTTACTGGGTAACAATATTTTTGAATCGGACTTTGATTTTGACATTGAACTGAGATACGGTGCCGGTGCTTTTGTCTGCGGTGAAGAAACCGCTTTGATCCATTCCATGGAGGGACATCGCGGCGAACCGACTTTTAAGCCGCCATTCCCGTCTGTTGAAGGATACAAGGGGAAACCCACCAATGTAAACAATGTTGAAACTTTTGCCAACATACCTATAATTATTAATAAAGGTGCTAAATGGTTTTCAAGCATTGGTACCGAAAAAGCCAAAGGCACAAAAGTATTTGCTCTTGCCGGAAAAATCAATAATGTCGGATTAATCGAAGTTCCTATGGGGACGACCCTGCGTGAAGTGATTTTTGAAATCGGCGGCGGCATCAAGGATGGAAAAAAATTCAAAGCAGTCCAAACCGGTGGCCCTTCCGGAGGTTGCCTTACCGAAAAGCATCTTGACACACCTATCGAATATGACACACTGATTGAAGCTGGTTCGATGATGGGTTCAGGTGGCATGATTGTGATGGACGAGGATGATTGCATGGTATCTGTAGCCAAATTCTATCTCGATTTCACTGTTGAAGAATCCTGTGGCAAATGCAGCCCATGCCGGATTGGGAACAAACGTCTTTACGAAATGCTCGATTCTATTACAAAAGGAGAAGGTACTATGGAAACACTTGATAAACTCAGAAATCTGAGTCATGTCATTAAAGAAACTTCTCTTTGCGGCCTTGGCCAGACTGCACCAAATCCGGTTCTGTCAACGCTGGATAATTTCTGGGATGAGTACGTTGAGCACGTTGTGAATAAAAAATGTCCTGCCGGTGTATGTAAATCTTTGATGCGTTATGTAGTTATTCCTGAAAACTGTGTCGGATGTACTGCCTGTGCCCGTAATTGCCCGGTGCATTGCATCTCCGGGGAACGTAAGCAGGTTCACGAAATTGACCAGTCAGTCTGTATCAAATGCGGAGCTTGTTATGAAAAGTGCAAGTTTAACGCTATTGCAATTGTTTAATAAAACATATAGAAGAAATTAAATATGATAAAATTAATCATAGATAAAAAAACCGTTGAAGTTAACCCGGGAACAACCATTCTCCAGGCTGCCGATCAGATTGGCATCCATATTCCAAGGCTTTGCTATATGAACCTTGGAGACTTCAATATCGAAAACAAACCAGGCGGCTGCCGTGTCTGCGTGGTTGAAGTGGAAGGTCGTCGCAACCTTGCTCCTGCCTGCGCTACAGACTGCACCGAAGGAATGGTGGTACATACGCATTCCATAAGAGTACTCAATGCACGTAAAACAATTATGCAACTCATTTTGTCAGATCATCCGTTCGATTGCCTGGTGTGCGCAAAATCAGGCAATTGCGAACTGCAGGATTTAGCACAGAAAATGGGGATCAGAGACATTCCGTACAAAGGTGAACAATCAACTTATCGTGAAGACACTTCGCCGGCAATTATCCGCGAAATGGATAAGTGCATTATGTGTCGCCGTTGCGAAGTGATGTGTAACGAAGTTCAGACTGTCGGAGCATTGTCAGCCGTTAACCGAGGTTTCATGTCTGTTGTTGCTCCCGCTTTTGAAATGAATCTCGATCACAGTGTCTGTACTTATTGCGGACAGTGTGTCAACGTATGTCCGACCGGTGCTTTAACCGAAGTAGATCATACCAACCAGTTAATCAACGACCTTGCCGATCCGAATAAAACCGTGGTTGTACAAACTGCGCCTGCCGTGCGGGCAGCGTTGGGTGAAGCGTTTGGTATGAAACCCGGAACGTTGGTCACCGGCAAAATGGTTACTGCTTTGCGTGAACTTGGTTTTAATTATGTTTTTGATACCGATTTTGCAGCCGATTTAACCATCATGGAGGAAGGCACTGAGTTGCTTGACCGTTTAACAAGACATCTGAATGGCGACAAGAATATAAAATTGCCAATTTTAACATCCTGCTGTCCGGCTTGGGTTAAATTTTTTGAGCATCAGTTTCCCGAGCTGAAAGATATTCCGTCAACAGCCCGTTCACCCCAACAAATGTTCGGCTCAATCGCCAAGTCTTATTTTGCTGAAAAACTAAAAGTAGATCGAAAAAAACTTGTTGTGGTTTCGATAATGCCATGCGTTGCCAAGAAATACGAATGTTCGCGCACCGAATTTTCGACCGACGGGAATCCTGATGTTGACTATTCTATTTCGACCCGCGAACTCGCACAATTGATCAAAAGAGCCAATATAGATTTTACTTCATTACCCGATCAGGAATTTGACCAGCCACTGGGTGAATCAACCGGAGCCGCTGTCATTTTTGGAACAACAGGCGGAGTTATTGAAGCTGCTATCCGAACAGCCTATGAACTACATACCGGCAAAACGTTGCAAAAAGTTGACTTTGAGCAGCTAAGAGGAATGGAAGGTATTCGCTCAGCCAAAGTTGATTTTGACGGACTTGAACTGAATATCGGCATTGCACATGGCCTGGGAAATGCCCGAAAACTGCTTGAAGAAATCAAAGAAGGGAAAAGTCAGTATCATGCTATCGAAATCATGGCTTGTCCGGGTGGTTGTATTGGTGGTGGTGGTCAGCCCTATATTCACGGTGATACCTCCATTCTAAAAGCCCGTCAGCGTGCAATCTATGCTGAAGATGCCGGTAAGACAATCCGTAAATCACACGAAAATCCATACATCATCAGGCTCTACGAAGAATATCTGGGTAAACCGCTCAGCGAAAAGTCGCACCATCTGCTTCATACGCATTATTTCGACCGCAAAAAAGAAATCACCATTGAGTAACAAGATTAAAATCATTAAGAGATCATGTCATCAATAAAAGTAAAACTGAAAGAAAAAGATGTTCAGCAAATCAAGGACATCTGCAAATCATTTGGTAATAATCCAGGTGAATTAATCAACGTATTACACAAGGTGCAGGGTGTGTTTGGATATCTGCCCGCCGAAGTTCAGGAAATCGTAGCGCAGGAAATACATGTTTCAGTAGCCAAAGTTTACGGAGTAGTAACTTTTTACTCCTTTTTTACCATGATCCCCAAAGGGAAATATCCGGTTTCGGTCTGCACAGGAACAGCCTGTTATGTGCGTGGTGCCGAAAAAGTACTTGAGGAGTTTAAAAAAGAGTTGGGGATAAAAGTCGGAGAATCCACACCCGACGGAAAATTCTCCCTCACCTGCCTTCGATGCGTTGGCGCCTGCGGACTGGCTCCGGTGGTAATGGTTGGCAACAAAACCTATGGCAGGGTTTCCCCGGACGGCGTAAAAAACATCCTCAAAGAATTTGATGCTTAACTGACAAATAGCTTTAAACCAACCACATAAGAAGGTTTTTTGCACCAGAAACATTTTTGAAATAAGAAAAGTAAATTTTCTCACCTCCATAATTGATTGATTAACTGATGAAATCCTGCATCTCCCCGATGCGGGATTTCTCTTTTGTATCAAACCACCCGATTGCCTTGTACAGCTTTTAGTATTTTTGTTTAAAATTTGAAATTAAAACCAGGAATTTGTGTTTTATGGAAAAATATCCACAACATAAAGTGGTGAAACTTGTCATTTGACCAGATGAAACCAAACGAACAATTATCTGTTAATTTTAAGCAACCTTGATCCCTAAAGAAACCATACAGGAAATTCTCGATACGGCCCAGATTGAAGAGGTTGTAGGTGAGTTTGTGAATCTCAAAAAAAGAGGTTCTACTTATGTCGGTCTGTGCCCTTTTCACAACGAAAAAACACCTTCTTTTACCGTAACTCCGCGAAAAGGGATTTACAAATGTTTCGGATGCGGTAAAAGTGGCGATTCAGTGAAGTTCCTTATGGAGCATGAGCATTTTACCTATCCTGAAGCACTAAAATATCTGGCTAAAAAATACCATATTACTGTCGAAGAAGAAGTACAAACAGAAGAAAAAGTTCAGGAGCAACAGGAAAAAGAGAGTTTGATTCTGATCAATGATTTTGCTTCAAAATATTTCACGCATAATCTTTTTAATACCGAACAGGGTAGAGCCATTGGTTTAAGCTACTTTAAAGAAAGGGGATTTCGCGAAGACATCATACGCAAATTTCAACTGGGCTATGCCATTGATGAATGGGATAATTTCACTTCACATGCCCTTCGGCAGGGATACAAACTCGAATTTCTCGAAAAAACCGGCCTCACTATTACCAAAGAAAACAAAAGCTATGATCGATTTCGCGGAAGGGTAGTTTTTCCTATTCAGAATCTGTCCGGAAGAGTGCTTGGATTCGGCGGACGCACCCTGCTTTCCGATAAGACCATTCCCAAATATGTCAACTCACCGGAATCGGAAGTCTATAACAAAAGCCAGGTCCTTTACGGCATCAATCTGGCTAAAGCTGAAATCATTACTGCTGACAATTGTTACCTGGTTGAAGGATATACAGATGTTATTTCACTTCACCAGTCCGGTATTGAAAACGTGGTTGCATCATCAGGCACATCACTCACCAACGATCAAATCCGCCTGATAAGCCGGTACACAAAAAATATAACCATCCTGTACGATGGCGACGAAGCAGGTATAAAAGCCTCTTTCAGGGGAATTGACATGATTCTTGAACACGGATTAAATGTTAAAATTGTTCTTTTCCCCGAAGGCGAAGACCCAGACTCCTTTGCACGAACCCATCCGACCAGCGAAGTACAGGAATTTATCCAGAAACAAGCTGTAAACTTCATTATTTTCAAAACCAGTCTTTTGCTTAGGGAAGCAGCCGGTGACCCCTTAAAGAAGTCAGCCCTGATTAAAGAAATTGTCGGCTCCATTTCACTGATTCCCGATCAGATCACACGCTCGGTTTATATCAAAGAGTGCTCTGCACTTATGGATATCGCCGAGCAAACCCTGATGAACGTACTCAACCAAATCAGGAGAAAGAATCTTGAAAAAAAAATCAAAGAAAAAAAACACCCGGGCGATGATTCACCACTTCAGCCCTTTAATTTACCCTCTGAAAAACCAGAAGACGGTGCTGATCTCAACTCGCTAAACAACCACGAAAAAGAAATCATCCGTCTGTTAATGCAATACGGCGATCGCAAAATCAGGTTCGAAAACATGATGGAAGATGGCTCCATACAAACCATGCATGTGGATACCGCTTTGTTTATAATCAAAGACCTTGAAACAGACGAAATAACCCTGCAAAATGGGATTTACCAGAAAGTCATCAATGCTGTGACTGCCGAGTTGGATAAGGGATTGTATCCTGATGCAGGGTTTTATATCCACCACAACGACCCTGATATTTCGTCACTTGCAACCGACATGCTCTCACAAAAATACGAACTGGCAAACTGGCAAAAAGTAAAAATAAAGGTAAAAACTGAAGATGACCAACTTAAAATTGTGATAACCGAAGCAATTCTGTCATTGAAGTTGCGTGTGCTGGAAATAAAATTTGAAGAAACCCAGAAACAAATCCGAAACGAAACCGACGGAGAAAATCTACTTGGGCTATTAGCTGTTCAGCAAAAAATCCGAAAAAAAATCAGCCTCGTTTCCAGAGAACTTGGGAGAATTATTTTAAGGTAGTAATTCTTGCCGGACCAAATTTTACTTCTTACCAAAATAAATTCATCATTTTCAATCTATTAATAAATGATTTTGGTTAAAAGCTGCCATTATTCTTCTAAAAAGAAAACCATAATTTTGCCCCGGAATCTTAACATGAACTTTTCCCTTATGAAGAACCACATTTTATTCTTTTTAACTTTTCCTGCAATTATGGCACTTTTCATTTCGTGCACAACACATGAATCATTCGACAAAAATGACTTCAGCACCTACCCGGTATATAATGGTAATGATCTGGAAATGACTTACACGCCAGAAAAAACTAATTTCCGGATATGGGCACCCACCGCTGACGAAGCTAAAGTGAAAATTTACCACAACAGCACCGACAATGAACCCGCCATGGAAAAAAACATGAAAAGAGACCTGGCAGGTACCTGGATAGCCCAATTTGACAAAGACCTGAAAAACCTGTTTTATACTTTTCAGATAAGCTACAATGGTGAATGGCTTGAGGAAACACCAGGTATCTATGCAAATGCTGTCGGAGTGAATGGAAAACGTGCCGCTATCGTTGATTTGAAAGAAACCAACCCTGCCGGATGGAACGAATCTGTCAGACCACCTCTCGAAAATTACACCGACATTATTGTTTATGAAATTCACGTCAGGGACATTTCCATCCATCCCGGATCAGGCATTACGAACAAAGGTAAATTTCCCGGCCTTGCCGAAGAAAATACTGTCAGCCCGCAAGGCGAAAAAACCGGACTTGCGCATTTGAAAGAACTTGGATGCACACATATTCACCTTCTTCCGGCTTTAGACTTTCGCTCGATTGATGAAACCAAACCGCATGAAAATCATTACAACTGGGGGTACGACCCACAAAACTATAATGTTCCCGAAGGATCATATTCGACCGACCCGTATAATCCAGCAACACGCATCAGGGAATTCAAGGAGATGGTGGCAGCAATGCACCGCAACGGCCTGCGTGTAGTTCTTGATGTTGTTTACAACCATACCGGCTATACCGAAAATTCAAATTTCAATTTATTGGTTCCGGGTTATTATTATCGTCAAAACAAAGAGGGTGGATGGTCAAATGCTTCGGCATGCGGAAACGAAACAGCCTCCGAACGGCCGATGATGAGAAAATTTATGATCGAATCACTCAAACACTGGGTGAACGAGTATCATATTGATGGATTTCGGTTCGACCTTATGGGAATCCATGATATCGAAACCATGAACCAGATCAGTAAAGAAATGCGCAGCCTCAATCCTTCCTTGTTTATTTACGGTGAAGGATGGAAAGCCGGTGACAGTCCCCTGCCGGATGAATCACTGGCATTGAAGCGTTTTACTTATAAACTGGATAGCATTGCGGCTTTCAGCGATGATATCCGCGACGCAATAAAAGGCTCCTGGAGCAACCACACAGCCAGAGGATTTGTTGGCGGAGCTTATGAACTGGAGGAAAGCATTAAGTTTGGTGTAGTTGCTGCCACTGAGCATCCTCAAATAGATTACACCAAGGTTAATTATTCTCAGTCCCCATGGGCAGGACAACCCTATCAATGTATCAATTATGTTTCCTGCCATGATAATCATACCCTTTACGACAAGCTTAAGATTACCAATCCTGAAGATTCTGAAGCCGACCGGATAAAAATGCATAAGCTGGCCAATACTATCATAATGACATCGCAGGGTATTCCCTTTTTGCATGCCGGCGTCGATTTTCTGCGATCTAAAAATGGCGTTGAAAATTCCTATCAGTCCCCTGATTCTGTCAATCAGATCGATTGGAACAGAAAACAAATGTACCGGAGTGTGTTTGACTACTACCGCGATCTGATCGCATTGAGAAAAACCTATCCTGCTTTTCGGATGACCTCCAGCGAAGCTATTCAACAAAATCTAAAATTTTTAGACGTTGCTATTCCTGGTTTAATAGCTTTCACTTTAAATGATCACACCAACAGCGATAAATGGAAGAACCTTGTTGTAATCAATAACGCTACCCGAAAGGCACAACGGGTTGATCTTCCGAATGCCAGATGGACAGAGATCTTCAACGAAAAAGGACTAATTACTGAGGATTATCGGGTGATCAACACCGACCGCGTTTACATTCCGGCTTTATCAGCTATGGTTTTGGCCAAAAAGGTCAGGTAAATTTTTAAATTAACAAATTAATCACCTTCTGCTCATTATAAATTATGGCTAATAAAAATACTCCCAATAAAACACGCATGGCCCTTGTTGAAAACGATCCATGGCTTGAACCGGCAGAAAAAGAAATTGAGAATCGCTATCAGCGATATCGCACAAGATTGTCTCAAATTGAGGAGCAATATGGCAGCCTCACCAAATTTGCAGATGCCTACAAATATTTCGGTCTGCAGTACGACAAAAAAGCCAAAGGTTGGTTTTACCGTGAATGGGCGCCAGGAGCATTTGACCTTTTCTTATTTGGTGACTTCAATGAATGGAACAGGACTTCACATCCACTTAAAAAAATTGAAAACGGTGTTTGGGAAATCCTCCTTGATGATAAAACTTATGACAAAAAATTTGTACACAACAGCAAGCTGAAAG
>ERZ795053.2035-NODE-2035-length-24963-cov-5.812309_pt1 | contig 24963 bp, 22 predicted proteins | sample MGYA00375137_ERZ795053 | MGnify/ENA primary metagenome ERZ795053 (study PRJEB30182, sample SAMN05720284) | activated sludge metagenome | isolation source: Anaerobic digester | place: Hong Kong | collected 2014-12-17 ...
CATTTTTTAATTGATATATATATATATAAATTGTATGTTATAATTATATTCCAAAAAAAATTTCTGTCAAATTTTTGGAGAGAATTTTGTTTTGATTTCTATTTGATTTTAAAAATAAAAATATTATCTTGAATTTAGCATAAAAAATGTTTTTTTAATTTTTTAAACAAAAACTTAAATGACTTTGGTGCCAAGCGTAATTGAAAAGAGTAAATCAGGAGAAAGAGCTTACGATATTTATTCTAGATTGCTAGAAGATAGGATAATCTTTGTATGACAAGCAATAGACTCCAATGTAGTAAATACTGTAGTAGCTCAACTATTGTATTTGGAAAAGAAAGATCCTGATAAAGATATAATCATGTACATAAACACTCCTGGTGGAGAAGTTTATAGTGGTATGGCAATCTATGATACTATGCAATATATCAAATGTGATGTAGTCACTATAGCTACTGGATTGGCTGCTTCTATGGGATCAATTTTCCTTGCTGGAGGTACAAAATGAAAAAGATATGCTCTACCTCATAGTAAAGTAATGATACACCAACCATTGGTAAGTGGTGGTTGAATCACAGGTCAAGCTACAGATATACAAATCGAGGCTGCTGAGATGATGAAAGTAAAAAAGATGTTTATTGATATAATGGCCAAACAAACTGGGCAAAAAACTGAAAAAGTAGAAAAAGATATGGAGAGAAACAATTGGATGACACCAGAAGAGGCTAAAAAATATGGATTGATTGATAAAATAATCGAATAATAGTCAAAAGTTTAAAAATTATATTACGAAAGAAAATGACAGAAGAAAATATAATTTGAGAGGCTGACTTTCAAATAGTAGATGAAGATGAACTTCAAAAAATAAAAGACAAGGATAATCTAAAAAAAGAATCAAATCTGAGAGATGATTTAATTGAATTGTGATTTTTGGATTATGATAGTTTGAGTGAGGAAGAAAAAATAATATTTGATGAGATGAAAAAAGAAAAAAGAGACCAAGATTTTTACGAGTTGTAAAAATCAGTTAAAAGTTGAAAGTTTTAAAGTTCAAAGTTGTTTTGAGCCATAAACTTGATAACTTGATAACTTTATAAACTTTAAACTAAGTAGAGTGAAATACAAGGTATTGTGTGAAGACAAAGAATTGAGTCTAATAGATAGATTATTGAAAATTAGGGGTATTAGCGATAATATCACTAATTTTTTGGACCCAAAATTAAAAGATTATTGGCTTAATCCACGAAATCTAAATGATATGAAAAAATGAGTAGATAGGATATTGAATGCTATAAAAAACAAAGAAAAAATAATGATATTTGGTGATTATGATGTAGATGGTGTGACATCTAGTTTTATATTATATAAATTTTTTACCAAATATCTAAATTATAAATATGTTAGCATAATGTATCCAGATAGGATAAAAGATGGTTATGGGATGAAAAACAAACATTTGGATGAAATCAAAGAAAAATGAGTTGATTTGGTGATCACGGTAGATAATGGGATCACAAGTATATGAGAAGTAAAATATGCAAAAAAAATATGAATAGATGTAATTATAACCGATCATCATAAAAATTTGGAAGAATTGCCAGATGCTGTAGCTGTGATAAATCCAATAGTATCAGAAAAATATAGATTTAAGTATTTAGCTGGCGTATGAGTTGTATTTAAAATGATATGCGCCTTATTGGATGCTACAAATATTTTTAATATAAATGAAAAAAATAAAATATTTAATTATTTTTTGCCAATAGCGGCTATAGGTACTGTAGCAGATATTGTACCATTGGTAAATGAAAATAGATTGATAGTAAAAAGGTGATTAGAATTGATGAATAATGGTCGTGAAGGTATGTCAACTGCTCTAAAATGACTATTAAATTATCTCAATTTAAAGGAAGTAGATACATTTCATATAGGTTTTGTGATTGGACCAAGAATCAATGCTTGATGAAGGATAGATAGCCCATACAATAGTCTAAAAATGTTGCTTTTCACTTGAGAAAAACAGCTTGAAGCGCTAAAAAGAATTGATGAAATAAATGCGGATAGAAAAAAACTACAAGAAGAAGCATTTAAAAAATCTGAAGAAAGTCTAGATTTAGAACAAAAGATAATCATATCAGAAAGTGAAGACTTCCATGAATGAATAGTGGGTATTGTGTCTGGTAAACTTACTGAAAAATATCACAAACCAAGTGTGGTATTTAAAATTGATAAAGACAAATGACATGCAGTAGCAAGTCTAAGGTGACCAGATTATTTTGATATAGTAGCTATGTTGCAAAAGTATGAAAATCTACTAGAAAGATTTGGGTGACACAAGCATGCTGGATGACTAACCATAAAACTTGATAAATTAGAAGAATTTAAAGACAAAATAATCCAGCACTGCAATGAGTATATAAAAGATGAAGACTTAGAAAAAACACTACATATAGATACTAAGATATTTGATAATGAGTGGAATTATGATTTGATACAAGAACTACAAAAATTAGCTCCTTTTGGTGAATGAAACAGTGAACCAAACTTTTTGTTTGAAAAAGTTGGGGTAGAAAAGGTAGAAAAAGTAGGGAAAAATGGAAGCTGACACATGAAGATACACTGAAATTTTGGAGACAATAAGATTAAATTCTTGTTTTGGTGAAAAGGTGATATGATAAAAAATATTGAAAAAGAAAAAGAAATAAATATCGTGGGTAAGATCAAAAAAGATGATTTTAATTGATGATATTTTGTAAATGGAGTAGAAATACTCTAATTTATTTTTAGAAAATAATTTTATAGTTTAAAATGAGTGAACAAGAAAAAGAACAAATCTGTAATATTATAAACAATTTTTTGGAGGATAAATGATATTTTCCTTTTATGGTAGATCTAGAAAACCATAAAACATTTTGACCAATATTTAAAAACTTAGATCAGGAAAATAAAAAAGAAATAGAAAAAATAATAGATGAATGTATAGTAGAAAAAATAAAATCATATAAGACTAAATGATGAGAATTGTTTAGAAGATATTTTGAAGTATATGAAGATGATTTTTGGAAGTTTAGAGATATGAACTGCAATGAAAACTTTGCACAAACAAAGGAATTTCAAAAGCTTGGAAAAAAAGTAGAAAATGAAATATTTAAATATGAAGGAATCTTAACAGAGAAAATGCTAGATCAAGAAAAATGATTGGACAAAGTAGTCTGAGCATTTTATAATATAGTATATAGTTATTTCCCAAAAATGAATTTAGTAGAAGGAGAATAAAATAAAAATATGAAACTAAATCAATATATTTTTGATTTTTTCAAATTCATTTTTTCGAATTTGCTGATTATCTGCTTCTATACAAAACCTTATGATTGGTTCTGTATTGGACTTTCTCACTACAAACCAAAAATTATCTCAACTAACTTTGATTCAATCTAATTTTGAAATATCGTAATTTGAATAGGTTTCTTCAATTTTATCAATAACTCAATCCCCATCTTCTACCTCATATTTAGTTTGAGGAGCTTTATAATATGGGTGTAAATCTCAAGCTAGATCTGAGATCTTTTTGTTGCTTCAATCTAATTCTTTGCAAATATAATACAATGCTAATATCGGATTTTCAAAATATCAATTTTGAGCAAAAAGTATGTGTCAACTAATCTCACCTCATAAGCAAGAATTGTTTTCGATAGCTACTTGCTTTACAAATTTATATCAAACCCTAGATTCTGTGTGAGATACTCAAGCTTTTTTGGCTATATCAAATAGGGCTTTTGTGCACATAAGATCTACTGTTACTCATCTTTTTTCTTTTCAATCCTTAAATAATCAATTTATAATTAACGCTATGATAATATCCCCCGATATGAATTCTCATTTTTCATCCACCATTCATATCCTATCTACATCACCGTCAAACATAACACCAAAATCTGCATTATTTTTGAGAACAGCATCAGTTAGTTGATCATAATTATAAATTTGGCTAGTGTCAGATTCATGATTGGAAAAAGTACTATCTATGTCTTCATTGATAAAAATAAACTCTATATTGGAATTTTCTTGGATATTTTTTAAAAAATATTTCTCATAAGCACATCAAGCTCAATTTGAAAAATCAACCACAACTTTAAGTTCAGAATTCAGAGTTCAGAATGTGGAATTAAAAGTACTCTTTCTGTCTTGTATTTTTTGTGATAAGTTTATTTTTGATGTATTTTCTCTGGTTAAGTCTACTACTGACTGTATTTGCTGGTCTGTGAGATCAATTTCTCTGTACTCATCTATCAAGCTTTTTAGTAGATCTGTAGAAAGTAAAGAGCTATTTTTGTCGAATATCTTTACTCAAGCGTATTCGGCAGTATTGTGAGATGCTGTAAAATTAGCTCATAAATCAAATTCTTTGTAGTTGAGGTAATAGTTTGTAGAAGTGCTAGATACACCAAATAAATATCACTTACTATCTTCTTGAATATTTGGATCAAATCATGCTGATACAAAATTTGAATAACCACCCTCCATCATTCAAAATAAAAAATAAGATATCAAATCATTGTTGGCCAATCTACCATCTCAGCCAAATATGAACTTTCAATCTTTTCAAAAATGCTCTAAAATATACTTCCCTACTCCTCTACCAAGATTATAAAACAATGTCTTATCAATATTTTGTCCAAAAATTCATCTAATGTCATAAGCTTTGAATGCTGAATTGTATTTATTCATGCTTATTGTTTTATTTGTTATATAAAAATTTCCGTCCGAGTAAAGGTATACTTATCCTACTAAATGTAGAAATACTCATTCATATTTTTGTACATCTCTGATTTTTACTATTTCTCAATCGTCTAATTCTATCTCTCAGCTGTCTCATTTTTGGCCTCCAGATTCAGCATAAAAAGGCGTTTTGTCAAATATAAGAACTCTTTGTCAATCAAGCTCAAAGTCCTTGAGTAGTTTTGATTGTTTTTCTCAGTCTAAATTATATCAAATAAATTCAGTTTGTGGTATTCATTCTAGATATTTAGACCGGTCTACATTTGAGTTGAATTTAGATGATTTACGTGATCTTTCTTTTTGATTTTCTAGTTCTTTCTGAAATCATTCTTCGTCTACTTTTATTCATCTTTCCAAACAAATTTCTTTGGTAAGCTCAATTGGGAAACCACAAGTATCATATAAGAAAAATACATCTTTTCAAGATAATAACTTATCTGTATTTTTACTCAACATAGATTCTAATTCTTTGATTCCTTTTGATATGGTTTTTTTGAAAATTGCAATTTCCTCCAACAAAGAATTTTGTATTTCTTTTTGTTTGATTGAATATTCTGTCGATAAAAATTCTACAATCTCAGATATAATTTTTTGAAAGTCTTTATCTGAAATATCTTTGAGCAATATTAAATTGTAGTACATTCTCCTTATTATCATCCTAAGTACATAGCCAGATCATATATTTGATTGTATTACTCAATCATTTAATAGCAATATTGAGGTCTTTAGATGGTCTGCAATTATTCTAAATCTTTTTTGATTTGAATCATACTTTAAGCCAATATGTTTTTGTAAAATATCTATAATCGGCTGAAAAATATCTGTCTCAAATATTGTATTTTTATTTTGTAAAACCATACACATTCTCTCAAATCCCATACCAGTGTCTACATTTTGATTTTTTAGTTTTGTGAGTTTTCAATTTTCATCACGATAGTATTCCATAAATACATTGTTTCGTATCTCCACTCGCTCACTTTCATCTCTTTTTACATTGTCTTCTGATGATGGGTATCATTCTCATGTTCGATAAAAAATCTCTGTATCTGTACCGCAAGGTCATACAGGGCCTGGACTTCGTCGATTGTTCTCTGCTCACATAAAAGATATCTTGTCCAGGGGTATTCAAAGCTCCTGTCGATATTTTACAGATTCAGAATCTTTGGATGCATCTTTATCTCATTCAAAAACTGTAATAGCCAATTTTTTTGGATCAAATCAAAGTTCATTTACCAAAAAATCGTAAGAATATTGTATAGATTCTTTTTTAAAATAATCTCCAAGTGACCAATTTCACATCATCTCAAATAATGTCAGATGAGAACTATCTCATACCTCATCTATATCCACAGTCCTTACACATTTTTGTATATTGTAAAGTCTTTTTCAAAGTGGGTGTGGTTTTCATGCTAAATATGGTATGAGCTGCTGCATTCAGGCAACATTAAACATTGCTGTACTTTCCTTGGATGCAATCAAAGGAACTTCTGGCAAATGCTTGTGATTATTTTTTTCTCGAAAATCTTTTCGTTTTTTTCTGAGAGTCTTTGAATCCACTTTATTCAATTAACAATGTAAAATTTACAACTAACAATCATATATATTAATTTAGTATTTCTTTTCAATTAAAAAAGTCTCAAAACTGGATTCGAGACTTTGTATTTTGTAATTTTTGTATCTTATTCTAGATTGGAACTACTAATGGCTTTTAAGGCTTCATCATTGACGATACTATCGATGTACTCATACAAATTGACTTTATTTACTCATTCATTGGTTAGTATATACATCTCTGGTCTATTACCAGTATCTTCTGGTACAGATATATCTAAAACTTCTTCACTTGAAAGATCAAATTTGAAACTAAACAAATAATATAAATCATACTGAGTATTGTATTGATCGTTGGTCTTTAGTGGTTTAGATGTATAGATTGTAAATGTTTGGTTTATTTTATCAAAAAGATAAACATATTTTGAATTTAAATGCGATATCACTTTCACATCTTCTGAATATTTGCTTGTGGTCTGATCTCATCACATCAATCTAACTTCACGAACATCTAATAAAGAACCATAACCAGGTCTTCGAAATTGATACAATTTATCTCATTTCCAGGTAAGGAAAGTAGAATCAATAGCTATGCTAGAAAAATCTCATTCTAAATCCATACCAGTATCATAACCAGGAGTTATTTGATAATTTTGTCATTCTTGATAAGCTATTTGTGATCATACTGTATTTCTATATCTAGTAACGAAAGTACCACTAAGAGAGCTATTTAGATTTGGTTGAAACACATATAAATTAGCTTTTCAATATACTCCAATTCATCATATTGTATCTGGGAATCATCATAAGTCTGCTGTAGTAACTGGCTCTATACCTACTTTTGTCACAGAAAAGATACGACCATTTGGTGTATAACAATAAAGACCATCTCTCAAAAGATTATCAGAACAAGATTGAATATTTTCTTCTATATCATATTCTATCAACGCTCATCTAGAGCCATCGTTTACTGCTCATATTAATGCTCATTGAGAACCTCATATATTAACTCATCTTGAGTATTTTATTGTAAGTCCATCTCATATTTTAGATTTTTCAGTATCATTTAGAGATATCAATCTTGTAGTAATTCAAGTAGCAGGATCGTCTAACTGAGAAAGTTCTTCTAGTCTAATAATATTAAATCATTTGTAATAATCATTTTGAATGATTCATTTTAAATTTTCCACATCTTCTAATCGTCTTCACTTGTCTTCTAATATATTTAATTTTTCTACTATTTCATTGTACTTAACTCATTTTTGATCAGATGTTGGATCCATTTGTTGGAACATATATATATCTTTTTTGATATCTTCAATAGTAATATCTATTACAGTACCAGAAGCCGTAGTAAAGACATTTTGACTAGATGTATTTAGAAGTTGTGATAAGACACTATACAACATAAATAATATAATCAAGCTCAATATTACAATAGTAACATAATATTTATTTTTGAGAATTTTTTTGGCTCGATTTCACTTGATATTTAATCATTTTATACCTGATATTCATTTTGATATATTAGATTGATTTTCTAGATTTTTTATATTACCATGTACACAATAAGTAGCCATCATTCATATATTTTCCTTGTCAACTCTACTAAGTAATGCTTGTTCTAAAAAATCTCACAAAGAAGTCTCATCTCATTGTAATATTGATTCCATTTCTTTGATATCTCATTGATCTATAACATCTGATACCTTAGTACCTGTATATACAATCTCGTCTCCAGATTCTACATCTCATTCTACAAAATCTGAAAAAGTATCTATCTTTGCTCTCTTACTTACTCAATTATGCAATTGATAATATAATTTTTTGTCTCTAAAAATCATAATTGATACATCTCATATCATAGAAGCAATAATCATGCTGCCAGCTATAATTTGTATATATCACTTTATGGGAAAATGTTTTATGTCAGATACTTTATCTGCAAATAATTTTAATTTTACATTGAGTCATTGTAGCCCTTCTTCCAAATTATTTTTAATTTCAGTTTCATCATATATTTCTGTATTTATCTTGTCTATTAGGTCAGCTAAAAAATCTTGTATCAAATCTTTTTGATATTCAAGAAATTTTTCTGTCTCAAAAACTACATATGAATTAATCTGAACATTATTGGCCAATTTTTCTTTGAAAGAAAATCATTGATTATTGGCTAGATAGTTTTGTTTTTTCTCTCTAACTTGCATATTTTTTGTAGATGAAATCAACTAAAAAAAGGACTCGTTGTTTTATAAGTACAAAAATCTAATCTTTTTTCAATAGCAAATACTTAAAAATATAGGGGAAAACAGAAAAACTATTTTTTACTTTTTGATAATTCCTCTTTGGGTCTGTGATAACTCTCCACAATCGCTCAAGTTTAATTTTTCTAACAATCTTTGGGGCTCTTTTTTGTGTAAATTTTTTGACTGTCTTATCCTGAACCTCTGATGCTAAAAAATCAAATAGTCATCAAACATTGAAGACAAAAAAACTATTATTTTTTATTTTACTTCGATTTTTCATAGTTCGTAACTCTTGTATTGGATTGTCTGGTGTAGATCTAGCTACAAGTAATATGTCTAAAGTATCTTGATATTTACTTTTTTGCTTTTCTACTTTGTCTCGATCTAATTCTGAGTATCAATCTTGTGTGTAAATTACATTAAATCATTTAAATTCAAAAGCTTTTTTGGTTTCTCATATAATATCAGGCTTAGTTCAATATAGGTATAGACATATTTTTTGTGATCAATATCTTTTTTTGATCTCATCCAAAAAATATGGCACAAAATCAGTACCATTAAGATTTGGAAGTTGAGCTGTTGGTAAAGAATATTTTTTACTCAAGATGTTGTAAAATAATTGCAATGCTATACCATCTGGCAAAAGAAAATGTCACTTCATTATAGATTTTTTATATTCTTTTTGTCTGGTTGTTTTTTTAGATTTATCTGATTCAAATAATTTTTGAATTTTGATAATAGCAAAATATATGAAATTTGATACTACGAATCATTCTTTTTCGTGAGTTCTAAGTATAGAATCTACGGCTTGATTCTTTTTTTGCGGATATATCTTTTTTAAAATATCTAACAAAACCAAGAAATAATTGATAAAAGGATTAATGATTACTATAGATTTTCGATTTGAATTCAAGGGTAATAATAATTGAGTATATCTTGACAAGATCGTCAAAACTTTGATCGTCTTTCAGCTCATAGTCAACTCAGTCAAACTCAGTGTCATGAGAAATCTTTGTCTTTACATATTCATATGTCAAACTTTGATTTGAGATATGGGGTGTCTGACCATCATCGTTTCTCACTAGCTGAATAAGTAAATCATGCAGAACATGAAAAATATGGTAAAATTGGTACAATATTTTGATACAACAAAATCTGATCTTGTGTAGAATCTAGTGCTTGATATCGTTTTGTAAGAGTATTTTCAAGACCAGCTCATATATACTTTTGGAAAATATCTGGATCATCTACAGCATTGTATGTTGCTGTATCTGGAATATTTGGGTGAATATTTTCTGGATGCATATAAAATAATGCATAAGACTTGGCTAACAAAGACATGACTTTATTTTTTGTCAAAGACTCTGTATCATTTGTCTCTACAATTCATCTTAAGTATTGTGAGAATGGGAGTTTGTTAATAACTAAATACTTGTAATCCTCTACTCAAGCTTTATTTTTGATATAATCTTTTTTGAATATCATAGCACCATGAAAAGTATTTCGTGGTATGTTTGCATAAGATTTTCTATCATAATTTTGAATATTTATAAGATCGTTTTGGGAATAAACAACTACTCTGTCTGTGTTATAAAAATTTTGTCAAATTGTCAATGATATTTCATCTCATATTTGCAAACTTCATTCTTCTGCTTCAATTCTATTTTTGTCAAATACAAATACACATCATCCATCGCAAGACAAGTCATATATATCATATTCTTGAGTAAGTTCATAAAGTAAAACACTGATATCTTGATTAAGATATATTGTTGCTTGTATTTTATCTATATTTCATTTAATTTTTGAAAAATCACTTTGTGGAGACGGTTTTCAATATTCATTTAAATATTTATCTTTGATACTTTTGATTACTGGAATTATCTTGTGTTGGATAGACTGGAAATATTCATAAGTCAATTTGTTGTTTATCTTCGACTTTGTTTGTGTTGAAGAGCTAGATATCGAAGAACTTGCTAGAGTTTTTCATTGTAAATTGGATGATACTATATCCCTAATCTGTGGCAATAATTTGTACAAATTGTCACCCGGACACGATGTAATACCAGCATCTCTGTGACCAGCTATAGAATAATTTTCTTCTGACAAAATATAAGGAGCTTCCTTGGAATCTCTATGATAATCTACTCTAGATTTTGGATTGATGTTGTACTTTTTGGTCAATGCTGTGGATAATTTAATAAGAGAATCCAATGCTTCTACCGTGGGTTCTTGTACATCAAAATTTCAAATAAGAGAAATTCAAATACTTGGAGTATTATTCCATTTGGCATGTGCTCATACTACTCACTCCCCTCCTGCTCTACCTTCATAGATATTTCAAAATGGATCTATAAGAAAATTATATCCGATATCTCATCGTCAATGTTTGAGGGTATGATAATAGAAAACTCAAGATAAATACTCTATAACATCTTGTTTATTTTTTAACTCTGAATTGTCGGAAGCTGTATGATGGACGATAATCTTAGTCTTATTATCTTTGTGGTATTCTGGTCGCCAAAGATCTTGTCATCAATAAGTATAATTGGTCCAATCTAGATCAATTTCATCAAAATAATTGTCTTTGAGATAATCATTTGCCATCTTGGATTGATAAGATGACTCTTGGTCAGCTTGATATTTTTGATAATAGGTATCAAAATCTATATCCTTAAGAGCTTCCATTTCTTTTTTGTAATTTTCTCTGTATTGCAAAATAGACTGAAATCTCTCATGTGACTCTAATCTCATGGTCTCATCTACTCATCGTTCTGCACGAGAAATAATATCTATGTCGGGAAGATTTCGATCTGCAGCGTAAATAATTGACAATGTACAATTGACAATCAACAAAGTAAACAATATTTTGTATTTGAAAATTCTTTTCATTATTTTTTGATAATATAATATTTATAAATCTTACAAATATTTGTATATAGAATGATTGTTTTTTTGCAATTAATTTTTGTAATAAAATTAATTATTGCAATAATTTTGTATATTTATATATAAAGTATAAAGAAATATTTATTTAGAATATATAATATGAAATATACACATCTACATGGACATAGTACTTTCTCATTTTTGGAGGCGATAGGTACACCAAGTCAAATTATAAAAAAAGCAGGTGAGATCGGTTACAAAAATATTGCTTTGACAGATTTTGGTGGAATGTACTGAGTTGTTGCTTTTTATGAGGCTGCTAAAGAATTGGATATAAATCCAATCATTGGTACGGAGCTTGGTTTTGTGATAGATATAAACTGATACAACAAGATTGAAAATGTAGGAAACATAGTACTTTTGGCAAAAAGTATTGATGGATATAAAAGTCTAATGAAAATAGTATCACATGCAAATCAAGAATGAATAAATGGAAAACCAAAATTGGATATAAATATGCTTGAAAAATACAACAAAGATCTAATAGCTATTGTGTGATCAAAGAAATCTTGGCTTGGTAAAATGGTCTTAAATGCTGATAAAGATGAAAAGATATTGGAAATATTAAGCATGATACAAGAAAAGATATGAAAAGAAAATGTATACTTGGAGATGATTGCACAAGATGAAAGTGAAGATAGTGAATTGAAAAAAGTAAATAAAAAGATTTTGGAATTGTCAGAAAAAGAAAATATAGATTGTGTAGTAAACAATGTATATTATTATCTAAACAAGGATGATAAAGAGACTTGGGAAATGGCTCTTGCTATAAAAGATGGAAACAAAATGTATGATAACAATAGAAGAAAACCAAAATGACAATATTATATTATGAACGAAGATGAAATAAAAAATATTATGCTAAAAAACAATTATGAGGAAAGGTTGGTAAAAGGGCGAATGAAAAACAATGAAAAAATCGCAAGTAAAATAAAAATAGAAATACCAATGGGTCAGGCATTATTTCCAAATTATACTACACCAGAAGAGATTCAAAAAATCTATGAAGATAATAAAAACAATTTAATTTCTGAATAAAAAAAGACCTACATAAGATATTATGTGAGGCCTATAAGCAGTATTGGTAAGGGAGACTAATCTAGTTTAAGTTATCAAGAATAGAAGTAAACCCAAAGGACGTTTTCGATTAGTCTCCCTATGAACCCAATTGCTGCTTGTTTTTTTATAGTAAAGTATATACAAAAGTCAAATATAAAAAATATCTTATATTTTTCTACTATCATATGCTCGGTGAAGTAATGCTTGTCTCTGCTTTGTCCTGCAGTCTCGATCCATAGAATGGCAATTTTTTACTAAGGCCATCCAGTGTCTCTTTATAGCTTTTCGTCTCTTGATTTGTCTTGTGTCATCTGGGCATCTGCGTCACATATAATATCTACAATATCGCTGAAACCAACCACGAGGATCTTCGTGATAAATTCGTCATTTTTCTTGCCAATATTTCAGAGATAAAGAAGCATCTACACCAAAAAAATTGATCTTTGGATTTTTTTTGAAAGGGGAAAGCTTGGCATTTTCCCATCGGTCTACTGGAAATTCATCTTGACAATCTGTCATATATTTTCATCAAAAAACTCATATCTCCAACATCTGTTTTGGGGTCAGGTGTGGTTGAAATTCTGGATCAAAATTTTCTCACATAGGCTGTGTGAGTTTGTAACTATAATTTTGCTGCATCTTGTCGTGGACGTGAATAGTTTCCATGGCAGAAAAGATAGTAAAGTATATTTAATATATAAATTTGCAAAAAGTATAATCAAGTTTTTTTGATTTAAAAAAATGCCGCACCATTTTGGATGCAGCAACCTCAAGTAATATTGAGGATTTAAAAGAAGGGGTGCCGGAGTATCACGAGCTTTGTTATGAACAAAGCTAATTTTCCGCTCGGATGACTCCGGGTCCCTTATAATGTCCTGTCGTTTTCGGCAATTTGCTCCCATGAATATATTTTGCGGGAGCAATAATAGCAAACAGGACTTTTTTTCCTGGCGATTTTTTTGCCCATGCTAATTTTGCGGGCTTTTCCGGATAATCACACCAGGATTTTTTACTAGATTCCCTTCCTTTACTATCCACTGCTAGGATGGGAAGTATTTCATGGCAGTGGAAGCTCCTCTATCGAGGAGAGGTGATGAATTTATAACAATTTAGAAATAAAAGTCAATACTTTTTTGATTGAAAAAAGTCCCGAACTATTACAGCTCGGGACCAATCCAATTTAGGTGTGGGGCGGTGTATATAAGGTCATTTCCCTTAGGGATGTTTTGGCATGCGTATGACCGCGACATGCTGGCACGCATTTTGTCACCAATAATAAACATCCTTTATCAAAAAAGACCCCCCACAAAAAAATCCTATCACTATCTAGTTGTTAAAGCAGGTCAACAGCCCCAGGCTTATATTAATTAACACATTATATCGCATCTTTTATTATCTAGCTTTCACATAAACAACAATAGCAGATACTTATCCGGAAGTGTTAGTTAAAGGGTCAGTATTTTTGGATATCTTAAGATAGTCTGAATTACTTGCTTTTGTTCATTTCTCAAAAGATCCTCAACATATTCCCCAGTCATCCTGTATTCAAGATATTGTCTGCGGGCGGATAGGGTTGATGTATTTATAGAAAAAATATTGAAAAAGTCAAACAATATCTGTCAAATATATTTTTGACAAAATATCAAGAGAAATATTTTTTTGTGATTGAAAACAAGTCAACGATATTTATTATCGTTGCCAGTTTATGAATTAAAATATTACAAATTAAAAATTTTGTAATTTGCGATTCATTAATATTTTAATTACTTTGAATTAGATGCAGAATATAAAAGAATACTTAGCTACAAAATTAAATGAAGAGCAACTAAAAGCAGCATTACATACCGATACTTCTAGTCTAATATTGGCTGGAGCATGATCTGGAAAAACTAGAACTCTAACATACAAGATAGCATATCTTATGTTTGCCATGAATATCAGACCAAACAATATTTTGGCTGTGACTTTCACAAACAAAGCTGCTAACGAAATGAAGGAAAGACTAGTAGAATTGGCTGATGAGATAGGAAATTTAGACTTTTGAAGTGAGGAGTGAGAAAAAAACTCTGAACCATGAACTTTGAATTCTACACACTGAAATGATAGTATAAATGATTTCTTAGACTTTGTAGAGGAAACCAGCAAGGACAAAAATAAAAGTGGATATACTATGAATGACTTCAAATGGATAGGGACTTTTCATAGTGTTTTTTTAAAAATACTGAAAGAAGATATAGATAGGTTGGGCATGAAGTATGACAAAAACTTCTCTATAATAGATAGTGATGATAGTCAAAAAATGATGAGAGACATTTTGAAAAAGTTTGGTCTAAATGAAACTTTCAAACCACAAGAAGCCAAATGATTTATAAGTAAACAAAAAAATAATTGATTTGATCCAAAAATGTTTGAATCAAAAGTAGATAGCGACTATGATCAAAATATATGAAAAGTGTATGTAGAGTACCAAAAAGAATTGGAAAAATCTAATATGTTGGACTTTGATGATCTACTACTACTACCCTACTTGTTGTTCAAAAAAGATGCTGAAATTTTGAAAAAATGGAAAAATAAATTTATGTATATAATGGTAGACGAGGCACAAGACACCAACTGGATCCAATTTGAACTTATGAAAATGCTGAGTGGAAATAATGGAAACATTACTCTCATATGAGATGATTATCAGAGTATATACGGTCGAAGATGAGCATTGATGGAAAATTTTTTGAATGTAAAAAAATATTGGCCAGATATACAAATGTTTAAATTGCAGATCAACTATCGTAGTCGTCCACATATTGTGACTGCTGGAAATCATATAATAAAAAATAATATAAAACAATATGAAAAAGATGTGCATGCACATAGAAAAGAAGATGGTAAAATTACGGTTTTTTGTCACAATAGTGAGATGGATGAAGCTGCAAACATAATAGATCTAATAAGTAAGATGAAAGACAATGGAAAAATATGAAAATGGTGAGATGTATCTATATTATATAGGACAAACGCCCAATCTTCACCATTTGAGCAAGTCTTGGTACAAGAATGAATACCTTACAAGATACGATGAGCATACAAGTTTTTTGATAGAAAAGAGGTAAAAGATATCTTGGCTTATGTAAAATACTTGGCCAACAATAATGATTCTGTATCTCTAAAGAGAATAATAAATGTGCCAAATAGAAAAATATGAAAAACTACATTTGAAAAATTGGAAGAATACGCCACAGTAAATGGACTAACATTGCATGAAGTGATAGAAAATATCGACAGCATACCAGAAAAAATTACTCCACAAGCCAAAAACGGGATAATGGAATTTAAAAAAGTAATACATGAAATTACTGACCATTGGGAAAAATATGCTGTAGCTGATGCTATAGAAAAAATTACAAAATCTATAAAATATAAAGATTACTTGATCAAGGAACATGGTAGTGAAGATGCTGCTATGGAAAAATTTGAAAATATCTGACAATTGATAAATCTAGCATCAAAATATGTGTGAAATGGACTTGAGGCTGTCAGACAGTTTATGGAGGAAATTACTCTATTGACCGATGTAGCTAGCGATACTGATCCAAACTCAGATGCTATCAAACTGATGACAACTCACAGCAGCAAAGGATTGGAGTTTCCTTTTGTATTTGTAGCAGGATTGGAAGACAATGTTTTTCCTTTGACCAATGCAATGATGGAATCACATTTATTGGAAGAAGAAAGAAGACTAATGTACGTAGCTGTGACTAGAGCCAAAGATTATTTGTTTTTGTCACATGCAAATAGTAGAATGACTTGGTGACAGACTAGAAGCAATCCACCAAGTAGATTTATCTGAGAAATACCACAAGATTTATTGAAACATTACGATCTGTGATCTGGTGGTAGCGGACTGTGATGACCTACTAAGAGAGAAAAAACTTTTGATATAAATGAATGAGATACTGTAAATCACAAACTATTTGGAGATGGTTATGTGTTGGAAATATGGAACAATCTAGCAATTGTAAAATTCTATAATCCAAAATTTGGAGTAAGGAAGATTGAGATGAGATTTTTGACTGTGAAGTAAAGAAAAAAAATGAATAAGAATGATTTAAAAAATCGCAAACAAAATAGACTAGACTCTTTTCATTATGACTCTGGATATTTTTTTGTAACGATTAATACAAAAGATCATCAGAAGGTGTTTTGAGAAGTATTGTGAGATGAGATGATTTTAAATGAGTATGGTAAAATAGTAAAAGAATATTGGATTAATATAAATAAAGTATATTCAAATGTATCTATTTGAAACTTTATAATAATGCCTAATCATATGCATTGAATCATTATCATTGATAATGTAGGGGAGCTTATCAAGCTCCCATCTAATAAAAACGGGAAGATAATATCTTCCCCTACAAATAAATTATCAAATATTATCAAATGATTTAAACAATCGTCTTGAAAAGTAATCAGAGAAATGTGATTAAAAACTTTTCAGCGACAAAGATCATTTTACGATCATATAATTCGCAACGAAAATGATATGAATAGAGTAGTAGAATACATCCAAATCAATCCATACAAACGAGAAAATGATGAATATTATAGATAAAATAAAAAATATTATTTAATGTAAGGGCGATTAATAATCGCCCCTACAACCAATTTTATTTAAAACTTCAAAGAAATGATTGACCCAAAATTAACCTATGCTGTCGTATGAGCATCCAACAATACTGAAAAATATGGATACAAAGTATTCAAAGATCTGACTGAAAAATGATTTAATGCAATTGCTATAAATCCAAATGAAGAAAAGGTTTTGTGAAAAAAGGTCTACCCTACTCTATCAGAATTTAAATGAAAAATAGATGTAGCAATTTTTGTATTGTCTCCAAAGTTTTCTTTGCCAGTTTTGGAAGAAGTAAAAAAATTATGAATAAAGACTGTATGGTTTCAACCATGAGCAGAAAGTAATGAAAATATTCAATTTTGTATAAAAAATAAAATTGAATATATTGCTAATGCGTGTATTATGATAAAGAGTGGATAATTGACAGGAATTAGTAATTGACTTTTTTGTGCTCCTTTTTTAAAGGAACTCCCCGAAGGGGTGAGGATTTAAATCCCTCTGCCTTCGGCTTCTCCCTTTTTCAAAGGGAGACAAAAATTCACACTATGAATTGTAAACTTTTAACATTATAACTTAACAAAATTGCTTGTAAATTTGTTTTTTATTACTAATAATGAGAACAGCTTTTATTTTGATAAATTATACCAATGATAATACTAACTAAACTACCTTATGATTTTAATGCTTTAGAACCATTTATCGATGCAAAGACTGTGGAAATACATCACACAAAACATCATCAATGATATGTAGATAAATTAAATGGATTGATAGCTGGGACAGAATTTGAAAATATGGAATTAGAAGCTATTATAATGAAATCTAGTGGATGAATATTTAATAATGCTGCTCAAGTATGGAACCACACTTTTTATTGGAATTGACTGAAAAATAATTGAGAATTGAAAATTGATAATTGAGAATTAAATGTAATTAAAGCTATAAATGAAAAACGATGAAGTATTGAAGAGTTTAAAAAAGAATTCTCAAGTAGTGCGGCTGGAAATTTTGGATCTGGATGGACTTGGCTAGTTAAAAATAGTGATTGAAAATTGGAAATAGTAAATACAAGTAATGCTGCTAATCCAATGACAGATTGATTAACTCCTCTACTTACTGTAGATGTGCGAGAACATGCTTATTATTTAAAATATCAAAATAGAAGACCAGAATATCTAGAAAATCGATGGAATTTGGTTGATCGAAATAAAGTAGAAGAATTGTATAGTAAATAAAGTGCAAAAAAAAATTATTGATTTTTGGTTATTTTTTGTATAAATATTGTATTTATATCTAATTTTTTGATATGAAAAATAAAAGAGAGATAGGACAGGAATGAGAAGAATTGGTGCTTGGGTATTATGAAGAAAAGTGATATGAAATACTTGATACGAACTATACAATACCTGGATGAGAAATAGATATTGTGGCGCAAAAAGATGGAGAATTAGTTTTTGTGGAAGTAAAAGTAGTAGATCATATAGATGATTTGATGTGATATATAAAACCACAAAAATTAATGTTTTTGGAAAGAAGTATACAAGATTATATGTATAAAAAAAATTTGGACTTTGATATAAGAATTGATGTTGCTTTTGTAAAGGATAACGATATTTTGGATGTATTTGAAAATGTAACAAATTCATAATTTTAATAAACAAAGAAAAAATGAAAAAAATAAACTGACTCTTAATATTGCTGTTGTGAATATTGGTATGAGGATTGCTCATGAAATTTTGATGATTTGAGATTGTGTCAGATATGATAAAAGTAGAAAATAATATAGAAGAAAATGTGAACAAATATGAGCGTTTTGAATTGGTAGACAATATATTGAATCAATGATATTATGAATATGAAAAAATAGATGAGACAGATATGATAAATGAAGCTTTAAAATCCTATGTAGATGGAATAGGTGATCCTTATACTGTGTATATGGATGCTGAACAAAGTAGTGGTTTTGAAAAAAGTCTAGAATGAGAAGAAGATTTTGAATGAATATGAGCAATTGTAACAAAAAAAGATTATTATGTTCAAATAGAGGAAGTATTAAAAGAGTCTCCAGCTTTTAAAGCTTGATTAAAACCTTTAGATCGTGTAATAAAAATTGATAGTGGTTTTGTAGATTCTGAAACTTTGGAAGAAGCAACAGAAAGAATGAAATGACCTGCGGGCACAAAAGTAAAATTGTTTATAGAAAGATATAGTAATGAAGATACAAAGGAAATATTTGAAAAAGAAATATTGAGAGAAAAAATAAATATACCTTCAGTACAGACAAAAATACTAGAAATATGAGAAAAGAAAATATGATATATTGAAATATTTTTGATATGAGAAGAAACAGAAAACCTATTTAAAAAGGAAATTCAAGAATTGAGTAAAAATAATCTGAATGGAATAATATTAGACCTGAGATGAAATGGCGGATGACTTATGCCAATTGCTGTAGAAATAGTATCACATTTTGTGAATAAATGAGATCTAGTAGTGTCTGCCAAATATAAATGATATGAAGATGAAAAATATTATTCTAAGTGATATTGAGATTTTCAATGAATGAAAACAGTAGTGCTTATAGATGGTATGACGGCTAGCGCTGGAGAAATAATAGCTATGGCATTGCAAGAACAAATATGAGCTACGTTGCTTTGAACAACTACATTTTGAAAAGGAACTATACAAACCTTAAACGAATTTGAAAACTGAGACAGTTTGAAATATACAATATGAAAGTGGTTTGCACCAAGTGACAAAAATATTGATAAAATTGGTGTAAGTCCAGATATTATAATAGAATTTGATGTAGATAATTATGTGGATAATAATATTGATAATCAACTAGAGGAAGCCAAGAATCAATTTAATTTATAATAAATATGATATGATTAAAATTACAATCCAATGAACAGATTGAGCAGAATTGTGATCTTTTGAGGCTGAAAAATGAAAAGTAATAACAGAGATGGCACAAGCAAATAATGTGGAAATACCATTTTCATGTGGTGCTGGAGCTTGTGGATTGTGTCTTTGTGAGGTGGTTGAATGAAGAGATCTAATAAATGATGCTTTTTTAAATCATGCTATGATGGAATTGGAAGAAAATCAGATACTTACTTGTATATCTGCAATCAAAGATGAAGTATTTGAAGAAGAAAAAGATGCAGAAATCATATTGAAAAGATGCGTTTAATTAACGATCAAATACTTAAACGATAAATTTACGAATCAAATTAATATGAATTTTGAGAAGGAATTTATAGAAAAATTAAAAAAACAAGATCAACGGGCTTTTAATGAATTTTACCTAAAGACTGTTGATATGTTTTTTCGTTATCTACATTCTAACTATTTTTTGGATAAAGAAGATACTGAAGACATCATATCAGATTTTTATATAAGATGGTGGAAAGTTGTATGTAAATATGACTTCAAACAATCTTTTGCAGCATTTGTATGGACTGTGTTTAAAAATATAGCTAAAGATCACTTGAAAAAACGTAAAGATTTATGATTTAGTAATCTTGATGCTGAAGATAATACAGATTTTGAAGACACTCTAGAAGATGAAGTGAATGTGTTGGATTTATTAGAACAAGATTTTCAATATGATCAAATAAAAAAAGCTATGGATGTTTTGGACAATGAAAGTAAGGAAATAATCTATTGGAAATTTATAGAAGAAATGGAAAATGATGAAATAGGTAAAATTTTGTGAATATCAAATGATAATGTAAGACAAAAAATTTCTAGATCTATAAAAAAGCTGAAAACTCTATTGGACACTGACTAAACTTAATCAGATATATTTTAAAAAAATGTCAATCCATATTGAAAACTGGTAAAACTCAAAATATCAATAAAACCTAGTCTTAAACTGGGTTTTTTACATTAAAAATATTGGATAAATATAGTGTAAAAAAGTAAAAAAAATGTTGAAATTCACTGCAACACTACTATTATGTTAATTGTACGTAGTACTTATTTTATATGTTAATTAGTACAATTATGACTAAAACTGCTCTTATTGCACAATTGGCTGATGAATTAGGAGTATCTAAGAAATTAGCTGCAGAATTGGTAAACACATTTATTGACACAGTAATCGCTGGTGTTAAAAAACAAGGAGAAGTTAGAATTCAAGGATTTGGAACATTCAAAGCTTCTAAAAGAAAAGCTAGAGAAGGAGTTAACCCACAAAATCCATCTCAAAAAATTAAAATCCCTGCTATGAACGTTGTTACTTTCAAAGCTGGATCTGACTTCAAAAGTGCTGTTAAATAATAGCCTAAAAGTCTAAAATAAAAAGACTCTGATACGTTCAGAGTTTTTTTGTTTATAATTTTTCTTGATTTTATGCTACTAAAATATACTTTATAAGTAAGCTTTTAAAAAATAAACAATAAAAAATGAGTATATACAATTTATTGGCATTTGTGATAGGTGGATTGATATGATTTTTTGCATTTTATTTTAGATATAAACACAGAGATGTAATTAATGAACTTAGATCAAATCTGAAATCTGCAAACAAAGAATTGGAATATCTAAATCATGAATTAGATGAATATACTCATCAAAATTCCATTTTGAAAGAAAAAACTACAGAACTATTGGAAAAAAATGATGAACTGTCTGATGTAGTAGCAGAATTGAGTAAATATTATGTGCATATCAAAAAGGCTAGTGAGAAAACCAGCGAATTGACAAAATTTTTACATGAACCTAGTCCAGATATAGAAGAAAAAATTAAAAAATTGTCTCAAAAAAATAAAGATATTTCAAATGAAAAAAAATTCTTTTAATGAGTTACAAACAGAAACACACAGAAATACTAGACTCTGAAACTGGATACAATCTAGTGGAAGATCAATACAAAAACTATCACAAACATTTGGATAGTTTTTATGATTTAGATATACAAAGATTTTTGCCAAGAAATGTGGAAAATCTTGATATAATTGATCTGTGAGCTGGAGATGGAAGATTGTTTAAATATTTTGAAAATATTAATTTTAGAAAATATGTGGCTTGTGATATAGCAGAAAAATTACTAAATCATCATCCGCAAAAATGAATAAAAGTAAAGAGGGTAGTTTGTGACTTGGAAACTACTCTACCCTTTGAAAATGAAGATTTTGATATTGCTATGAGTTTCTTTGTGCTGGAACATATACAATCGCTAGAATGACTTTTTGAAGAAGTATATAGAATACTCAAGGAATGATGAAGATGGATTGTGTGACATTTTTTGCAAAGGAGAGAATTTGAATGGAATGTAGGTAAATGAGCTAATCATAGAAAATTTAAGATACAGCAATATCACTACAAACTTGAAGATATAAAAAAAATAGCAGAATATAATTTTTTTAAGTTTAATTATCAAGAGGTGATGGAAGACTGAACTCTAATATGATACTTGATTGTGTGTGAAAAATAAAATTACTCAAAAAATATTTTACCATTTTTTTTATTCGCTGTAATTTTTGAATTATCTGATATTTTTCATTCTATAATTTGCATTGCCAACTCATCTAATAGTGTATTTTGGATTGATCTTTTGAGTGGTCTAGCTCAAAACAAAGGATCCAATCATACTTTAGCTATATATTTCTTGACCTCATTTGATATAGATAAATCTATATTTTTTTCTTTTTTGACTAAGTCAACTATTTTTGATAATTGTATATCAACTATTTTTGTTAACATTTCTTCATTTACAGGATTAAATAATATTATATCATCAAGTCTATTTAAAAACTCTGGTCTAAAATGAGATTGTAATAAAGGCATTATATCTTTTTCTAAACTAATATTTCATTTTTGATCTTTCATTTTAGACATTATCACTTCTGAACCTAAATTTGAAGTCATAACAACTATTGTATTCTTGAAATCAACTGTTCTCCCTTTTGAGTCTGTAAGTATTCAATCATCTAATAACTGAAGTAACGTATTGAATACTTCTGGATGGGCTTTTTCTACTTCATCAAAAAGTATTACAGAATATGGTTTTCTTCTTACTGCCTCTGTAAGTTGTCATCATTCATCATGTCATATATAACCTGGAGGAGATCAAATCAATCTGGATACTGTATGCTTTTCTTGATATTCAGACATATCTAATCTGATCATAGATTTTTCGTTATTAAACAACAATATAGCCAACTGTTTAGCCAATTCTGTTTTACCAACTCAAGTAGGTCATAAAAATAAGAAAGATCAAATTGGTCTATTGGGATCTTTTAATCATGCTCTAGCTCTACGTATAGCATTTGAAACAGAAGAGATAGCTTTGGATTGTCATACTACCTTTGTTGACAAATATTCCTCTAGTTTTGATAGTTTTTCCATCTCTGTCTGAATAAGCTTAGATACTGGTATTCAAGTCCATTTAGATATGATTAAAGCAATATCCTCTTCTTCAACTATATCTTTTATTAAAATTTTTCATTCTTTTTTAGATTGATCAATTTTATTTTCTATATTTTTCAATTTTGCCTCTAAATCTGGTATTTTTGAATACTTAATCTCAGCGGCTTTATTATAGTTTGTTTGTTTTTCTGCTATTTCTGCTTCATGATGTAAATCTTTTATTTCTTTGTTAATTTCTTTTGTTTCTACCAATAATTTCCTATCAGCTTCTCGTTCAGATTTCTTTATATTATATTTTTCTTTAATGTTAGATAATTCTTTTTCTATTTCATTGATTCTATCTTCATTCTTTTTCTTATTTTCTATAGAAAGTGCTTGTTTTTCTATTTCTAGTTGAGATATCTTCTTTTCCAATCTTAAAATATCTTCTGGCATGCTTGTCATTCACATTTTTGTGGAAGCTGCAGCTTCATCTAGTAAATCAATAGCTTTATCTGGCAATCTACGATCTGTAATATATCTCATAGATAAGTCTACACAAGCTACTACAGCAGTATCAGATATTTTTACTCAGTGATGAGTCTCATAGGTTTTTTTAATTCATCTCAAAATTGCTAAAGCATCTTCTTTGTTTGGTTCACTAACCATAACTGGCTGAAATCTTCTTTCTAATGCCGCATCTTTTTCTATATATTTACGATATTCATTTATAGTTGTTGCTCAAATTACTCTAATTTCTCATCTAGCCAAAGAAGGTTTTAGAAGATTTCACATATCCATAGATCACTGAGTCTTTCATGCTCATACAACCAAATGCAATTCATCTATAAATAATACTATAGAACCATCAGACTTTTCTACTTCTTTAAGAACAGCTTTGAGACGCTCTTCAAACTCTCATTGATATTTTGCTCAAGCTATCAAAGATCACATATCCAATTCTACTATTTTTTTGTTTTTTAACATATCTGGAACTTCTCACTTTATTATTTGTTGAGCTAACAATTCTATTATAGCTGTTTTACCAACTCATGGATCTCATATTAAAACTGGGTTATTTTTCGTTCTACGAGACAATATCTGAATAGCCCTTCTACTCTCTTCATCTCTTCAAATTACAGGATCTAGCTTTCATTCTTGTGCTAATTGTGTCAAATCTTTACCGTATTTTCACAAAGCATCCATAGTGTTTTCTGGGTTTGATGACTCTACTTTTTTTCAATTCCTCATTTCTTTAATTTTTTTAAAAACTAAATCATAATCTAATCACTCATTAGACAAAATTTCTTTTACTTTATTTGTTCATTTAATTATCGCTAAAAGCAAATGTTCTGTAGTAATGTATGAATCTCACATATCATTCATAATTTTTTCAGA
>ERZ795053.2036-NODE-2036-length-24952-cov-6.703699_pt1 | contig 24952 bp, 23 predicted proteins | sample MGYA00375137_ERZ795053 | MGnify/ENA primary metagenome ERZ795053 (study PRJEB30182, sample SAMN05720284) | activated sludge metagenome | isolation source: Anaerobic digester | place: Hong Kong | collected 2014-12-17 ...
CGTCGTACTTCTTCGACCAGCCGTCCATCTCGGCCCACTTGAGGTTGAAGGAGCGGGTCGAGCGCTTGCGGTTGGCAGCTTCCTCCTCGCGCCGCCGGCGGTTCTCCTTGATGCGACGGCGACGCTCTTCCGCCTGCTCCTTCAACTTTTTGTCGAGGTCCTCATCGAAGTCGTCGTCGTCCCCGGCTTTCATCAGCTCGGCGATGCGCAGCGCTGCCTTCACGCGCTGGTAGCCCGGGTCGACGGGTCCGCCGTTTCGGATCGCGGCCAGTTCGTCCTCGGCGACCTTGCGAACGTCCTTCGAGAGCTCACGGGTGGCGGCGACGCGCTCCATCTCCAGGATCTGCTCCAGGCGGGCGTACGACGCCTTGCCGGTGACCATCTCCGCAGCGCGTCGGCGGGCGGATCCAAGACCGCCCTCCGGCCATGCTGATTCAGCATGGCCGGGCTGACCTGCGGTTTCGTCGATCTTGGACCCGAACTGCGTCGCCTTCATTCGCCGGTCTGCGTCCTCGTCGATGAGGACTCTCAGCTCGGCGTACAGCTTGGCTGCCTCCACCGGAGCCAGAGGCAGGTGCGTGGTGTTCTCGTCCCGCTCGGCAAGGAGTCGGGTCAGCTCGTCGCTGATCCCTGACCTCACCCATACCCGCAAGGTGTTCCAGCCGAGGCTCTTGGCTGCTTCCAGTCGTCGGTAGCCGCAGATCAGGTAGCCGTCCGGGGTGATGGTCACGGGTTGGAGCAGACCGACGCGCTTCATCGAGTCCATGAGGGGCGTGAGGTTGCCAGGGTCGCGACGGTGGCGTTCGCCGACGACGATGGTGCTGACGGAACGATCGAGTTCGACGTAGCCGCGGTCAGACATATGTCTCACCTAGCTCGTTGGCGACATGAGGTGCCGCTGCCTCCACCATGTCGACGAGTCCTTGGTCGTCGAAGAGTTCGGTGACGGGGATGCCCATGGCAGCTTGCTTGAGGAGTCCGCGGCTCCGTGTAGTTCCCGCGAAGTCTGGGTGGGCGTCACCGAGTACGGCGCGGAGCACGTCGATCCACGCACGCTGCCCGATATCGAGGAAGCCCGGGCCGTCGCCTTCTCGGAGTAGGGACTTGTACGCGATTTCCGGCTTGCCGCATCGGCTGAGCCGGGCCGCGATGTACTCCATGCCGAGTTGCGCCGAGTTGGGCGGCCAACCGAGCTCGACGAAGAACTCGACGACCTTGTCGAGCGTGAAGAAGGCGTTGGTCGGCTCGGCCTCGGGTTCGTCCGGCTGCTCGGCGTACGGGTCGGCCATCGTGGCGGAGAAGTGGAACGCCGGGTGGTAGTCGGCGATTGCTGCGCCCTCTGGGTCGCGGTCGCTGAACCGCTCAGCGTCGTGGAAGTCGAGGCCTGCTGTCTTCCGTGCCTGCCCGGTCGAGCAGAGCATCCCGTCAGCTCGGGAGTCGTAGATCAGCGTCAATTCGACCGCGTGCGTGACGACGGCCCACGGGTCCTCAGCGACACGCGTCGAGCGCATCCGCATCACCTCGAAGGCGGCGGCAGCGGCGTCGGTCGGCTCCAGGCCGTACTTGTGGGCGAGCCCGGCGTACTTCTCCATCGTGTAGCTCATCAGCTCCGCGGCTTCCGGGCTGGTCTGCCACGCACGTCGTCCGGCGTACGCGAGGTCGAGTAGGAGGAGTCGCAGCCCCTCGGCGGTCGCGAAGGCAGGGTCGGTCATAGCCCAAGTCCTTCCTGATCGGTGATGCTCGCGCCGGGGTTGTCGGATCGAGCGATCGAGGTACGGGTGATGCGGTGCGACGCCTTGGAGGCGTCAGCACCAGGCGTCCGACGAGCGCGGCGGGTCAGCTCGGCCTGGAGGTCGATGCCGCGACGTACGAACTTCGAGCCGAGCAACGTCGGCATCTCGCTCGGGCGGACCCAGACGACGCTGGGCTGCGAGCGGTCGGTCTCTTGCCTGGCCTCGGCGGCAGGGACGGAGGGGTCGCGATGCACGGCAAGCGCATCGACGGCCTTCTCGGCCTCGGGGGTCGGAGCGGGTTCGGGAAGGGTGCGGTCGAGCCGGCGCTCGTAGGGCTCTGGCGTGTTCACAGCCCCACCGCCTCAACCGCCCGCTTAGGGCGCGGCTCATCCGCCGGCCCCAGTCGCGTGGCGATCCGGTACGCCGACCGGATCGTTGCCATCGCTTCCCGCTCGGGCAGACCAGCGGCGTACGCCGCCTCGCCGAGCAGCGAGGTGGTCGTGCTCAGGTCGTGTCCCTCCTCGGCCATCCGGCACGCCGCCCAGAACAGGCCACCGTTGCGGCCACCTTCAGGACGGGACGCCACCCAGGCGACGAGCTTGTCTGGTCGAGCGCCGACCGCCGGGATGTCGGGTGGCGGGCGCATCGGACGGGGCGGATCGAGGAATCCCCGCAGCCCGTTGGCGTCGACTGGCCACGGGTTGTGGTGCTCAGCGACCGCGATCTGCTGGTAGCTGCGGGTGACGCCGTCTTCGCCGGTCGCCTTGGAGGGCGGGACGACGATGTAGCCGCCGTCGCCCCGGAAGTCGATGTGCTTGCCCGGCACCTGCCACGACCGCTGCTCCCGCTCGGAGGTGCGCAGGAAGTAGGCGTGCAGGCCACCCGATGGGGTGCGGACCAGCCACGCCCAGCCCTCCACGAACCCGGACCGCCGAGCGTGCTCAAAGGCGGGGAACCCGGTGCCCGCCTGGTGAACGTCGACATCGACCACGTCCACCCCACCGGCCGCGCCGGTCGGGACGCCGATATTGGCGTCAGGGTGTCGCCGCCACCAGAAGTCGATGAGGTCGAGCTCGGCGCTGGCGTCCTGGAAGCCGTGGGTGGTCAGCGGACGCTTGCCGCCGGGGACACACGGGAAGACCGGGATGCCGCTGGCTCCCAGGTGTTCCGCCGCCGTTGCGAGATCCGGTGCGTGGGCGATGTCATTCAGGAGCCGCGGACTCCACCGGACCGTCGCGGCTCGCTGTTGGCGCAACTGGTTCATGCACTCGACTGTCCTCACGCAAAGCACCAAAACTCGCCCGTCCTGGAGGGGATTTCACGGGACGGGCGGAGGACGGGCGGAGGGCTTCAGTCGAGATCTGCGCAGGTCACGGGGCAAATACGCATCGCCCGTCCGAAAGTTGAAAAACCTTGGCGGCGAGGGTTGCGTGGGCCCGAATCAGGAGGACGGGCGACGCTTGTTGTCGCCCCATCCCTCCTTGCCGACGACATCGTCCGTCCTCTCCGGAAGGTCGATTGGGGGCAGGTAGTCGTCGGTGCGGTTGAAGACGTTGTCGTTAAGCATCTGCTCGGCGGCTTCACCGTGGCCCTCAGCAACAGCAACCTTCACGAGGTCGAGGCGGCAGATGTCATCGTGCGGAGCGGCCGTGCAGGCGGTCTCGGCGGCCTTCCGAGCAACCGCCAGATCGCCCTTCGCCATCGCATCAACCACGACGATGTGAGCCGTGTCGACGATCGCGTGACCAACGGTCTCGTGCAGGTGTTCTGTGTCGAGCAGCCAGCTCCAGCCCTTGTCGCGAAGATTGCCGAACGGCACACCCTGAACAAGGCTCATCGCGGTCTTCAGGTCATCGAGCCCGTCAGCCCCCCGGGCCTGCCCACGGGTGCGGAGCCGACGGAACAGCTCGACGTCGCAGAGCACATCCTGGACTTGGTACGTCCGCACCCCGGTCTCCTTGAACGCCGGGGACTTGTACGCCTGCGGCAGATACTCCTGATGGGTTCGCGGGTTCGTGCCCAGCCAGTCACGCAGAGTCCCGAGATCAGTTCGGGCACGAGACGAGGCCACGGCGAAGGCATCGGCGACGGCAGCGCCCGTGGCTCCCTTGGGGTGGAGCACGAGGTAGGCGAGCATCTCCACGAAGTACGGCTTGCGCTTGGTGATGGCGGGAGCGACCTTGCCGAAAGCGCGGGCGTTGACCGCTCCACAGAGCATCAGGCGGGGTCGCTTGCTGTTCTCGTCGAACCAGTCAGCGACATCGTCGTCGAGATCGGGATCGGCTTCCTCGACCGTGCGGCGGACCCGATCAGGAACGATTGGGGCCAAGGTCTCGATGTCTTCGATGGTGGTCGCGGCTGTTTCGACGTATTCCTCCGCCGACTCGGGTAGCAGTGAGCCGTCGCCTGCTGGACCTTCCTTGCGGACGTAGGTCAGCTCCTCGCGCAGTGCCCCGGCGTGGTCGGCGAAGGCACGCCAGCCGTCGGCGGCCTGCTCGAAGGGTGGGACTTTGACCGGCTCGCTCTCGCGGGTCAGATCGACGACCGCAGCGCACGCCATTGCCTCCTCTCCGGTCAGGCCGGCGGCTTGGAGGTCGAGTCCAAGGACGGGCGCAGTCAGCCGCCCCGCGTTGTCCAGGTCGAACACGGTCGACTCCGAGACGGGCGCGGCCAGGGAGACCAGCGCCGTACCGACCCGGGATGAGGGCGCGGTGAGGAGGGGCGCGAGGTCGCTGGTCCCATTGCCGGTCGTGATGACGACGCGGTAGGGGTCGGGGTCGCCCCAGCCGTGCTCCAGTGAGGTGGTCACGTCGCGCACGAACCCGGGTATGACCTGTTCACCGTCAACGTGGTGGCGCAGCCGTAGCGTGTCGAGCGGGGCGAGTTCCTCGCCGAACCCGATGACGTTGACCTCGACGATGGTCGACCACGGGTTGAGTGCTAGCTCGGCCGCGATGTGCCGGGCGAGCGCCTTGGCTCGTTCCGTGTCGCCAGCGAGGGCCACGACGCCGAGGTGCTCCAAGTTCACGAGGTGAAGTCCGTGGTCGTCCTGCCCGACAGTCACGAGCAGTGGGTACGGCGGCAGCACGTCGCCGCGCTCGGGCAGCGGTTCGCCCAGCGCGAGGGACCATTCGGAGCCTGCGCCGCTCCACGGCTGCGGCAGATCCGCATCCTCGGCGAGGTGCAGGGTCACCGTGCCCTTGGCGAGCGTGGCGGTGACGACCTGCGGCAACGCCTGACCCGAGTCCGAGAACTCACCGGCGAGGTGCATCAGCGCCCGGTCGAGATCCTCGATCGACGTGGTCAGCGGTGCGCCGGCGACGAAGGCGGTCTTCTCAATGGCGCGGAGCCCGGGAGGAGGAGCGGCGATGGCCTGCCCGGGCCGGCGGTAGCGGAGCTGGGTGTTGCGATGGGCCCGTACGGCGAGCAGGACCAGCCCGGCGAGGACCGCGCCTGCCCCGGTGAGTCCCGGCAGTAGCCAGCCGGGCGAAGACGACTCCGCGTCGTCGTTGGCATCGTCAGAAGCGACGACCTCGGTCTCCGGCTTTGGTTCGGCGGTCGGTGAGGGCTCCTGCGTCGGCTCGTCGGATGGCGTCTCGACGGGCGGCTCCTCGGGGACCTCGGCCTTGTGCTTGGCCTGTCCCGGGATCGTGATCTCCCAGCCAGGTCGAATCAGGTCGGGGTCAGTCAGCCTCGCGCCATCCGGCTGCACGGTGTCGTGCGATGCCTCGAACAACTCGGGGTAGCGCATCGGGTCCCCGAGCGTGGCCTCGGCGATCTCGGACAAGGTGTCGCCGGGCTGGACGACGTACTGCTCGGCCGGGCGATCGCCCTCCGGCGTGGTGACCTCGTGCGGCACCTTGAGCACCGTGCCAGGGAGAATGAAGTCGGGCTGATCCAGCACCCCTCGGTTGAGATCGAAGATCTCGCGGAACCGGGCACCGTCCCCGAGCAGGCGGTCGGCGATCTTCCAGAGACTGTCGCCGCGCCTGACCGTGTAGTCGATGGTCGCCTGCTGCGTAGGTACCTCGGCTGCCGGGACGGGCGCAGATTCGGGCAGGACGGGCGGAGCCTCGACGACCGCAGCGAGGCGCGGGCTTTCGAGGACGGGCGGAGCAGCAGCGTGGGCGGGCGGCGTCGGGAACGCCGCCACCAGCGTCGGCGCTGCGACGAAGAGCAGTGCTGCGACAGCGACGAGCTGACCAACCGCACGTTGGGGAGCGCCGAGACCGGGCAGTGTGGGCGCCCGTAGGCCGCGCACTTGCGAGATGACTTCGAGCACAACTGAGACCGCGACAAACGCCCACGCGATCCAGGCAACCGCCGCGATGACGACCATCGCGAGCGTGCCATCGTCGGGACTCGTCAGCAGGGTCCGGAGCTCACTGAGGTCGGCCTTCCACGGGGCGGCGCCGATCGCGATGAGCAGGAACGGCACTCCGGCGACGAGCAGCAGGATGAGCAGCGTGGCCCCGAGCCCTTGGAGTCGCTGGGCGAGAGTGGGCTGGGTCATTGTTCGCTCCCCCCGAGGCTGCGGATGAGTCGTGCTGAGGCATGACTGGTGACGGTCAGGTCGCCGATGCCGATGACGCCCAGGAACTTCGGGCTGTAGGTGTCGCTGACGTTGACGATGATGGTGTCTCCGCCCGTGATGGTCACCGTCCCGGTGACACCGGAGGCGGCGAGGTAGTCCTCGGCCGCGTTGCGGGCAGCGACCGCGTCGACGGCGACGTACTGGCCCTTGATCGCCGGAGCGGCCTGCACCTGCTCACCGCCCGTCCGGGCGGCTTCGGCGGCGATGTCGTGGGCGCGCTGTTTGGCGTGGACCTGCCCGCCGAGGTCGACGGCGAGCCCGACGAGAATCATCATCACCAAGCTCGACACCGCCAGCCAGATGCTGATGGAGCCGCGCTCGTCGCGAGTACGTCGCATCATCCGCGCTCCCTGAAGGTGTCCAGGGGCGAGGTGCTGGTGGCCTTGATGAGACGGCTGCCGGGGATGCCCGGCACGGACAGGTCGCCCAGGTCGAGGAGGCACTCCACGGTCGCAGAGACCGAACCGGGCTGCCCAACGGTCTTGGCGAAGTCGGAGACGTCGACCGACACGGTGACGCTCATGCAGTGAATGTCTTGGTTCGCCAAGCTCGCCTCGGCGGCCGTTGTGGCGTCGCTCTTCGCCGCGGATGCCGTACGCGCGATCGATGCGGTCCGCGCGGCATCGGCGGCGGCGGACTCGATGGCCGAATGGGTGGTGGCGGTGCGGCCACCGAAGATGATCAGCCCGACGAACAGCACGAAGGCAGGCACGCTGACAGCGGCCTCAACCGCCGCGGAGCCACGCTCGTCCCTCACGCGTCGCCAGGCCATCATGGTGCCGTGACCCTCTCCACCGGGAGCGAGGCCGACTGGACGATGACCGGGTCCCAGCCCGGGATCACGCTCAGACTGTGCCCGCGAACTGTCACGGTGACCGTGGTCGCGGTGCGGTTGGCGGTCGCGGTCGCGCCCGTCAGTACGTCGTCGCCACCGGCTTCTCCTACGAACGAGGAGGCTGCGGAGACGCCGTCGGCGTCTTTGCCGTTCTCGCCGGCCGCGGCCTTCGCGCCCTCCTGCGCGGCAGCGATCGCCACGGTCCGGGCGTGGTAGAACAGCGCGGCCTGCATCCCGAGGAACATCACCGCGAACAGAGCGGGCAGCAGGATGACGAGCTCGATCGAGACCGAGCCGCGTTCGTCGCGCCGCCTACTTGATGTTGCCGGCTTGGCTTTCAACGTAAGCCTTGATCGCCGCGACCACGATGCCGACGATGGCGATGACCGCCACTGCCCAGAGCACGTGCTCGGTGGTGACGGAGCCTCGCTCGTCGCGGACACGCAGGCGCGCATCAACGCCCATGTGGAGCGTGAGCAGGAGTGCGAGCAATCGATTCATGCTGGCGTTTCCTTTCCTGGATCGGTCCCTTTCGTAGGGGTCTTGGTTGTCAGGTGTTGCTGAACATCCGCAGCAGGGATGGCGCAACCAGCAGCGCCATGAAGATGACTCCGAGCAGGGAGCCGGGGATGGTCATGCGCTCGCCGACGGCGTTGGCTTCGGCGATCTCGTCGTTGAGCATCGCGGTGCGCATGGCGGCTGAGCGGGCGCGCAGGTTCGTGTAGACCGACGCGCCTTCCTCTCCGGAGAGCCGCATGATGTCGGCGAAGTCGTCCAACTCGGGCAGGCCCAGCTCGTCAGCCAGTGCGTGCAGGGCATCCCACGGCGGTTGTCCCGACCAGCGCGAGCGGGTCAGCTCCTCCGACAGCCGGGTGAAGACCCACGAGTCGCCGACCTCGGCAGCGGCTTCCATCGCCTGCCGTACGCCGGAGCCGTTGTTGCGCTCCAGCGCGACGAGGTCGATGTAGGCGCCCAGTGCTCGGGTGAACTCCAGTCGAGCTTTCCGGGCGTCATCGACGGCGTTGTAGTTGGGCAGAAAGAACATCATGGTGGCCAGGCCGACCGAGGCGATGGCCGGGATCGCGACCGGGAACCCAAGACCGATGAGACCGAAGAACCACGCCAGCAGGGGAGGGATCACAAGGCCCATGAGCGCCATGACGATCTTGTCGCCGTAGAACCGTGCCAGCGGGATGCGAAGCAGCGCCAGTTCACGGGTGGGTGTCCTGATCCAGATGGCGGGTGGCAGAGCCTTGATCGCCCACACCCCGATCCGCTCCTTGCCCGTCGCGGCGGTGACTGGCCCGCCCGAGCTGATTGTGTTCGCCCGTCCCCGCGTCGGGGTGAGCCGGGTGAGTGCCTCGGCAAGGTCCGCTTCGGCGGGCATCAGGCGAGCGATGAGCAGTACGACGCCGAGGCCGAGGAACGCCCCTCCGAGCAGCGCGACTTGGAGGCCGGTGGTCATGCTGCGCCCTCCCTCATCAGGGGAACGGTCGAGAGGAACCGGGGCATTGCCCGTCCTATCGCCATGCGCTTCATCCAGATCAGGGTGGCGACGTACATCGCCAGCAGTGCGACGAGGATGACCTGCCCGAGCGGGCTCTGGTACGGCTTCACGTAGGTCCCCGATACGGCGAGGATCACGAGCACGCCGACGCTGATGAGCGTCACCCAGCGGGCGGTGGCACGGGGCTTGGCACGGTCGGCCTCGACTTGGCGTCGGGCGCGTACGTCGGCCGCGACCGACTCGGCGAGCCCTTCGAGCACGGAGGCCAGGCCTGCGCCTCTCCTGCGCGCACCGAGGATGAGGTTGGCGGCCACGAGGTCGCCGGTCGCGTCGTCGAGCTCGTCGGCGAACGCTCGCAGCGCATCCTCGGTCACCCACCGTGCCCGGAGCCGCGCCACGAGCCGGGTGACCTCGGGAGAAATCGCCGCCGGAGTGGAGCGGAGGGTGGCCACCAGCGCCTGTTCCAGGCCGACGCCGACGGTCAGCACGCCGGCCAGGGAGCGGGTCCATTCCTCCATCGCTTCGAGCCGTTCGATCCGCTGGGCTGCCGAGGATGAGGAGAGCAGGATGGGCAGGCCGACGAACGCGGCCGGAACGACCAGGAGCGCGAGCACCCAGCCCGTCACGAGGAACGCCACGACCCCGGCGGCGAACCCTCCGAGCAGCAGCATCCGGGTCTGCTTCGCGATCGTGCGGACCTGGCGTGGCCGGGACGGGCGTTCGACCACCGGGGACGGGCGCAGCCCCACGACGAGAGCAATCAAGCCACCGACAACGAGGGCGCCGGCCAAGGCAGGGACCAGGACGATCACGACCGCACCTCCTGCTGGGCCAGGTAGGTGTTGAGGTCGAAGCCGTGCCCCGCCAGAGCCCGATAGGCATCGGGCAACACCGCCGGAACGGCGGACCCGTCGAGGTCGGGGGCGAAGACGTGGGTGGTGGCGTAGCCGGTCTCGCGCTCGCCAGGGTCCAGGGCGATGATCTCGGCGACACGACGGCGTCGGGTCGAGCGCCCGCCCTCGGTGAGGGTGCGTAGGTCGAGGTGGACGATCACATCGATGGTCGCCGCGAGTTTGCTCGTGGCGAGAGCGTGGGTGACGCTCGGCCCGGCCTCCATCGCGCAGGTGACCAGCTTGCGGATCGCTGCGACCGCGTCGGCGGCGTGGGTGGTGGAGATGGAGCCGGTGCCGGACTCCATCGCCTTGATCATCGCCCACACCTCCTTGCCCCTGACCTCGCCGACGATCTGGCGGGAGAGGTTGAAGCGGAAGGAGTCGACGAGTGCATCGTCGAGGGTGAACTCGCCGGCCATGCGCCCGTCCGTGCCGCGCTCGCCGGAGCCGGGCCGAGCTTCCCAGGGGTGGACGATGCGGTGTCGTCCCAGCTCGTGCAGGTGCAGTTCGTACTCGGTCTCGAAGGTGCCGATGGCCTCCAGCGGGTCGATTTCGGCGCACAGCGCCCGGACCAGGGTCGTCTTGCCCGCGCCCTGCGAACCGGATACCACGATCGACTTCCGTGCCCGGACAGCCGCGCGCAGGAACGACGCGGCGACCGGCGTCAGCATCTGCCGGGCGACGAGGTCATCGAGGGTCACCTCCATCAGTCGGTGGCGCCGGATCACGATGGACGGGCGCGGTGTGACCCACGCGGCAGCGGCCAGACGCGAGCCGCCGTCGAGACGAAGGTGGAGCCGCGGCTGGGCCTCGGAGAACCCGCGCGCATTGACCTCGGAGCGCGAGGCGAGGAAGACCAGGAAGTCGATCAGCTCCTCGTCGGAGCTGGCCACGGGTGGGCCGTCGACGAGCGAGCCGTCGGTGAGTTCGAGCAGGACGTTGTCGTGGCCGGTGATGATGATGTTCTCGACCCGGTCGTCGTCCACCAGTGGCTGGAGTCGGCCGAGCCGGAACAGGGAGTCGAAGACGGCTCGTGCCAGAGCGTCCTGCTCGGCGCCGGGCAAGGTCGTCATCCCGGCGTTCACCCGGTCGGCCACCGTGGTCTCGATGAGGTCGAGCACGATCGTCCGGCCCAGTTCCTCCTGTGCCACCTTGTCCAGCCGACCTCGGTCGGCAGCGACTGCTTGGCTGAGCTGCTCGGACGATTGGGCGCGCAGGGCAGACACCAGCGACCAATCGAGGGTCCCGGTGATCGGCGCAGTCGTGCTCACGGTCGACAGGTGTGCCACCGATGTCAGCGGACGGGCAACCTCGCGCTGCTCCCGGACCGCCGTCACCGTCTGCGTGAACAGCGGCAGCCCGGTGATCGGTGTCTCGTAGTCCTCTGACTGTTCCGTCGTCATGACCGGGCTCCTTCGAGTAGCTCGTTGCGACGCTGGGTGATCGTCGAGTGGATCGCGGCGATGGCTGCGTTGAGTGCCCGCGCGAGTGGCCCGGTCTCGAACTTCTTGGGCGGCTGTGCCCCTCGGGAGAACACCGCCGCCGACTCGGGGTCGTCGGGCAGGGCGCCGAGCACCGGCAGGTTCACTGCGCCGATGACATCGCGGGCCTTGTAGGGCTGCCCCTCACCGATGAGCAGCACAGCGGATTGGTGCCAGTCGAGTGCTGGGCGTTGGAACGCTTCGGCCCACGACCGCAGAGATGACAGGTTCGGCAGGGTTGTCCGGCTGACCAGCAGGGCCAAGTCGGAGGCATCGAGCAACGGCTCCGGCGACCCGTGGAGCCCGAGCCGACCAGCGTCGACGATGACGTCCTGCCCGGTGGTCTCCAATTCCGACAGCACCTCGGCCAACGGAGCCCACAGATCCCGTAGCGCACCGGACTGGGTGTGGGAGCGAGTCCCGGCGACGAACGAGACCGTGGTGCCCTCGATGGGACGGGCAACGTCGGCGAGGGCATCGCTGAGGTTGCTCGCGGTTAGAGCCAGCTCGATGAGCCCGGCATCGTACTCCCGCGTGCCACGGAAGTAGCCCGCCAGCAGGCCGGAGCCGCCTGTGGGGTCGGCCTCGACGAGCAGGACCGGGCGCGGCCACAGCAAGGCCAGCCCGAGCGCGGTCGTCGTGACCCCGGGCGAACCGGACGCAGAGGCAAGCGCGATGACGGCCATCAGCGCTCCCGCGAGTCCAGGACGAGGGCGATGTTGCCGGTCGCGATCCGGGTGGCGAGCACCGCCGAGTCGGCCTTCGGGACGAGCAGGTCGACCACGGCCTGCCCGGTGTCCTCGGCTGTATGGACTCCGACGACAGTGGCGTCGGTGGACAGCGGCGTCCCTGCCGGAAGTTCCTCGCCCTGGGCCGGAGTCACCACGACGCGCACGTGGTCGCCGTACTCAAGATGGAGCCCGGGCGCCTGCGCCGGCGACAGTGCCACCCCGACCACCGACTGTCCTTCGCCGGGCACGACCTCGGCGGTGAACGAGCCTGGGGTCAGCATCCCGCCCTCGGCGATGTCCGTCGACGCCCGCTGCCCGACCACCTCGTTGAACTGAGACGCAGCGACCGGCTTGAGCGCAGGGTCGGCACTGAGCCGCACCCGAGCCAGATCGTCGGCCTCGATCACCGACCCGCGCTCGATGGAGTGCCGAGCGACAAGCACCTCCTGGGTGTTCGTCGTCGCCGTCCATGCCCAGCCGGCGAGCAGCGCACCGATGCAGACGGCACCGATGGCAGAAGCTATGAGAGCCGGACGTCGCCGCAGCTTCGGCGGCGGCGCGAGGGCAGTTGCGGCCGGACCCTCCTGGTTGCGGGTCCCGTCGATCCGGGTGGCTGTACTCATAACTCACTGCCCTCTCCGCTGCCCGCTATTGCACGAGCACCTGCGCTTCCCCGACCGCGATCGCGACCGTCCGTGTGAGGCCGTCCAGCCGGATCGTTCCGGTCTGCCCTGCCCCTTCCCATGTGATGACCCAGTCCGACGTGGCAGTCACCGTGTACTTCCCGCCTGGCTTCTTCGAACTGGACTTCTCGTAGACGTAGCCGCAGTCGGGCGACCTCGCGTCGCCGTACGAGGCCTTGTACGCCGTACCGCCCGAAGCGCACTTCACCGTGCTGCCATCACCCATGTCCCAGGTGATCCGCTGGAGCTTCGCCGTGGCGGTGACCGTGATTCCGCCCGCGCTGGCGGACTCGGTGATCGGCCCGACGGTGTGCTCGTTGGGGTTGGCCGCCCACATCCACACGGGCATGCCGACGATGCCGATGCTGTCCTCACCTGGCTCAGGTGTGATGCCGATGTCGATGGCGCGCAACGCCATCTCTTCGATGGCGAACTGGGCGACCTCGCGAGGTGTCGGACCGGCGCCGGAGTTGGGCGGTGGATCTGCCGCCCACACCAAGATCAGCAAGTCGGTTTGCGGTTGGTAGCAGTTGTAGACCGCGCCGTCACCGGGCTCGTGGCCTTGCCAACTCGGGTCACCTGCCGGGGGTTGGGGATCGGCTGCTGCGATGTAGCAGTTGTAGACGTTCGACCAGTAGCCCGCGTCGCTTGAGCAGGGGACGGGGCCGGGCGGTGGTTTCGTGATGCCTTGGTCTGTGCCGTCCCAGTAGCAGGCAGATCCCGTGCCGGTGTCCGACGGGCCGTCGCCCCCGCCGTTGCCCGGATCCGACGGACTTCCAGGAACCTCGACCCAGATCAGACATTCGCCCGTCGTCGGGTTGGTCTGCTGGCAAACCGTGTCCGCGTGTGCGGGGATCTGTCCCGCGGCAACGATTCCGCTGACGGTGACCAGGATCGCCACGATCCGGATCACGAGGCGTCGCATGGGTCCTTCTTGAGGTCCTGGCCGGTGGCAACCCGCCAGCCCTTGGTCGGGTTCGCGGCGTAGTGATAGTTGGCGACAGTCAGACGAGTCCAGCCAGTGTCGGGGCGACTGCTGCTGACGATGGACTTGCCGGTCGCATCGACCACGTCGACCCCGCTGACGTCCCAGCAGACGTCGATCTGCACCGTGGGAACCTTGCCCGCGTCCGGATCGGTGTTGTCGAGGTTGACCGACTGGACGTCGAGCTTCGCGATTTTGGTGTCGCCAACCTGCTTTTGGTCGGCCTTGCGCTGACTCTTCAAGGCGGTCTGTTGGGCAGTCAGCTGGACTCCAGTGGCGACCGCGGAGAGCGCGTCGAGTGATTGACTCGGCTGCTGTCCAAGCCGGTCCACCGTGGCGTAGTACTTCGTGACAAGCGCCGACGCCGCCTCTGATGCGATATCGATGTCGGATTGCGGCGTCGGGGAAGTGGTGGAGGGGGTTGGCGAGCTCGAACTCGAGGTGGGGGTCGGCGTCGCCTCCGGATCATTGCCGTCGGAGGCACAACCTCCCACCGCGATCGCCACCGCGGTAGCGGTCGCCAGGAGCGAGAAGCGTCGTGCGTTCGTCATGGCCGAGTCCTGATCGCCTTCGCGAGCACACCCCGAGAAGGACGCGTGCGGCGCCCAGCCAGCGGGCCGACCAGGTCGTCGCATTCGTATCGTACGTCACATTCGAGATCCTGAACCGATCCGATCTTCATGCTGCCTCCTCACTCCCTGCGGCCGGAAGGCCGCTCTGTTGACGCAGGTGTGCCGTACCGGTCGTCGCCGCGAGTCCTCGACCCTGCGCCCGTCCCATGCCCCTCACCTCTCCTCACGACATACACGTCATGCAGAACGAGGTGGGCTCCGTGGGCCCAGGCCCTGTGGACAACTCGGTCGGAACCGGGGGCTGTAGACCCGCGCGCACACCTTTACGCCAGGGAGGTGTGCAGCGATGACCGTCTCGATGAGGAAGATCCAGGCTGGCCGGGGCTACGACTACCTGCTTAAGAGTGTGGTCCGCGGCGACGCCAACATGGCCGACCCCAACCCGTTCACGCGCTACTACACGGGGGAAGGCACCCCGCCCGGGCGATGGATGGGCTCCGCCCTCCACGCCTTCGGCGACGGCGAGATCAAGCGCGGCGACCAGGTGACGTCGCAGCAGCTTCAGCTCTTGATCGGCGCCGGCCTCGATCCAGTCACCGGCGAAAAGTTGGGGCGGGCCTTCCCGGTCCTCCGGCCCGTCGAAGAGCGCATCGCTGCTCGGGTGGCCGATCTGAGTCCAAGCCTCACTACCGAGCAGCGTTCGGAGGCGGAGAGGCAGATCAAGACCGAGGAGTCGGTCAAGCCGTCCAGCGGGGTAGCCGGGTTCGACTACACGTTCAGCGTCCCCAAGTCGGTCTCCGCGCTCTGGGGTGTGGCTGACGCGGGCACGCAAGCTCTCATCGTCGGCGCCCACCATGAGGCGGTTGCCGAGGTGCTCGGGTTCATGGAGCGGGAGGTCGTAGCCACAAGGAGGGGCGTTGTCGCCGGGAACGGTGCAGTGATGCAGGCGGACGTCATCGGGGTCGCTGCCACGGCGTACGACCATTGGGACTCGCGGCTCGGCGACCCGCAGCTCCACACCCACGTCGTCATCTCCAACAAGGTCAAGTCGACCGAGGACGGGCGTTGGCGGAGCCTGGACGGCACGGCGATGTACGAGGCCAACGTGCCCATCTCGGAGCACTACAACGCCGTGCTCGCAGACCGCATCACTCGGCTCTTCGGCATCGAATGGGAGCAACGGGAGCGCGGTGCCGAACGCAACGCAGCTTGGGAGCTCGCGCCCGTCCCGGAGAGGCTCATCCGCGAGTTTTCCAGTCGTGCCAGCCAGATCGACAGGGAGAAGGACCGGCTGGTCGACGACTACATCGAACGCACTGGGCATCGCCCGTCCGCTGCGCGGATCATCCAGCTGCGGGCTAAGGCCACGCTCGCTACGCGCCCCGAAAAGGAGATCCACTCGCTGTTCGACCTGACCACCCAGTGGCGAGGACGGGCGCAAGAGATTCTGGGGACGGGCGCAGTCGAGTGGGCGAAAGAGGTCACCGCCCGTCCCATCGCCCGTCCCACGCTCCGCGCCGACGATGTACCTCTCGACGTGATCGGCGAAGTGGCCCTCTCCGTGGTCGGTGCCGTCGAGGAGAAGCGATCGACGTGGCGGCACTGGAACCTCTGGGCCGAGGCGTCCCGGCAGACGATGGGGTGGCGCTTCGCCAGTGCCGAGGACCGGGAGGCCGTCGTCGGGATGATCGTCGACGCCGCCAAGCAAGAGTCGCTCACCATCACGCCGCCAGAACTGGTCACCGTGCCGGAGACATTTCGACGAGCCGACGGCACCACCCGCTTCCGGCCACGGCACTCGGTCGTGTTCACCTCGGAGACCCTGCTCGCAGCCGAGGACCGGCTGCTCAGGCGTTCAGAGGACATGACGGCCCCGGAGGTCCGCCTCGACGTGATCGAGCGGGTGACACGCAAGGAACACCTGTTGTCTGCCGAGCAGTCCGAGACGCTCGCGGGCATCGCCGTGTCCGGGCGACAGGTCGACCTCCTAGTCGGCCCGGCTGGCGCGGGCAAGACCACCGCGATGCACGCACTCAAGACAGCCTGGACGAAGACCCACGGCAAAGGCAGCATCGTCGGACTCGCCCCGAGCGCCGTCGCCGCGCAGGTCTTGGCCGAGGACTTGGGCATTGCGTGCGAGAACACGGTCAAGTGGCTCCATGAGCACGACCGAGGACGGGCGCAGTTCCGCAAGGGCCAGCTCGTCATCATCGACGAAGCCACGCTCGCCGGCACGCTCACTCTCGACCGGCTCACCGCACTCGCGGCTGACGCGGGCGCGAAGGTGCTTCTGGTCGGCGACTGGGCACAGCTCCAGTCGGTCGATGCGGGAGGGGCGTTCAGCCTGCTGGTTTCCGCCCGTCCTGACACTCCCGAGCTGACCGAGGTCCACCGCTTCACCCACGAGTGGGAGAAGACCGCCTCGCTCGACCTGCGGCATGGCCGGGCGGAGGTCATCGGCACCTACATCGCTAAGGACCGTGTCCGCGACGGCACCACCGATGAGATGATGGACGCTGCCTACCTCGCGTGGGCAGCCGACGTGAAGGACGGGCGCCCGTCGATCCTGGTCGCCGAGGCGACAGACATGGTGATCCGCCTCAACCGACGCGCCCGCGCCGATCGCATCGTCGCCAACCCGGTCGGCGACATCGAGGTCAATCTCTCCGATGGCACTCAAGCGTCCGAGGGCGACCTCGTCATCACCCGGCACAACGACCGCCGCCTCCACGCCCTGCGCGGTGGCTTCGTCCGCAACGGCGACCGCTGGACCGTCACCCGCGTCCACAAGGACGGCTCGATGCAGGTCCAGCGCCTCGGCGTCGACGTCGGCGGCACGGTCACGCTGCCGGCGGCGTACGTCGCCGAGCACGTCGACCTCGGCTATGCCGTGACCGCGCACCGAGCCCAGGGCATAACAGTGGACACCTCACACGTCGTAGTGACCGGCTCGACGACCCGGGAGAACTTCTACGTATCCATGACCCGGGGCCGCGAGTCCAACGTCGCCTACGTCGCACTTGACAAGCCTGACGAACGTCACGCGCCTCCCGAGCCCGACGAGGCTAACGCCCATACGGTCCTTTACGGCGTGCTCCAGCATCTCGGCGGCGAGCTCTCGGCGCACCAGATGGTCCTGGCCGAACAGGAGCGTTGGTCCTCTATCAGCCAACTCGGCGCGGAGTACGAAACCATCAGTGCCGTCGCCCAACGCGACCGCTGGGTCGACGCGATCAAGACAAGCGGACTCACCGAGGCCCAGGTCGAGCAGGTGCTCGCCTCACCGTCGTTCGGCCCGCTGACGGCAGAGCTGCGACGCGCCGAGTCCAACCACTACGACGTCGAGAATCTTCTTCCGATCGTCGTCGCCCGTCGCGGACTCGGCGATGCCGAGGACATCGGCGCGGTGCTGATCAGTCGGGTGCAGAAGGCCGCCCAGGCGAGGCAGGGCAAGCGTCACCAGCCTCAGAAACTGGTTGTCGGACTGATCCCGGTCGCGGACGGCCCGATGAGCGCCGAGATGGCGGAGGTACTGAATGAGCTTGCCGACCTGATGGAAGAACGGGCGATGATCCTCGCGGAGAAGGCGGTCGAGGACAAGGCATCCTGGCTCAAACGGCTCGGCGCACCGCCCGCCAGTGAAGATGCACACCGTCGCTGGCTCCACGAAGTCAGGACGGTCGCCGCCTACCGCGACCGCTACCAAGCGGAGCGGCGCCGGACGCTCGGGGCGCCGACGACCGTGGCACAGACACTTGACGCCGCTCGCGCCGAGCGCGCTATCCGCCGTGCCCGAGCGATCTCCGAGGAAGCCGCCAATGCCGAGGACGGGCACAACCGCACGGTCGAGCAGCGGGAAAGGGTGCTCGCGTAGCGGTACACAGCGCCAGTTCCGGCCGAGTTATCCCCAGGAGCGCGATCGCGCGCCCGTCCGGTCGGATCTCAGGCGTAGAGAGAGTCGACCCCGACTGAAGGAGGCCACTCATGCTCACCACACTCTGGTACCTCAGCACCGCGATCCGCGGCTACCTGCGCTTCTACATGCCCACCAACCGAGCCGTCGACTGGCTGCGCACTCCCCGCCGCCTCAAGTGGGCGATCCCGGTGGCCCTCATCGCCACACCCGTCTACCTCGGCCTGACTGCGCTCGCCATCGCGTTCGCCGCCCGGCCCGACCTCGGCTGGCTCAATGTCCTGGCATTTCTCCTCTTCTGGAACGCGATGAAGTTCGCCTGGATGGCCGTGCTCAGCGTCCCACTGATGCTGGCACGGGTTCTCGGCCGCGTCGCACGTCCGGGACTCGCCTAGCTTGCCTTTGTCGAGCCCGCTTCTCGAGGTGGGCTCTAGTCATCGCGCCCGCAGTCGATGCATCCAGCCGAACCGATCCGCACGCTGTCCGAACTGGATGCCGGTGAGTTCTGCATGCAGCTCGGCGGCGAGGGGGCCCATTCCCTTGGTTGGTGTGGAGATCGTCAGGTCGTCGCCGATCACTTCGCTGATAGGAGTGATCACGGCGGCTGTGCCGGCGGCGAAGACTTCACTCAGTGAACCGTTCTCGGCCGCGGCGGCCCATTCGGTGATGCTGACCGGGCGGGTCTCGGTTCGGTAGCCCAGCTCGGCCGCGAGTTGCAGCACGCTATCGCGGGTGACGCCCTCCAAGATGGTGCCGTCGGTCGGCGGTGTGATCACGGTTTCGTCGATGATGAAGAAGATGTTCATCGACCCGGCTTCCTCGACGAGGGTGTTGGTGGCCGCGTCGGTGAAGAGCACCTGCTGACATTCGTGTGCCCTTGCTTCCATCTGCGCCAGCAAGGAGGAGGCGTAGTTGCCGCCGCATTTCGCCGCGCCCGTCCCGCCCCTGCCTGCACGGGAGTACGTCGTCGACAACCACAGGCGCACCCCCGCATCGGGGTCGTCGAAGTAGCTGCCCGACGGACTCGCGATGAGCAGATAGCTGGCCTCCGTGCTCGGGCGCACGCCGAGGAAGGGCTCGGTGGCGATGAGGAAGGGCCGCAGGTAGAGACTCTGTCCCGCGCCGGACGGCACCCAGGTCGCATCGAGGTCGATCAGCTGCTCGATCGACTCCAAGAAGAGTGCGTCGGGTAGTTCGGGCAGTGCCAGCCGGGTAGCCGAGCGCCGGAAACGGGCGGCGTTCATGTCCGGGCGGAAGGCCCGCAGCGCACCGTCGGGGTGGCGATACACCTTCAACCCCTCGAAGATCTCCTGTGCGTAGTGCAGGACCGCTGCTCCCGGGTGGAGGCTGAGCGGCTGCAACTCGGTGACGCGGGCGTCGTGCCAGCCCGCCTCCGCGCTCCAATCGATGCGCACCATGTGGTCGGTGAAGGCGGCCCCGAAGCGGGGGGCGGACAGGACCTCGTCGCGTGCGGCGTCCGAGGCGGGTGAGGAGCTGGGCCTCACCTGGAACGGCTCGGCCGATGTCACGGGCGCCGTCGCCGTCTCTGTCGTGCTCATCTCCCGGTTCCCTTCGTGTGGGCTTCCTGTTTCGGCTCCACGCGGTTGCCGAGGAACTGAACAATAGTTTACCATATTGAACATGCGTTCAACCGAGGTGCCAGGTGACCGTGATCTGACGTCACGAGCGGTGATCCGCAATGCCGCCCTGCGGCTGTTCGCCGAGCGAGGCGCGGACTCGGTGACACTGCGGGAGGTTGCCGCTGAGGCGGGAGTGTCGGCGGCGCTCGTCGTCCACCACTTCGGGGGCAAGGACGGTCTCCGCGCGGCGGTCGATGACCACGCCGCCGCTGTCTTCGACACCATGCTGGCAGCGCTCGACGGTCAACCCGGCGACGCGCTGGCTGCCGAGGGAGCCTCCTCGCTCAGCGAGGCCTTCGCGCAGGCCGTTCCTCCGGACTCGCCGCTTCCGGCATATCTGCGCCGGATGCTGCTCACAGGAGGTGCCCGCGATCTGTTCGGCCGCTGGTTCGCCCTGAGCAAGCAGGTGCTCTCCCATCTCATCGACGCCGGCTTCGTGGAAGCGACCGAGGATCTCGACGGCCTCGCCGCTTTCCTGCTGGCCAACGACCTCGCTCTCATCCTGCTCAGAGATCAGCTCGCCGGCGTCCTCGGTGAGGATCCGCTCGGCAGGACCGGCCTGGAGCGGTGGACCCACATCGCCAACCAGGCCTATCGATCCGGCATCTTCCGCATGCCGGACGACCCCGACAGCCCATCGACGACAGGAAAGGAATCACTGTGAGCACGGCCGTCATCCACACCCATCAGTTGCGCAAGAGGTTCGGGAGCTTCGATGCTCTCGACGGCCTCGATCTGGAGGTCGCGCAAGGGGAGGTGCACGGCTTCCTCGGCCCGAACGGCGCGGGGAAGTCGACCACGATACGAGTGCTGCTGGGGCTGATCCGCTCCAGCGGCGGGGAGGCCGAGCTCTTCGGTGAGGACCCCTGGCGCCACGCCGCCAGGCTCCACCGGCGTGTCGCCTACGTCCCCGGCGACGTGGCCCTGTGGCCGGGTCTCACCGGCGGCCAGTGCCTCGATGTGCTCGGCTCGACCTACGGCGGTGTCGACCACGCCCGCCGCGAGGAGTTGATCGAGGCCTTCGAGCTCGACCCGAGCAAGAGAGTGCGCGACTACTCCAAGGGGAACCGGCAGAAGGTCGCGCTCGTGGCCGCCCTGTCCGCGCAGGCCGACCTGCTCATCCTCGACGAGCCCACCACCGGGCTCGATCCGCTCCGTGAACGCACCTTCCAGACCTGGGTACGCCGTCGCAGCGAGGACGGTTGCACGGTGCTGCTCTCCAGCCACATCCTGAGCGAGGTCGAGGCGCTCGCCGACCGCGTGAGCATCATCCGTCAGGGCCGCCGGGTCAGCACGGGAAGCCTGGCCGGGCTGCGCAAGGGGGCACGCACCGAGGTGAGTTCGGTGACCGGCGCGGAGCCGAGCGCGCTCGCCTCGGCGCCGGGTGTCACCGATCTCGACATGCAGGCCGCAGAGGGCTCGGTCCAGAGCCGCTTCCGGGTCGATGCCCATCACCTGGATCAGGCCGTCGGACTGCTCCACGAGGCCGGCATCGTGACCCTGACGGTGACCCCGCCGACGCTGGAGGAGCTGTTCTTCAGCGAGTACGGCGACCCGGCCGAAACGCTGGCCGCCGGGGCAGGCCGATGAGCGCGCTGACGCCGGCCGGATTGCGGCCCGTCCTCGGCCTGACCTGGCACACGCGCAAGGTGGAGCTGGTCGCCTGGGTCCTCGGCGTGGGCGCGGTCATGGCCGGGACCGCGGCGTCCCTGTCCGCCACCTACGACACGCCCGCGAAGATCCGGACCTACGCCGACTCCGTCACCGGTGGCGCGCTCGAGGTCATCAACGGTCATGTCGAGGGGATCGACACCCTCGGTGGCGTCATCCAGGACGAGTTCGGCTTCATCGCGAGCTTCCTGCTGCCGCTGCTCGGGATCGCCCTGCTCGCGCGCGGAACCCGAAGGGACGAGGAGACCGGACGGCTGGAGATCACCCTCGGTGGTGCGATCGATCGGCGCTCGCCCATGGTGGGCGCGCTGGTCACGGCGATCCTCACCATCGGGCTGGTCGTAGCTGCGTTCACGGCGTCCCTGGCCTCCGTCGGCATCGACCTCGATCGGGCCCTGCTCTACTCGCTCTCGCTCGGGACTCTCGCGTTCCTCTTCACGGCGCTCGCCGCGGTGGCCTCCCACCTGGTGCTCCATACCCGCGGCGTCTACACCCTCACTCTCGGTGTCCTCGTCGTCTCGTACGCCCTGAGGGGCATCGGTGACGTGACCGGCAGCTGGATCACCTGGCTCTCCCCGCTCGGGTGGGCAGAGAAGGCGGCCGCCTTCGGAGGGATGCGCTGGTGGACGCTGGCGCTGCCCCTCGTCGTCGGCCTGGTCTTGATCGGTGTCGCGTTCCGGCTCTCCTCCTACCGCGACCTCGGCGGTGCACTGATCCCGACCCGGGCCGGGCGAGTCCACGCCGGACGGTTCCTACGCAGCATGCCGGGCCTGGCAACGCACCAGGAGCGGGGCACGATCCTGGCTTGGCTTGCCGGAGTGCTGGTCCTGGCGGCGATGTTCGGGTCCTTGACCGAGCAGATCCTCGACGCCCTCTCGGGAAACCCCGACCTAGCCTCGGCGCTGGGCTCGGGTCTGACGATCTCCGCCGACGGGATCTTCTGGCTTGTCACGCTCTACGCGGCCGTCGTGGTGAGCGGGCTCGCCGTACACCTCGTCTCGGGTATGCGGGCCGCCGAGACGGGCGGGCGACTCGAGCACCTCCTGGCCGGCGGGATCTCACGCACCGCGTGGTTCACCTCCTACGTCGGCCTGGCCGCGGTCGCGATCGTGGTCGTCTCGACTCTCGGCGCTGCGATGGTGGCCCTCACAGCAGCAGCCTCCACGGGAGACATGCCCCGAATGGCAGCGACCTTCGGCGCAGCTGCTGCCTACCTGCCGGCGGAGCTGGCTCTGGCCGGCGTCGCCTTCGCCGCCTTCGGCCTGGCGCCACGACTGCTGCCCGCGGTGTGGGGTGTCTATGCGGTGGTTGCCTTCGTGGCGCTGCTGGGTGATGGCCTCAAGCTGCCGGGGTGGTGCAAGCATCTGGCTGCGACATCCTGGGTGGGAACGCCGCCCACCGAGCCGGCGCACGTGTCCGGCATGGCCGCCGCCGGCGCGCTGGCGGTGGTGCTGACCACCATCGGGTACGCCGGCTTCCTCCGCCGCCAGGTTCCGACAGGCTGAGCAAAGAGATTGATCAGCGGCCGGTCCCGTCGACACGTGGGTGGACGGGACCGGCCGCCGCGGTCTGCTGTGAGGGCTCAGGCCCGTGCCTCGACGAGCGAGGTCTGGGTGACGCGGCCGACGGGGCCGCCCCGCGATGAGAGCAGAGCGGTGCTCATCGCGATCCCGTCGCCCCCTACCGATGTCTCGGCGGCGATGCCCACAAGTTCTCCCTCGGGTGCGTCGTACAGGTGGACGGTCGTCTCGGTGTTGGGAAAGGTGAAGTGCAGCGGATCGAGCCGGGCGCCGATGCCGTTGGCTCCGTCGCTGGTGGTCACCACCCGCTCCAGGGGCGAGATCGGCTCGGTGTCGACCAGGTCGACCTTGAGACGCGTCCACACCGTCGTCGGGACACCCGGACTCCCGGCGTCGGCCACATCCCAGTCGAGCGCCTCGACGAACCCTGAGATCCACTCCTCCGGGAATCCGATGTCGGCCGCCGAGCCTCTCCGGCCGGTGGGACCGGAGGTGGGCGGAAGTGCGTGGTGCGCGATCGCGGCCGTGTCGGCCGTACGCAGGCGCCATGCGGTGGCGCGTGCCACCTCCCGCCCCGCCTGGTTCATGGTCGAGGTGAGCAGCTCGATGCGGCGGCCGGGACGCTCGATCCTGGCAGAGACGGTGACGGGTTCCATCCTCACCGCGCTGAGGATCTCGGTCGTCACACGACCGATCCGGCGGTGCGCGGGCTCACCGAGACGCGACATCGCCCGGGTGAGCAGGCCGACCACCGGGCCGCCGTGCTGAAGATGAGCGCCCCAAGCACTGGCGCAGTGCTCGGTGGGCTCGAACGCGTCGACGTCGAGCTGGCGGTAGAGCGAGGTCATCGGGGGTTTCCTTCCGGTTGGGTTACGAGAGCCTGGGTTGTGTGTCGTCCGTGGCGCGCTCGACCAGGGCGGCGAAGAAGCCGCGGATGTCCTCGGCGAGCAGGTCGGGTTCTTCCAGCGCGGGGAAATGCCCACCGCGAGGCATGTCGCTCCAGCGCACGAGGTTGTAGCAGCGCTCGGCGAAGGATCGGGGCACCTGAAGCTCTGTCTCGCCGGGAAACATCGCGATCCCCGTCGGCGTCTCGACCCGGGTGCCGGGTGCCAGACGCAGGGGATCCGGATCGTGCCTGGCCTGGAAATAGCCGCGGTTCGCGGAGTTGATCGTATTGGTCGCCCAGTAGAGCGTGATCGTGGTCAGCAACTCGTCGAAGCTGAAAGCTGACGAGATGTCTCCCGCGCAGTCGCTCCAGGAGCGGAACTTCTCCACGATCCACGCCGCCAGCCCGACCGGGGAGTCGGCGAGTCCGTAGGCGAGTGTCTGCGGTTTGGTCGCCTGGATGGCGGCGTACCCGCCCTCCTCGCGCTCCCACCGCTCGACCCCGGCGACATAGGCCCGCTCGTCATCGGAGAGGTCGTCCGGCAGCGGGTCCGGCCATTCGACGTCGACGCTGGAGAGGTGGATGCCGATGACCCGTTCGGGGAAATGCCAGCCCAGTCGGCTCGTGACCCGGGCGCCGAGGTCGCTTCCGGCGGCCGCGAACCGCTCGTAGCCGAGCTCGGTCATCAGCGCCGCCCACAGCTGGTGGATGCGGCGCGGCCCGATCTCGGTGTAGGGGCTCGAGAAGGCGAATCCGGGCAGGGACGGGATCACGAGATCGAAGGTCGGCGACCCGGGATCCCGGGGATCCGGCTCCGTCAATCGGTCGACGAGTGGCAGCATCTCGGCGAAGGTGCTGGGCCAACCGTGGGAGAGGATCAGCGGAATCGGCTGCGGACCCTTGCCGCGGCAATGCACGAAGTGGATCGGCACGCCATCCACCCATGCCCGATGGTGCGGATAGGAGTTCAACCGCGACTCGACCGCGCGCCAGTCGAAGTCGCTGCGCCAGTGGGCGATGAGATCGCGCAGGTAGGACCTGCTGGTCCCCAAGCTCCACTCGCCGCCGACCGGGGTCGCCGGCAGATCGGGAAGCCGAGTCCGCCCCAGACGCTGGTTGAGATCGTCCAGGACCTCGTCGGGCACGCGAATCTCGAATTGCTCCATGCGCCGTGCTCTCTCCAGTTCCGGGCAGCGAAATCCGCTGCTACCGGGCGTACAGGGTGAGGTGGTGGGTGGTGGGGCTGAGGTAGGGGTTGCCGGGCCAGGTGAGGGTGGTGTGGAGGGTGACGCGGCGGTGGGGGTGGTT
>ERZ795053.2039-NODE-2039-length-24933-cov-17.203553_pt1 | contig 24933 bp, 16 predicted proteins | sample MGYA00375137_ERZ795053 | MGnify/ENA primary metagenome ERZ795053 (study PRJEB30182, sample SAMN05720284) | activated sludge metagenome | isolation source: Anaerobic digester | place: Hong Kong | collected 2014-12-17 ...
CATGCAGCATGTTTACAGCATTTTTATTACTATTCTGATACTATTCCGGCGATCACATGCTCTCATTATAACAATACTTATTGATACTTTACAGTTGGCTGCTATATGAAAAAGCTAAAAGATAAAACATCATGAATAAACATTTAATCATTGTTTTAATCCAACTTTACTTTTTAAGCAATTCAATTTTTGCTCAGGATTTTTGGGAATTATTACCATTTCCGGATAATCAGAATATTAGTACTTTAAAGGTAAACTCTGCCGGAGAAATTTTTGTTGGCACAGTAACAGGTTATCAGGATAATGGGATATTCCGGTCTGATAATGATGGGTTAACATGGGAAATGATGCTTAATACCAGAAATTTTCAGATTTTTGCTATTTCAATTAATTCTATTGGAAACATTTTTGTCGGCACCGGTGATGGATTCTATCCGTTTTTAGCAAGTTTTGACAATGGTTTAAGCTGGGATACAATTCCGGTGCCTTTCAGTTCAGGTTTCGGGGAAATAGCATTTTACGGACAGGATACAGTACTTGTTGGAACAGGGGCGTACAACGGAGCAATTGTATTAAGTACACCTGACCTGGGTATGAGTTGGGATACGCTCTTTCTGACCGAGAATCACACCAGTGAATATGTTGCAGATATTGCTATTGCCCCCAGCGGCGATATTGCAATTGGGCTGGGGTGTTATCTTCCAGACATGGGCGGTTTGTTCCGATCAACTAACGGTGGGGCTGACTGGGAGTTTCTGGGGTTGTTTAACCGCATGGTTGAAAACCTTGAATATAATGCTCAGGGCGATCTGATTATTGGGGTAAGGGGTGGTTACGATGGTACTGGTGGAATTTATGCCATATACCACGATAATCCTGATCAGATCGTTGAGTGTCTGGCTGGGCCTAATATTAACGGACTATCCCTGAATTCAGCAGGAGATATTTTTGCTGGTTCGGGAAGTCCAAATGGGATCATCAGATCAACTGACAATGGTCAGACATTTGAATTTATAAACGGGGGATTGCCTTTTGGAGAAATGGGTAGTTTAGAGAAAGATTATAACGATTATATCTATGCTTTAATTGATGGTGGCTCACATTATTTATTTCGCACGATTAGTCCAACAGTAACAGGTATTAATAAATTACCTGATCATGATAAAAACGGCAGTCTATTTGTTTTTCCTACCCCGGTATCAGAAGTTCTTCAAGGTAAAATATATGATAAACTACCTGATGGGATTTATAAATACACTATTACAGACATTACCGGAAGGCTAATCGCGAGCAACCGGCTGCATGTGTTTCAGAATTCTTTCAGCATGAATGTTTCATTTCTTTCAAAGGGGTATTATGTTTTTACTATATACAGCAATGAGCTAACATATTCAGCTAAGTTTATTAAAAGCTGAGCTAATTATAAACCATAATCAAATCTCTATGAAAACAATTACTAGATTACCAGGATTGTTAACTTTTTGCACAGCCTTGAACGAACATGCGCAAATTATTTACATGAATCCTGATCCGAATGAAGATGCATGGATTGCTGGTCCGATGCCTGAAATTACTTCAGAATCTCAGGCCAGATTGAATGCAACACCTGAATTGTGATGTTGTAAAGTTGGAAAGCAAGCTCATGTAACCATATCTGTAGCAGACATGACAGGGAAAGAAATTTAAATAATTGAACAGGGATTGAAGGACAAAGGAACCTACAAGGCTGACTTTGTAAATCCAGGGGTTGCTTCTGGTACTTACTTTTATACTCTTGAACTTGACGGAAGAAAAAGTGACACGAAAATGATGTTAATAATGCGATAAAAAGAAATACAAAAGCCAATAAAAGCTAAATGCAAGCGGGCGGATTATACTGATTTGAAGCATATTACTACCAATATGCATGGTTGCCAATTAAATGCTTATTGCTGTGAAATGCCCGCCTGCACTTAGCTTCGGCTGATAATTAATTTTCAGAATTATGCAGAAAACATGTCTCGACTGCGGCGAACCATTGGTTGGGCGGGCAGATAAAAAATTTTGCAGCGATCAGTGCCGCAACAATTACAATAACAGGCTGAACAGCGATATCACCGGATTCATGCGTCAGATAAATAACATCCTCCGGAAGAACCGGCGCATTCTGGCAGAACTCAACCCCAATGACAAAACGACGGTGAGTAAGGAAAAGCTATCCAATCTGGGTTTTAATTTCAATTACCATACGCATCTTTACACAACCCAAAAAGGATCCACCTACCGCTTTGTTTATGAATACGGGTACCTGCCACTGGACAACGACTTTTATATGCTGGTCGTGCGGGATAAAAAGTAGATTGCTGTGCACGGCATCCGGTTACCGGCTTTCAGGCAATCAGGAAATTCAGTATCTTTGTACAGTTAAAAATCAAACAGAAAGATATGAAACACATTGATTCATACGTTTTTACAGGCAAACGCGCGCTTATCCGCGTTGATTTCAACGTACCCCTGGATGATGAGCTGAAAATCACCGATACCACCCGTATTGATGCTGCGCTCTCTACAATTAAAAAGGTGCTTGCCGGAGGCGGTTCAGTAATCCTTATGTCGCACCTGGGCAGGCCTAAAAAGAATTTCGAGAATAAGCTGTCACTCAAACATATCGTTCCTTACCTGAGCCATGTGCTGGGTCAGGAAGTTAAATTCGCCGATGATTGCATGGGCGAATCGGCCAGAACACTGAGCGCCGGACTTAAACCGGGTGAAGTGCTGCTGCTTGAAAACCTCCGTTATTACGAAGAGGAAGAAGGTAAACCCCGTTTGCCCGAAACAGCGACCGAAGAGGAGAAAAAAGCTGCCAAAGCCGCCACAAAGGAAAAACAGAAAGATTTCACCAAACAACTTTCAACTTACGGAGATTGCTACATCAATGACGCATTCGGCACTGCGCACAGGGCCCATGCTTCTACCGCGCTGGTAGCAAAATACTTCCCCGAAGATAAACTATTCGGTTACCTGATGAATGCTGAAGTCGGCAGCCTCAATAAAGTGCTGAGAGAAGGCAAAAAACCTTTTACGGCAGTACTCGGCGGCGCCAAAGTTTCCGGCAAAATACAAATCATCAACCATCTGCTGGATAAGGTGGATAACCTCATTATCGGAGGCGGCATGATGTTTACCTTTATCAGGGCACAGGGCGGCAACGTAGGCAAATCTCTGGTTGAAGAAGACCTGCTCGAACTGGCAATCAACACCCTGGAAGGCGCAAAAATGCACGGCGTCAACATTATTCTCCCGGTAGATGCGGTTGCAGCCAATGCATTTGCCAATGATGCCGATACTAAACTGGTAAAATCCGGCGAAATTCCTGACGGATGGATGGGCCTCGATATCGGACCTGAATCCGTTGCGCTGTTCGATAAGATCCTTATGAACTCACAAACCATTCTCTGGAACGGCCCCATGGGCGTTTTCGAAATGCCGGCGTTTGCCGAAGGCACCATACAGGTAGCCAAATCCATCGCCAATGCAACCCAGAAAGGCGCCTTTTCGCTGGTTGGCGGAGGAGACTCTGTTGCCGCTGTCAATAAATTCAAACTTGCTGATAAAGTGAGTTACGTCAGCACTGGCGGAGGTGCCATGCTTGAATTTATCGAAGGAAAAATCCTCCCCGGTGTAGCAGCCATTGAGGAATAACCAACTGAAAAAATGTGATTTAAAATCAGCCCCGGTGCCATGTCGCCGGGGCTTTTTGTTTAAAACACGCATGCTGCTCAGGTTCCGAATTTTTCCTTGTTCTTAGTTCTTATATTTAAAATATTAAGGAATGTAAAACCCTTTGCGGGAAAATCGTCCCATTTCATTACTGAACAACACGTCGGGAAATTCCGGCAGGTAGCCTTGACAATAATTCATAATTCAACTGATTGCTGAGTTCACTGAATGAAGCCACACTGATGCTGAGCTCTCCCTGATCTCCGATTAAAATTACTTCATCGCCGGTATTCACATCCGTAAGGGCTGTTACGTCCGCAATCAGCATATTCATATTGATCATTCCGATGATGGGCAGGCGTTGTTCCCGGATAAGCACCGATCCCGAATTACTGAGCGAACGGCTGTATCCATGCGCATAACCGGCAGGTATTACCGCGATCTTTTTGTGCGCTGACGCCTGAAATGTGGTTCCGTAACTGATAAATTCGCCCTGCTTAACATCCTTCAGGGCCATGACGCTGCTTTTCCAGCGTATAATCCGGTGCAGAGGATCTTTTTTGTCTTTTCTGCGCCCGATGTATTGAATCAGTGTTTCCAGGCTCGGCCAGTAACCATACTGAAGTATCCCTATGCGAACCATATTGAAACGGAAAGCAGGATAAGTAATTGTTGCTGCCGAACTGGCAGCATGTAGCACAGATGGCCGGAGGCCGTTCTGCTCAAAGAGTGAGACAAGGCGTTTAAATTGTTTGATCTGGCGGTGAATCCTGACATGATTGGCGATGCTTTCGGCTCCGGCCAGATGGGTGCAAAGTCCGACAAGCTCAAGTGTCTCAGGTTTTGACCTGATCAGGCTGATTGCCTTTGCGGCATCGGCAGCATTTAAACCCGTCCGGTTCATGCCGGTTTCAAACTCAATATGTATGCGCGCCTTTTTCTTTTGTTTCCCGGCTTCTTTCATACATAACCGCAGCCTTTCCAGATCAAATATCCAGCATTCGATCTCATTTCTGATTACCCACGAAAGTTGATCCTTCGGAATCCAACCCATAATCATAATAGCTGATCCGGGCTGTTTTACCTTCATCACCCGGCAGGCTTCATCCACGCTGAAAACCGAAAAGTGATCAATCCCAAAACTTTCCGCAGCAGGCACATACTGTTCGATTCCATGACCATAAGCGTTCCCTTTTACTACCGAGGAAATTCTGACATTTTTCTTTACCAGACGCTTTATAAAACGGATATTATGCTCCAGTGCATTCAGACTTATTTCAATTTCTGTAGGTGTTCTCATACTTTAACAATTTGTTTGCAGATCCGGATATGTAAATGCAGATCAGGAAAGTAAATAATGATGCCGTAATTCCGAATACATTGGCATCAAGTCCGAACGGGAGCTCAGCACCTGAAACGATCAGCCCAAGGGTGGTCCCGCCACCGGCGAACATCGAGAGTATTGCTGCTGTTTCGCTGCGCTGCCCTGCAAATACGGCCGCGATCAGCGGAACCAGCAAACCGCTGACCATGAAAGCATAGGAATACAACATCAGGGATAAGACTTCCGACAGATTCAGGGCAATGAAAACTGCAATGATACCCAGTAACAGTGTCAGTAGTTTCGACCATTTCATCGCGGACTTTTGGCTAATGGCCTGTGGAAAAAGCTTCTGAATCAGATCGTGAAGCAGGTTTGAGGAAGATGCCATCAGGCAACTGTCGGCCGTGGAAAGGATGGCGGAGAAATAAGCCGACAACATCAATCCCAGCAATCCGGCGGGCATAATGGTACGTAAGAGCAGCGGCAAGCCCATTTCAGCGTCAATCTGGCCTTCAGGCGAAAATCCCAGCGGCACAAACATGCCGTCCTGAAATGCCACCCTGGAAATTAGCCCCAGCCCGACACCCATAAAAGCCATAACAGGCCATTCAAATAAACCGGCAATGTACCATGCTTTTCTGGCTTCTGTTGCTGACTTGCTGGCATAAATCCGCTGATAGAGCGTCATCCCTACGAACCAGATCGGGAGTATGGTTACCATCCAGTTCAGAAACTGTTGCCAGGTAAGATTGGTGAAAGAGAAAAACTCCGGAGGTAGCGAAGCAGAAATGTTTTCCCATCCTCCCACTGCAATCCAGGCCATCGGGATTGCCAGAAAAATAAGCCCGGACATCAATAAAATCCATTGAACGGTGTCGGTGTAGATCACTGCCTTTATCCCTCCCAGCACCGTATAACCTACTGCCACAAACCCCATCACCACCAATGCAGTAGACAGGTCGAGGCTGATAAATGCTGCCGATGCAAGCTTTGCACCTGCCAGAAGCTGGGAACTGGTAAATCCCAGATAGCCGATACCGGAAATCAGTCCCGCAAGGAGCGCAGCCCTGGATCCGAAAAAATGCAGAAAAACTTCAGGAAAAGTAAAGAACCTGTGTTTGTCAGATAATCTTTTAATCTTCGGAATCAAGAATATCCCGCTGATCCAGGCGCCCAGCAAGCCGGTAAACAGCATCCAGGATCCGGAAATACCGATTAAAAAGCCCAGACCGCCCAGCCCTATTGAAAAACCACCTCCTACATCCGTAGCAACCACCGAAAGGCCAATGTGCCATTTCCCCATTCCGCGGCCACCAACATAATAATCTTCAACTCCGGTGTTGCGGATATGGAAATAATATCCCACACCCAGCATCCCAAGCATATAAACAATAAAAATCAACAAATCAATTATCGCCATGGCAATTCCTTTATGATACGCTAATAGGGTTAGAAAGCCACCTCCGGCTGTATAACACTTAGCCAGTGCGCCCAAAAAACCTTTAAGGCTTTGCTATTCAGGAGTTAAAGAATTGAAATAACGCATGTTACAGAAACATGCCTCCTGAAAATACCAGGAACTCCACCGGAGACCCTGACGCTGAAAATCAAATACTATGAATACAAAATTAAAAATAAATATTGAAAGTCAATACTTTATCAGTGACAAAATGAAGGGCCACTGGTGCCGGCGCGTTAAAGAGGCACTTCAATATCAGGTCGTCCGGTCAAAAACTGAACAAGCAGTGAATCGGGATTACCGTTGTAAAAACCGATGGTTCAGGCCTGCCGGACATCCACAAGATCAATCCGGGAGAATAAAACGCCTGCATGGTTTTATTCTTACATCAGCACAGGTAAAAAAAGAATAAAAATATTTCTGCACATTAGCGACTAACCTATAATTCATGTATGTTTGATTAATAATATGATATCCTTAAAATTCACAAGGATGATTAGAATTTTCGCAGCTGCCATTTTGCTTTCATTGTTTAGCCTGAAAGCTTCGGGCCAGGTTTACAAAAACCCGGATGCTCCGGTTACTTTAAGGGTAAACGATCTTTTAAGCCGCATGACCCTTGAAGAGAAATTCTGGCAGCTATTCATGCTCGCCGAAGACTGGAATCCTGACAAAGGCAGGTATAAGGACGGGGCATTCGGATTCGAAGGAGGGGTTTCCAGGGATGCCGCCAACACTGCCAGTCAGATGATTGAGACAGCAAGCGGTGAAAGGGCTTCCGAAATGGCCAGGCTGATCAACAAAGCACAAAGGCACTTTGTTGAAAACACCCGTCTGGGCATCCCGGTCATCCCGTTTGACGAAGCCCTTCACGGCCTTGTCCGGCCGGGGGCCACGGTTTTTCCGCAATCCATAGGGCTGGCAGCAAGTTTCGACACCGCCCTGATGCACCGCGTGGCCGCATGCATTGCGGATGAAACAAGGAGCCGGGGAATCAGGCAGGTACTGTCACCGGTTATAAATATTGCCGGCGATGTACGCTGGGGCAGGGTTGAAGAAACTTACGGGGAAGATCCCTTTTTATCTTCATTGATGGGAATTGCCTTTATCTCCGAATTTGAAAAACGCAACATCATCGCCACACCCAAACATTTTATTTCCAATTACGGGGCAGGAGGCCGCGACAGTTATCCGGTCCATTACAATGAACGATATCTGAGAGAAATTGAACTGCCGCCCTTTGAAGCCGCTGTTAAAAAAGCCGGCGCAAGATCCGTTATGACTGCTTATAATTCCCTCGATGGCAGTCCGTGCACTGCCGGCAATTGGCTGCTAAATACCCTGTTGAAAAAGGAATGGGGCTTCCGGGGATTTGTAATTTCTGACGCCGGGGCCACCGGAGGAGCCAACGTATTACATTTCACTGCCGCAGATTATCAGGAGTCTGCTGAAAAATCCATCAGCAACGGTTTGGATGTGATCTTTCAGACAGCTTATGAACATTATCCGTTGTTCATTGATGCTTTCCTTTCAGGAAAAATAGCCCCTGCAGTAATCGACAGCGCGGCAGCCCGGGTGCTTCGCGCCAAATTTGAACTTGGTCTTTTTGAGCAGCCTTATGCCGATCCCGCTGAAGCCGGAAAAATAAACGGGTCGCCCGCCCACAGGCAGGTTTCGATAGAAGCAGCAAGAAAATCGATGGTCCTGCTCAAAAACCGGCATCAGCTCCTGCCCCTTGGCGATGGCATAAAAAAGATTGCGGTAATCGGGCCCGACGCGGTTGAAGCCCGGACCGGAGGCTACAGCGGGCCGGGAAATAATAAAATTTCCATGCTGGAAGGAATCAGGCAAATTGCCCCGGCAGGCACCCTTATTCAATATGCCCGGGGAAGTGAAAGAGAATTGGAGCAATACAGAACCATTCCGGCCAGCTATCTTTCGACGAAATCGGACGGGAAGATGAACGAGGGGCTCACCGGCCATTATTTTGCCGGTATTGATTTCTCAGGGGAGCCTCTCTTCAGCAGGATTGACAAAGAAATAAACTTCAGGTGGACACTTTTTCCGCCTGACCCCGCTCTGCCTGACAACGGATTTTATGCTGTTGTCTGGGAAGGAAAAATCAGGGGACCGGCAAACGGAAGAATTCAGTTGGGTATCGACGGAAATGACGGTTACCGGATTTTTATTGACAACAAGTTGCTGATTGATAAAAGCATATACAATGGAAAAACCACTACGCTGGCAGGTTTTGACTTTATCGAAGGAAAAGAATACGATATCCGCATCGAATATGCTGAGCCTGCCGGCAATGCCTGGTTCAGGCTGGTATGGACATACGGCATTCCTGACCATTATGCCCGGCAAATGCAGGAAGCGGTCGATCTTGCCCAACAAAGTGACATTGTTGTTTTTGCAGCCGGAATAGAAGAAGGAGAATTCCGTGACCGCGCATTACTTGGTCTTCCCGGAAATCAGGAGGAGTTGTTGCTCCGGCTGGCAGAAGCAGGTAAACCCGTCATCGTTGTGCTGACGGGTGGCAGCGCGATCACCATGCAGAACTGGATTGATAAAGCCGGCGCTGTTTTGCTTGCATGGTACCCGGGAGAAGCAGGAGGAATCGCAGTTGCGGAAGTATTGTTTGGGAGATACAATCCTGCGGGAAGATTGCCCGTCACATTCCCGCTGCACGAGGGTCAGTTGCCGCTTGTATATAATCACAAACCAACCGGCCGGGGAGACGATTACCTTAACCTGACCGGTCAGCCGCTTTTTCCCTTCGGTTTCGGACTCAGTTATACCCGGTTCTCATATAATAACCTTGTAATCTCTCCGTTAACAGAAAAAAGGCATTTCCGCGCAACATTTACCCTAACAAATACCGGGGCTGTCGCCGGCGATGAGGTGGTACAGCTTTATATCCGCGACAGGCTCGCCTCTGTTGCGCGACCGGTGATGGAACTGAAAGGATTTCAGCGACTGCACCTGGCCCGGGGCGAATCACGGCAGATAGAATTCATTATCTCGCCGGAAATGCTTCAGATGCTGGATGTCAATATGGACACAGTGATTGAACCCGGCGATTTCAGCATTATGATCGGGGCTTCTTCCAAAGATATCAGACTTAAGGAGACGCTCTCCATTCATTGAGAAATCCGCTAAAGAATCACTTGCCGGCCGGGCTTCAGCCGGCCTTTAGATTAACTTCAGCCTGTGGCAACCCTGAAACGAATATAATCCATCATCAAAGGCAGCTCATCTTTATCCACCCCATTCCGGATTAGAACATTTCTGTCCGCATTAAACCCTTTCAGAAAAGAGCGGAGATCTCCTTCCCGCTTCCGGATGCTGCTGATATAATATTCAGCGGCCTGTTGCTTGTCGCCCCTGCAAAAAGCCAGATGTCCCGCATTTATATAATCATAGGCATTCGGTTCAAGGCCCAGCAACTGCTGATAATAAGGAGCAGCTTCATCAGTCCTGCCAAGCACCAGCAGACACCAGGCCACCGGGCGCATGGCGCGCGCCGAACCCTGGTCGGCAAATTCAATCCTGTAGAAGTAATCGAGTGCTTTTGCCGGTTCATTCAGATTGAGGTAACAGGTTCCGATGGCTGCCGCTGTTTTCAGGTTATCGGTCTCGAGGCTGTTGAGTTCCAGATAAGTTTCAAGTGCTGCCCGGGTGTCAGACAGTTTAAGATGGCACTGTGCTATCTTTCCCAACAGCCATGCACGGTTCGTATCAAAAAGATCGGCCTTTCGGTAACAGTCGATGGCATCCTGATAGTCTCCCTTCTGCTGACAGCAATACCCCGATTTCTCAAATAACTCTGCATAGCTTTCACCTTTCATCTCAAGCAGTTGGTAAATCCTGAGCGCCTCATCATAATGATCATTGTCAAAATAAAACGATGCAATGGCCTTCAGTCTGGCAGTATCATTAACCAGAAGATCAAAAATCGAAGTAAGATGAAACTCAAGCGGGAGGGAGAAGATATCACCCATTTCACTCCTCAGCGGATGGAGTCTGAAGAAACGGTAAAGATCCTGAATATATTGAATTACAACACGTTTACTTCGGAGTGAAGGATCATTTGCCTCTTCGCTCAGCAATTCTTCATACTGTTCGGCTTCCGCCGAAAACATCTGCCCGATCAACCCCTTCTGAGCATCAGGCATATTTGCGATATTCAGGATAAATGAGAACTTATCCGAATTGCACATGAAAACAGATCTTTCGATGCCTTCCGCCAGAGTTTTTTTAAATGGGTCCTCCTCTCCTTTCAGGGCATTCACTATTGCATAATGTTCCTTGTAAAAAGGCATAAACCAGTTGGGAAGCTCCGAAAAGAAAGGGAATGATTTAAGCATGGCAAAAGCACCCAGAAAAACATCAGCACCCTCCATCTGCATATTGGTCAGTTCTTCCAGTTTCCGCACAAGCCCGGGCTGATTATCGAAATACTTTTCCCAATCCGGATTTTTATCCTGAAACTCCTCGGGCGACATCAGTTTATCAAGGTTAAGTTTTTCGCTGAGGTCCTCATTAAACCTGATAACATCAGGAATAATCTCTTCCCGGAATTTCCTGGTAATTTTTTCAGTATCCTTCGAGCGTATCAACTGAATCATCACCGATTCAGCCTCAGTTGCAAACCGCTCATTTCCCCGGAGCAGGAAAAGCCGCTCCATTAAGGCAGGATAAAGAAGTATACGGTTGTTGTAGATACTGATGGCAACGATTAATCCGACAAGTGCCCGCTGGGAAATTCTGTAATCCTCCTCATCATAAAGCCGGATAAGCAGTTCCAGCTTACGGTAATCAAAACAACGCAGCATGCCCAGGGTCAGGGCGCTTACCAGCATCGATTTCTCATACCATGGGATGGAAGTACTGTCAAATATTTTTAATACCCGGGCAGAATCATCCTCAGTAAGCTTGTGGGTAAGCCAGAGCAACTGAAATGCCCTGATGATGGCATTCCGGTGCTGAACGGCTGTTTCACTTTCGGTTTCATCATCAAACAACACTGTGCTCCGCAACATCTCTTCCAATTCATGGTCGAACGAAAGCCCCAGCAGGCTCTCAGCCATATCTTCACTCGACTGACGCATTTCACGCTCCAGTTCATGCTTCATGCCAATAGTCCTCAATGATGTTCTTGAGATCAGATCCATCCTCAGATTATCTGCCAGTTCATAAACCGATACCAGCAAGCGGTTATATATCAGGTCTCTTTGCGGATCAGCTACACCTTTCACCGTATAGCTCAGCATATTGCCGTAGGTGAACCGCAGTTCGTCCATTCTTGCAAGATGGCCTGTATTGCCCTTTTGCATTGCGATAACAGCTATCTTATCCAGGGCATCAAGCACCCTTTGCTGTTCGAGCAATCTGCAGACACCATTATACCATTCTTCTATTTCGCGGTAATTCATCTTCCGGGATATTTCATCCGGATTTGAAAAGATTCCATGATAAATCAACAATTTACAATGATACTCTCAACCGGATTTTATTTTAAATGATTGTACCAAAAATCATGCAGCAATCAATATCCTGACACATTAGCAGTTATAACTGTCCGCGATTGAACACCTTTACCGGCGAAAGTGAACATATCCACGAAATTTAAAAAAATAAATAATTTATATACCATTGAATTCCAGATTATTACATTTTATGGCATGATTCATGAAAATCAACAGATGCTAATTACATTCCTGTACCATGTCGCTGCTGCTAAATTACCTTAAATCTGCACTTAGGAATATTGCCCGGCTCAGGGTTCACGCCATTGTAAACATTACCGGTCTTACAATCGGTTTTGCGGGATTCATTATCATCATGCTCTATGTAAGTGATGAAATTTCGTATGACAAATACCACACTCATGCGGACGAAATAGTCAGGGTATTGAGCACTTCCGACTTCGAAGGGGTTGCTGAACGCTCGGTAAGCTGTCCGGCTCCCCTGGGCCCTGCAATTCTTCTTGAATATCCCCATCTTATTGCCGGTATGACCCGTATATACAATGACTGGTCCACGGAATACTATATTGAATATGAAAAAACAGGTTTCAGGGAAAAACGGTTCTTTTTTGTCGACTCCACTTTCAGCGATGTATTTGACCTGCATTTCCTACAGGGAATTCCTGGCGACGCACTCAGCAAACCTTTTACCGCAATTATTACGAAAACGACTGCTGTAAGATATTTCGGCAATGAAGATCCGGTTGGAAAAACAATTAAGTTTGAGGGGCGCATTAATATCATGATAACGGGAGTTATTGCTGATACCCCGCCGCAATCTCATTTCAGCTATGACTTTCTGGCATCCATGTCGACCCTGAGGATGCTTTGGGGTGGTAAAATGCCCGAAACCTGGGTTTACAATCCATTCTGGACCTATCTGAGGCTGCATGACAAAGATAAGGCACCCCTTCTCTCAGCGCAATTACCCGCTTTTACCAGAAAATATTTTTATGATGCAGAAAAAGACCATATTACACTATCGTTACAACCACTTACAGATATCCATTTGCGCTCAGATCTTGACTATGAGATTGAGCCAAACGGAAAAATCAGTTATGTGAGGATATTGGTGATTGTGGCATTATTTATCCTGATCATAGCAGTAATCAATTACATCAACCTCTCGACCGCTTTTGCCATAAGGCGTTCGCGCGAGACAGCCATACGAAAAGTGGCCGGAGCTTCCAGACAACAGCTGATCATTCAGCACCTGGGGGAATCCTTTTTATTAACTTTTATTGCACTGGTTCTGTCATTGGCTGTTATTGAAATTATCCTGCCATTTTTCAACCATTATGCCGGAAAAGAGATTAGTTCATCCGTAATCTACACAGCACACTTCCTCCCGAAAGTGCTTCTGCTATGGCTTGGTACCGGATTGCTTTCAGGTTTGTATCCTGCAATTTTCCAGTCCGGTTTCAAGACCCTCCAGGTATTAAAGGGACGCTCGACCCGCAACAGCAGCGGGTTTGCCCGTAAAGCCCTGGTAATAACCCAGTTTACACTGTCAATCGCACTAATCACCTCAAGCATGATGGCCTTCGAGCAGATTTCTTATCTGAGAAAAGCAGAACTGGGATTCAGAAAGGAGAACATTATTATAGTACCGGTAATGAGATCACCCGTTGTAGCCCGCTACGATGCATTCCGCGATGAACTTTCCGCCAGTCCCGGAATAGACGGGGTTACAGCCGTGGATTACATAATAGGGACAGACCATAACAACCATGAATTCAGACCGGAAGGCTATCCACCGGATAAATGGCAGTTTTATCCGGCATTGGTAGTCCGCGATGATTTCTGTAAAGTATTTGACATTGAAATTGTTGCCGGCAGAGATTTTATAAAAGGAAGTAAGACAGACCCGATGGAAGCCATTCTGATCAATGAGGCCATGGTAAAGCACCTTGGGTGGAAATCGAATGAGGAAGCCCTGGGTAAACGTTTTCACAGCCGCATTGGTAAAGAAAAGGTAGTCGGCGTTTTCCGCAGCTTTAATGCCAGTTCACTTCATTCAAAGGCCGGTCCGCTGGTGCTTAATGTAAAAGAAGAGCCCTGGGAAATCGCGGCGTTTACAAATTTTATTGCAGTTAGAGCAGCGAAGGGAAAAAGCCGGGAAGCACTTGAGAGTATTGAAAAAATGTGGGAAAACTATGCACCGGGCCGTCCTTTCAGTTATACATTTCTGAGCAATGAGCTTGACAAATTATATAAGGAGGAGGAATACCTGAGCCAGGTCTCTGCCGTTCTGGCGGTACTCACCATCCTGATAGCCGCCATCGGGCTTTTCGGGCTGGTCTCTTTCATGGCTACCCAGAAAATGCATGAGATCGGCATCAGGAAAGTGCTCGGTGCTTCAACTTCAGACCTTATTCTGGTGCTGACTTCAGGATACATTAAACTGGTAGCCATCAGCATTCTGATTGCCTGGCCATTGTCGTATTTCGTGATTGACAGATGGTTTGACCATTTTGCCTATCGTGCAGACATAAGATGGGGATATTTTTTACTGGCCGGAGTGTTGTCTCTGCTGCTTACAATTACTATTACCGGAATCAAAGCCTGGAGATCATCAGAAATAAATCCGGCAATAACCCTGAAATATGAGTAACCTTTTGATGGGTTCAGGTGTCAAATAAAACAAACTTACCGGAAAATCAAGTTTTCATCATCAAAATAACCATTTATGATCAGCAACTATTTCAGGAGCGCACTACGCAATTTTAACCGGAACAAAGGTTACTCGCTGATAAACATTATGGGCCTCTCACTGGGGATTACAGCCACTATATTTATCCTGCTTTATATTAATGATGAGTTGGGTTATGATAAGCATTTCCGTTTGTATGAAAGGCTCTTCAGGGTTGAAGGGGATTTTCAGATCAACAACAAGCACGACCGTTTTGCCGTGAGCTCAATGGCCATCGGACCTGCACTGAAACTTGAGATGCCGGAAGTGGAGATGTATTGCAGGTTCAACAGTAACGACAATCTGATTACACGATACGGAGAAAAGGAATTTATTGAAAAGCAGTCCTATTTTGCCGATTCTACAGCTCCCGCAATGTTTACGCTTGACTTCGTGGAAGGAACTCCTGAAAAAGCGCTCACAGAGCCGTTTACACTGATCATGAGCAAATCGCAGGCTAAAAAATATTTCGGGAATGAAGAAGCCTACGGTAAAACAATTATTACAGGAAATGGACGTAGTTATAAGGTTACCGGAGTATTTGAGGATTTGCCCGCCAATACGCACATGAAATTTGACATCCTTCTTTCGATGGAAACGCTGGCTACGCTCTTTGGTGCAGAGAGATTCAGAAGCCTTGAACCCGGTGCATTCTGGAATGTAAACAGCTACACGTATATTCTTCTTTCAGAAAATGCCGGTATTGAACAGATTATGGATAAATTCCCTGCATTGTATGACAAGTACATGAAAGAGATCGGTGATCAGATCAATGCCTCTTTCAGCCTGCTGACCACCAGAATTGATAAAGTTCATCACACGTCAAAGCTATCAGCCGATCTGCCGGTAGGAAACAAGGCCTATATTTATGTTTTTGGCATTGTTGCGATATTTATTCTTTTGCTGGCATCAATTAATTATATGAATCTGGCAACGGCAAGGGCCTCTGCCCGCGCAAGGGAAGTAGGACTTCGCAAGGTGGTAGGTGCAAACAGAACCCAGCTTGCGTGGCAGTTTATGAGCGAAAGTCTGATATTAGCCGTTATTTCATTCATTATTTCATTGGGCATAATGCAGTTACTGCTTCCCCTGTTCAACGAAATATCAGGGAAACAACTTTCCTTCAGTTTCATTGAAAATCCGGATATTTTTGCAGGGATGCTGGGTATCGCATTGTTTACCGGGCTGATTTCAGGAACCTATCCTGCCCTTTTCCTTTCTTCCTTCCAGCCGGCCGTAGTTCTGAAAGGTAAACTCCATACAGGGAGCAAAGGCTCGTGGCTCCGGAAAGGGCTTGTTACATTCCAGTTGCTGATATCGGTGTCGATGATCACAGGGACACTGGTAATTTACAGACAACTTAATTACATGAAGAATGCCGACGTTGGTTTCGACAAAGAAAACGTTATGGTCGTAGAAGTTCAGGATACAGCCTTCAGAAAAAGGACCGATGTTTTCAGGAAAGAGTTGTTGCAAAACCCCGGAATCCTCAGCGCAAGCATGTCATTTGGCGTTCCGGGAGGCCGGCATGGTATTCAGGTAATGCGTGTGGAGAAAGAAGATAAGATGCAGGAATATGCCATGAACCTGATTCCTTGTGATTATGACTTCATTGACCTTTTGAAGCTGAAACTGGTAAAAGGAAGAAATTTCAGCCGCGAAATGGGATCAGATAAACTGGAGGCTGTTATTATCAACGAAACTGCTGCAAAAGCTCTGGGATGGAACGATGATGCACTTGGCAAAAAGATTCACCATAATTTTGAGCTTGATGGTACCGGGGGCCGGATGATGAAAGTAATCGGCGTGGTGAAAGATTTTCATTTTACCTCTCTTCACAATAAAATTGAGCCAATTATTCTGTTTATACCAGAGTTCCCGATGAACCTGCTCACCATCAGGCTAAAGCCGGAAGCTGGATCGGCAACCATTGATTATATCAGGGAAAAATGGCAGGAATACGGCGCCAACCGACCGTTCGATTATTACTTTCTGGATAAAGATTATGAGGACAAGTATCTGGCCGAGACTAATCTTGGAAAAGTATTTACCATCTTTGCGGCCCTTTCAATTTTTATTGCATTACTGGGTCTTATCGGTCTGGCATCTTTTTCAGCCATGCAAAGAACCAAGGAAATTGGCATCCGCAAGGTACTCGGAGCCTCTGTTCAAAATATAGTTGGTATATTTTATAAGGAGTCCGTTATCCTTGTCTTTATCGCACTTTTAATCGCATCGCCGCTTTCCTGGTATTTTCTGGATCAATGGCTTGGTAATTTTGCTTATCATATAAGCCTGGGGTGGATTACTTTCATTATTTCAGGTGTAATTGCCCTGCTTATTACGATCCTTTCAGTAAGTTTCCATTCAATAAAGGCGGCTGCAGCCAACCCGGTGAATGCCATTAAATATGAATAACGCGGTTATTGTTGTTTTATTAACAAATTCTATCTCATGAAAAAAACCAGTCTGTTAATAGCTTTTATCATGCTTTGCATCATTAGATTGCCGGCTCAGGAGAGCAGCGATGATGCTCAGATCAGAAAGGTAATTGAATCAGCCTATATCGATGGCATTCATAACCTTGGAAACATTGAAGAAATAAACCGTGGTTTTCATCCGGGTTTTGATTTGCTGATCCTCCGGAACAACAGCCTTTCCAAACTACCAATATATACCTGGCTTGAATCTGTGGCGCACCGCAAAGCTGAGCAACCCGCCGGACCGGAGCATAAAATCAGTGTTAAGTTTCTGTTTAATGACATAACCGGAAATGCAGCCATCTCAAAGATCGAGCTCTACAGGGAAGACAAACTTCTGTTTACGGACTATCTTTCGTTGTACAAATTCGATGAGGGCTGGAGAATTGTCAGCAAGATATATCAGCAGCACTAATATATCGCTTCCATCAGGCATTTCAGCTGCGAAAACGCTGAATAACCGCCAATGCCTCAGCGGCCGATGCTGACTCCATCAAACGGGCGCGCAGGCCTGCTGCACCTTCAAAGCCATGAACATAAATCTTGAAAAATCTCTTCAGGATATTATAATTGCGGGTATCTTTCCATGTTAAGGCATATAAAAGGATATGCTTTTCCATCAGATCAATTTTAGCGGAAACCGGCCGCTCATCCGGTGCAATGGAAAAGAACCAGGGGTTGGCAAAGATTCCCCTTCCAACCATAATCCCGTCGGCCCCGGTGCGTTCACTCAGCAACAGGCCTTGCCGGTAATTTTCCACATCACCATTTCCAATGATTTTTATTCCCGGATCAATGCTGTTCCTTATTTCTGCTGCAATCTTCACCTGCTCCCAATCGGCCGCTTTAAGCGACATCATCTGCCTGGTGCGCGCATGAAGGGTAATGGCTGAAACCTTACAGGAAAGCAGGTGAGAAATCCAAGATCCGGTAATGTGCTCCCGGATTCCGGTCCTTGTTTTCACACTTACCGGAAGTGAGGAGCCTTCCCGGGTCGCTGCAATGATTTCCGTTGCCAGCGAGTTCTGTCCGATCAATGCAGCACAGGCACCCTGTTTTACAATCTTATCGGCCGGGCATCCCATATTGATATCTATCCCGTCGAAATGATAGTTGTCTGCGATAAAACGTGAGGCCTGATAAAACTTTTCAGGATCGCTGCCCCAGATCTGAGCCAGCAGGAAAGTTCCTGACTTTTCGAGCAATTCCTTTTCCGAAGAATTTACCATTAACCTGTGAACAACCGCCTCCCGCCCTTTGGGATGACAAAGTCCGTCAACCGAAGTGAATTCAGTAACCAGTATACGAAGCCGTTCGGGAGATGATACAGAAAGCACAACCTCCCTGAAAACGGTATCTGTAACGTCTTCCATGGGAGCCAGCACAAAAAAGGTTTCTTCAAGGGTTTTCCAGAAGTCAGTCAAGGCAGGAATGCTTTTAAGCAACCTTAAACAAAGGCAGGCAGTGAATGTTCAACTTCCGCAGGTACGACAGCCTAGCAGACCTTATAGGTTTTCCTGAGTTTTTTATAATGGCGCAGGCCATCCTCATTGGCAATACCACGAATAAAATTATCTATCATGACATCGTAAAGAACCCTGAAAGAAAATTTCTCGGGCGGGAAAAAATCAGGATTATGCAGATCCAGAAGCCGGCTGATATAAAGACGGGAAAGCAGTTCAATGCTCAGGTCTTCGCGGTACATCCCCTGGCGGATTCCTTTCTCTATATTGATCTTCATTTTTCCGAAAATAAAATCAACCCGTTGATCAATGTGATAGCGATATATTTCAGGATAAAGTGCTTTCAGGTCGTGAGTAACGCTGGGCGTAAGTTCAAGAAACCGGTTACTCATTGCCTGGCTCACAATCATCAATATCTCGATGGCATTGGTATCTTCAAAATTATTCTCGTCAAAAATTGATCTGAATGAATCGCGCTCATATTCAAGCAACTTCTCTATCAGGCTGGATTCATCGCTGAAGCAGAGGCTCAGTTCTTTGCGGTCAATTCCGAGGTATTTACTTACCAGATCCAGATTTAATCGTTTTACTCCGCTTTTCAGCGATAATTCCCTGACTCCGGACAAGATACGGCGTAGATTTTCTTCCATCAATAATAAGGCAACTTTTGGGGGTCGGCTGTCTGCGAAAATACAAAAATTATCATAAGCCAAACCAGGCTGAATCAGGGGGAGTATACAATTTTAAATATCGAAGAGGATGCTCCTGTATTGAGCCGCAACAGGTACACCCCGGGCCTGAGGACTCCCCTGCCGGGATCAAGGTGCTCGAGGTATTTGCCGGCCGGAAGCAGCTGATTCTCCATAATACTGAGCACTTCCCGGCCAAAGAAGTCATAGAGCGTGAGGCTTACTGCGGAAAAATCCTCTAAACGGAAGGAGATGGCTGAACTACGGCTGAATGGATTGGGGGAAACCGTCATGGTTGCAGCCGGTATTAATGATTCTTCAACTGAAGCCCCTACAATATTATCGTCCACAATGGCCGTCAGTATGCTTAGCTGATTTTCGTGCAAACGGGTCCATACCGGCCTGATAACGCCATTCTGAACTGCGATATTGGTATAATCCCCGAAAAATATATTCTGATTCGGGATAAATGGTGTTTCGCTTACCCTGAAATTCAGAAATGATTCTCCTCCATCTTCAGAAACAGCCAGGTAAACATCTGTATTCTCGTCCGGGTAATTTCTTCTGTCATAAAAAACAAACCAAAGATTACCGTTGGATTGATCAATAGTCATCCATGTAAAGAACTGGTGCTTCCCGGGTTCATCGTCGTTAACCCGTATGGGCAGGCTCCAGGTGAGTCCTCCGTCGGTGGATTTTGCAAGCCAGATGTCAGTATCATCTGTTCCGTTGCGCTGATCTGACCAGTTTATATAAATTGCCCCCCGTTCAGGGCCATTGCTGACATCGCAACAAGTTACGGGAAGACCGTTTGCCCGGTAGATGCCGGGGATACTGTAATTCCAGCCACCGGGCTGATCGCTGACAAAAATATCCCGGTCAAGCCAGGTATTGCCGCCGTCTGTTGACCGGTCAAACATGATGCCCCCGGGGCCCGCCCATGCAACATAGATTTCTCCATCAGGGCCGTAGGCCGGAACCGCCCCTTCGACAGTATTGTCGCCATCAATGCAATCACCGGCCACCCGGTTAAGCCTGACAGGTTCGCTCCAGCTTCCTCCCTGATCCATGGATTTGGAAAACCTGATAATGCTGCTGTCGTTGGGATTCAGGCTGCCATATTCATCAAACTGGGTCCATGTAAGGCAGATTTCATTGGTAAACGGGTTAACTGCAGCCCATTCCTTGTCCTGGGCTTTATTTCCGTCGAGCCCTATGCCTTTGCCATTGGTCCAGGTAGCTCCGTAATCAGAACTTTTCTGGCATACTATCTGATCAATCCAGGCTGGTCCGGGAGGATTTGAAAGATGGAAAAAGTAATAATTGCCAAGGGTGTCAATTACAATACATGGATCTCCCCAAACGCCCAGAGTTGACGAAAACAGCCTGCCCTCGCTCCAGTTATAACCCCCGTCATCAGAAACATAATAAGTGTCAATATTGACACCAACCATCATGCGGTCGGGATTCTTCGGATCAATGTAAATGGATGGCTCGTTGGGATCTCTTAAATTGCCCAAAAGAATATTCTGATGTTGGGCAACTCCGAAATACCAGCTAAAAATGAAAGCGAGAAATAAGAACTTCCGATTGATCATGATTGTGTATTTGCCTGATTCAAAATTAATCAGAATTCATACATACTGCATCAAAAACCTTCAGTGTTGTGTATGTTTGCAGAATAAAACCCGCGAAACCAAACCTGTGAGACAACTTCAGCAAAAGCACTGAGCCATGAAAATGAAAAAACCTGAAATGCACTGGCAGATACTAATCGCATTGATAGCCGGGACTCTTTTTGCAGTATACTTACCTGATCAGACGGTGTGGATCAGCTGGATGGGAGACCTCTTTCTTAAGCTGCTCAAGATGGTGATCATCCCACTGATTGTCAGCTCTATAATTACAGGAATTGCCGGAATCGGAACCCCCGAGAGTCTTGGAAGGTTGGGCTTGAAAACCGTTGGGTTTTATTTTTTCACAAGTTTTCTGGCGATTATTCTGGGGCTTACCCTGGTAAATCTCATAAAACCCGGAGTCGGGGCTGATTTATCCTTTGCTGTAACAATGGAGACCCTGCCTGCTGCGGATCAATCACTCGGGCAGTTGCTTATAGGGGCTATACCCGAAAACATATTTAAATCCCTGTCTGAGGGGAACATGTTGCCTGTAATCTTCTTTTCCATGGTGTTTGGTTATTTTGCAAATCTGACCTCAAGCGCTCATCAACAAGTCATCCACCGCTTCTTTAATTCAGTTTTTGAAGTTATGATGAAAATAACCATGGCAGTAATCAGGCTTACTCCTCTGGGTGTTTTTGCCATTATTGCCACTGTAATTTCAAGATATTCCGGGGATGCGAATTCCCTTACGCAGATTTTCTCACGAATGGGCCTGTATATGCTCACTGTGCTGATGGCGTTATTCATTCATGCCTTTTTCACACTGCACCTTGTGATATGGATATTTAATCGAATTAATCCTCTCCGGCATTTTAAAAATATGTCAATCCCTTTACTGACGGCCTTTTCAACTTCTTCATCGAGTGCAACCCTTCCCTTGACTATGGAAGCTGTAGAGTATAAAGATGGTGTTTCGCCACGAATCTCAAGTTTCACACTGCCCTTGGGAGCCACGATCAATATGAATGGTACCGCGCTTTATGAGTGTATTGCCGCTATTTTTATTGCTCAGGCTTATGGCATTGATCTTACAATAGGGCAACAATTTATTGTAGTAATCACTGCCCTGCTTGCGGCTGTTGGTTCGGCAGGGATTCCTATGGCTGGTCTTGTAATGATGGCCATTGTTCTGAAAGCCGTAGGTCTGCCACTTGAAGGGATTGGACTGGTTCTGGCGGTTGACAGGATACTCGATATGTTTCGCACCGCTGTAAATGTTTATGGAGATACCTGTGCGGCTGCCGTGATTGCCAAATCAGAAGGTGAAAAACTGAATGTGTAGCCGGATTATAATATAATCGGCAGATTGATACGTACGCGTGTTCCTGCCGGGTTGCCCTGCTTATCAAATAAATCAGTATAAATAATCTTCATTTCAATTCCATAAAGGCTATTCAATAAACTTAGCCTCGATTCCACGATCGAAACGCCCAGGGATTTATGATTTTTGTCGTTAAGCGCTTTTTCGGCCATAGATTGCGCCCGGCCTTTTCCATTATCTTCTACAGTGCAGATTACTTGATTACCAGTTTCATTCAGTTTCAGGTCAACATGGATGTAGCCAGGCCTGTCGATTCCCATAATACCATGCCATATGGAATTTTCAATGAATGGTTGGATCAGGAAAGCAGGGATATAACATACTTCAGGTTCAATTACAGGATCAATATTCAAATAAAATTCAAATTTCTCCTGAAATCTGATTGATTCAAGTTCGAGGTAAATATTCAGGGCTGACACTTCATCATTGAGCGGGACTGCAATCTGTTGTGAATTGTTTAGCATCAGCCTCATTAGTCTGGAAAATTTAGTAAGGTACTGGGAAGATGAAAGGCGATCATTTTTTATTATATATGATTGTATGCTATTCAGGGTATTGAATACAAAATGAGGATCCATCTGCCGCGCAAGGGACTGCTGTCGGTACCAGCTGATATCATTCCTTAGTACAGCTTCATGTCTTATCTGCTTAATCCTGTAAGAATAAAAAAGAAAGGCAAGTACAGATGCTGCCAGAACCAATATAGTAATAAACCACCAGGTTTTCCAGATGGGAGGCTTAATTATAAAGCTGATGATGGCTGGTTGACTACTCATCAAGCCATCAGAATTAACGGCCATCACTTCAAAATGATACTTACCCGATGGTAAAAATGCATATTCAACCTGCGAATTGGTCGTACTCACCCAGTCTTCGCCCAACCCCTTTAATCTGTATTTATAAACCAGATTACCGGCCTCACGGTAAGAGATACCTGTAAATCTGATGGAAATAAAATTCTGGTTATGCCTGAAAGAATAACCAGTCCTGACGGGCATATCCTCTTCCATTACGGTGAATCCATTAATATATATGGGAGGCGGATCATTAACAGGTCTATAATCTTTATGGTTGAAAACTGTAAGGCCTTCATTTGTAGCAATATAAATGAATTCCTGATTCCCAGCTATTTGATTAATTTCATTAGAGATAAGCCCATGTTGCTTGGAGAACATGAGAATCCTCATTTCATCTGTACCCACTTTGGTAAGATCCAGACAATTTAAACCATTATTGGTTGCAATCCAAAGAAGGTTGCCGGTAATCAGGAGCGAAGTAACAGAATTACTGGTAAGGCCATGAGAACTGTTCAGATAAATGGCAGTATCATTAGTAAGTACAAGAACACCAAATCCTTTGGTTCCGAATACTTTAATTTCATCATTTTTAGTTGTTACTATACTTGTAATCCGGTTCTTCAGCATAGGATCTAGTGCGCCCAAATATTCAAATTTCCTATCTGTAAATTGCCACAATCCACTCGTTGTTCCAAGCAAAAGTTTTGATTTCCCATGCTGTGTAACTGTTTCGACCCTAAGTTCGATACCATCATCTAAAAATGAATTATAGATGATTTGCTCATCTTCCATTATTGTCAGACTTCTGGCTTCTCCTAGATAAAGTTTTCCATTTTCATCGAAAAATAGATCTTTAATATTAAAAACCTTTCTGCTATTCAAATTAGAAGTATCAAAATATTTATGGTTATTTTCATGTGTAGACACCTTTATCCAATCGTATGAATACAAATAATCATTAGTACCTATCCAAAGCTTTTCATTAGCCCCTTCTTCAATGGCATATATTACCCCATTGGGACTTTCAGAAATTTTCACCTTCGATATCACATTTCCATTTAAAATGTTAATATAAGGATCGTTTGTTCCAGCCACAATTTTACCGCCTGCGATTGTAAGGCAATTAATTTTATTACTGCTTAAACCATCTGACACCTGAAAACTGTAAAAACTTTCCGAAGCAAGATAAAACACCCCATCTTCAAGGGTTGTAAACCACTGGCCTCCTTCGTTATCAATAACCATAGACGAAATGGATAAGCCTTCCAAGTATTCTTTTAACGGTTCACTTTGAATATTTCCATCTTTAAAAACGGAAATTCCTGACTTATCTTTTCCAACCCATAAATTCCCCTGCTCATCAAGGTTCATCCAAAATACCCTGTCTTCAGAATTCACCATAACATAATTACCATCAGGCCAGAGTTTAACAAGGATATCATTGTATGTAAAATATACCTCACCTTTACTCCCCTTCAAAACCAAAAGATTTCCAAACGAATAGGTCCGTGAACGCATGATTTCTATCTCTTTTGACATCTCGCTTGTAAGGACTTCTACTTTTAAAGCATCATCCGAATTTTCACTGAATTGATAAATAAAAAGATGATCTTCGATTTCAAAAATACTGACCCCTTCAAAATCCTTATTTTCTCCTTTTATATAATTAACTTTACCTGAAGGCATAATATTAATTACTGAAGGCTTCCTTAATAAGGTAAAATAAACTCCTCCATCACGATCAACTTTAAATGACTTTTTAACAGGCACTTGTCCCTTGCCGGTGAGGCTTCTTA
>ERZ795053.2040-NODE-2040-length-24925-cov-5.753277_pt1 | contig 24925 bp, 21 predicted proteins | sample MGYA00375137_ERZ795053 | MGnify/ENA primary metagenome ERZ795053 (study PRJEB30182, sample SAMN05720284) | activated sludge metagenome | isolation source: Anaerobic digester | place: Hong Kong | collected 2014-12-17 ...
GGGGAGGTTAGGAGGGGGTATCGCCTTGTCAACCCCCTGAGATCCTATTGAACCATCACGAATTTATTCTTCCCCTGCTCCTAATATACAGAGCAGATCATCGTGCAGTTTTTTGGGTTGTGGTATATAACCTAGCCGAAAAGTTGACCCGGTTGCAAACTTTTGTGTATGCTTACTAGCCGTTTGTATTCTTTTTCGGTCTTTTGCCTGCAGCGAAATTTAGCGTAACAAATCCGAATGAGATGGCGTATTCTTTGTAGCCATTAAGACGCTACTACTGATAGTTGCAGAAAGTAATCCACATATCGTGATTGATACCTCTATGATAGAATCTGATCAAGCGCAATTGCATGACCACTGGTCTGCTGACAATGAAATTGATTTACGACAGTATTTTGGTATACTCATACGCTGGTGGCGCGAGATCGTCGGCATCAACGTAATCGTTGTTGTTCTTGCCATTCTCACTATATTGGGCATTCGCGTGGCACTGCCACTACACTATGTGGCAAGCTCGGATGTTGCCATCGTGCGCACAGTCAGCGATGTCAATTTTGATGAACGGTTTCGCACTGCCGAAGAAGAATTGGGGACAGACACGGGTAGCCGCTCCGCCCGACGCAGTGCCCTACTTGGTTTAGCTACCACGGGGGCAATTGCGCAAAAGGTGATCGACGATATTGGGGCAAGCCTCGATCCGGTTGAACAACTTCCAGCCAATCTTGTTGAGATGGTAGAAGCAGAGGCGGTCATTCAGGCAGGTTCACGGACAGATAGCGATCTCATCCGCATCGTGGTCACCGCCGATGATCCGGATAAAGCGGCCCTCATAGCCAATTCCTGGGCCCAAAACTATGTTGACCAAGTGAATGCACTCTATAGCCAAGTCCCCGACGATGTGCTCACATCGATTCAGACCGAATTATCGACAGCAGAGGCAGCCTATCTTACGGCACAGACTAACTTGGAAACCTTTATCAGCAATAATCGGATCGATGAGTTAAATACAGTTGTCTCCATTCTGCAGCAGCGCATCTCGCAGGAAGTGACCCTTCACCAAGCGTTACTTTTACAGTGGCAGAATGCACAGGAACAGCTTCAAGTAGCAAACACGCTTTTCGCACAAGTAGAAGCAGGCGGCGCAGGTGCGGTCCGCACTGCCATGCCTGCGTTACAAGTGCTGAAGATCAGCGCCTATGGGATGCCATCCGAGCAACTCCAGATTGAACTACGCGACTTTTCCGAGATCACGGCAGAGGCCATGCTTGCGGATATTGCCGGAATCCAGCAATCACTGGGCAATCAGATTCAGGCGCTTGAGGCGCAAATTGCAGCGAAAAATGAGGAGCTTCAACCTGTCAATGCCGAAGCGCAACCGCTCACGTCGGTACTTGAGGAGTTGAGCAAAGCAAAAGCCCAATTGGAGCAGGAACAAGCTCGCCAGCGACAGTTAAACCAGCAGCGCGACCTAACCTGGGATACGTTCCGCACACTGAGCAGCAAGGTAGCAGAATTAAATCTCACCAGGGCGGCAGCCAGCAGTGAAGTGCGTTTTGGTGCGGCAGCGGTGCCCCCAGTGGACCCAACCCGCCGGATTTCTCTAACGGTTGGCATTCTTGTCGCTGGCTTTGCCGGGCTATTTTTAGCGCTTGTCGTTGTTGCTGGGTTGGAGCTTGCGGGGGCAAAACCGCTGTTTGGGCGTCCAGCAGCACAAGGTTAAGGTGCAAATTATTTTGAGTACAAACGGACACTTGTGGCTGCAAGAAGAGCTGAGGCTCAGTCCAAAGAGTAGAATTTAATGTGAGTCAATGAACGAAACTATGTGGAAAGGCCAGAGCGTCCTGATCACTGGCGTCTGTGGCACAGTCGGCGGGGAACTGTTACGGCAAGTCGTGAAACGGAAGCCAGCACAGATTGTCGGGCTAGATAATAATGAGAGTGAGCTATTCTTCTTGATGGAAGAGTATGCCAGTCATCCCAATATCAAGTTGTATCTTGGCGATGTACGTGACAAAGATAAGCTGATCCAGACGATGCGGGGCATCGACATTGTGCTGCATTCAGCCGCGTTGAAACATGTGATTCTCTGTGAAGAATCCCCGCGTGATGCCATCCAATCGAACATTCTGGGCGTACAAAACGTGATCGATGCAGCGATGGTGAATCAGGTAAGGCGTGTTTTGTTTACCTCGTCCGATAAAGCTGTCAATCCGACCAATGTAATGGGGACATCTAAGCTCATGGGCGAACGGCTGATGACAGCAGCCAATGCCACGCGGCGTGGTGATTTTCCCATTTTTGCCTCCACCCGCTTTGGCAACGTGCTTGGCTCGCGCGGCTCAGTTATTCCGCTATTCAAACGCCAGATTGAGCAAGGTGGACCAGTTACCCTAACCGATGAGCGGATGACCAGATTTATTATGACATTGGAAGAAGCCGTGCAACTGGTGATGGAATCAACATTTCTGGCCCGCGGCGGGGAAGTCTTTGTCACCAAAATGCCGGTGCTGCATATTCGTGATTTAGCGGAAGTTATGATCGAAGAGCTGGCAACCAGAGATAGTGCTGGTTCATCCGCAGTCGATCTCAAAATCATTGGAAGCAAACCGGGCGAAAAACTGTATGAAGAGCTGATGAACGATGAGGAGACACGACGCACGATTGAGCTAACCCACTATTTTGTTGTGCTCCCTGCCTTCAAATCCGTTTATAAAGAGATTGAATACTGTTACCCGAACATGTCTGATGTCGGTTTGGAGAAACCGTACAATTCAGCGTTGCAGTCACCGATGACGAAAGCAGAAATTCGCGATTACCTCTATCGCCACGATTTATTGAAAGGGAAGTAACGATGCGCGTCTTGATACTTGGTGGAGATGGCTATCTAGGTTGGCCCACGGCAATGTCCTTTGCCGCCAAGGGACATGATGTTTGTGTAATTGACAATTATCTACGCCGGACCGTTGCACAGCAAACCCAGTCCGAAGCGCTGATGCCAAACCCCAACCTCAATGATCGGGCCGCGATCTTTCGTTCTGTTTCCGATCTTGATATCCAGGTGCAGATTGGTGACTGCACTGATTACCGAACGGTGGAAAAGATTTTCCGTGAGTTTCAGCCTGAGACCGTTGTGCACTATGCCGAACAACCTTCGGCGCCCTACTCAATGATTAGCTACGACCATGCCCACTTGACGTTGAACAACAATCTCAATGCCACCTTCAACTTGATTTGGGCAGTCATGGAACATGCCCCCGACTGCCATATTATCAAGCTTGGCACCATGGGTGAGTATGGCACTCCCAACATTGACATTGAAGAAGGTTGGCTCGAAATCGAACACAAAGGGCGCAAGGACAAGTTTCTCTTCCCACGCGCGGCCGGGAGCCTTTATCACACCACCAAAGTACTCGATACCGATCTGCTGTGGTTCTATGTGCGCACATTTGGCATTCGGGTGACAGATCTCATGCAAGGGCCGGTCTATGGACTCTCGACAGATGAGAGCGACATGGATAACCGATTGCTGCCCAATTTTCACTACGATGACATCTTTGGTACGGTGGTCAATCGTTTCTTAGTCCAGGCGGTTGCCGGGGTTCCACTGACGGTCTACGGCAAAGGTGGGCAAGTGCGGGGCTATTTAAATCTGCGCGATACACTACAATGTGTGGAATTGGCAATGACAAAGCCCGCACAGAAAGGCGAACTGCGGATCCTCAACCAATTCACGGAGACCTTCTCGGTGAATCAGTTGGCAGAAAAGGTACAGCAAGTTGGCAACCAGATGAAGCTCAACGTAGCGATCAAAGCGATTGACAATCCACGCAAGGAAAAGGAAGACCATTACTACAACCCTGCTCACTCCGGCCTGTTGGACTTGGGATTACAGCCCAACTATATGACAGATGATGTGGTGGCAGGTATGTTGGAGAAAATACTGACCTACCAAGAGCGCATTGATACGCAGAAGATTCTGCCACGTGTCCGCTGGAAATAACCGAATTCTGTATGAACCGAACGCTTACTACCGTAGAACAGCTACGTTTGCTGTGGAGCAAAATTGTTGCCGACCATCTGCGCTTTGAGGTACTGGCAAACTTAGGTATATCTCTCAGCGCCAAGAGCTTTAGCCTGTTTGGCGGGCTACTGCTGCAATTCGTACTTGTTCGGTCGTTGGGCGTCACGGAATTTGGCCTGTACACACTCATCTGGACCGTTTTGCTTACCCTTGCCATTATTGGTAAAGCCGGGTACGAACTCTCTGCCATCCGCTATGTGGCGGAATATCATGCGAAACAGGAGTGGGCACATTTAGTGGGGTTCCAAAAGCATGCGCGGGCTATGGTTATTCTGGTGTCAGTGGCCGTTATTGGGGTCTCTGCGACAGCGCTCTATGGGATCTTCACCTTCGACTGGATCACAGCTCAAACGGTACATGTGTGTCTCATCATGCTGCCGGTTTTACCGCTCTATGCCCTCACAGAACTCAATAGTGGTATCCTACGTGGCATGAACCGGTTGACCGAAGCGCTTTTTACCCAAAGTGTACTGTTTCCAGTTGGTGTAGTTATCACCATGTGTGTACTGCCCTTTGTGGGATTCACTGAAACAACTGCCATCACAGCCATTGTTGTCTCAGGTGTTGTCCTTTTTATCATCATTTTTGTGCAACATTGGCAAATCCAAAAACGGCTCCCACACCAAGCACAAACAGTTACCCCTGCCTATCAATCGCGTGTGTGGGTCCGCGTGTCGGGTACGATGATGACTGGCTCTAGCATTGAGCAAATTTTGCGTCAGCTCGATATGCTGGCGGTAGGGATGCTAATCGGCACGACCGCAACCGGTATCTATGCCGTTGCTGTACGCTTTGCCAAACTAATCAGTGTCGGCTTACAAATTTCCAATCAGTCAACCGCCCATATGTATTCACCCTTGTATAATGGTGGAAATTTGCAGGATCTGCAGCGGGTGATTTCTTGGACGGCCGTGGTCTCGGCCTTGACCACGGCACCGATCTTGTTGATCTTTTTTCTTTGGCCACGCCAGCTTCTCCTTGTATTTGGAGAAGAATTTTCCGAACAAGGTGCGTTGATCTTACAAATCTTACTTCTTGGCCAATTTGCCAATGCACTTGCAGGGCCGAACGGTATCCTGTTGGTGATGACAAAGTACCAATCTGCCATGGTTTGGGCACTGCTCAGCACCTTGCTGATCAACCTACTGTTGCTTTTGGTACTAGTTCCAAAGTGGGGAATCATAGGAATTGCTGTGGCAACCAGTGTAGCGGTTCTCTTTCGCAACATTGTTCTGTGTACACAGGTTAAACAACGCCTTCAAATTAATACCACCATTTTTTCGTCCCACATTTTGAAAGGTGTTTTGGGTTAATGCTCGTGGTCACATCCTCCTATCGAGAAACTAGTAACACAAATATCCTGCTTCCAAACTTTTTCCTTCTGGGTGCAGCCAAGGCAGGCACCACTTCGTTGCATGCCTATCTGGAGCAGAATCCGCAAATTTTTCTAACAAAACTCAAAGAGCCCCATTTCTTTGATACGGACGATATTTATGCAAATGGGCTGGCATGGTATTCCCATGAACATTTGGCAGGATCAGAAGCATATCCAGCACGTGGGGAAGCCACACCAATCCTGCACTTGCCCCATATCGTGATTCCCCGGCTGTTAGAGACTTACGGGGAGAAGAAAGGGCAGCTTCGGTTTATTGTAGTCTTGCGCGATCCTGTCGAAAGGGCCTGGTCTCACTATTTACATCGCTGTCGCAGCATGGAAGAGACGAAGCCCTTTGCCACAGCCTTGGCACTGGAACAGAAACGATTGGCTCACGATTCACATGATTGGGCTGGTTATTTCCGCGATGGACTTTACGCAGAGCAGCTTACGTGTTGGTACCAATCCTTTGGTGCCGATCAGTTTCTTATTTTGCTCAGTGAGGATCTCAAGCATCATCCTCAAAAAACGGTTGATATTGTCTGTGATTTTTTGGAAGTTGGCAGATCTCAGGTAGCCGATCTTACCCACACCAATGTTGCGTCGCAGCCACGTAGCCGGTTTCTGCTGCGGCTTGTTGCCAAACCTCCACGGTTTATTACCTTTTTCACTCAGTTATTAGTGTCAAAAACGAATCGGCAAAAGGCACGCATCGCTTTGAGGAGCATTCTATCGAAACCCTATGAAGGGAGACCAGAGCTAGATACTGAGCTAGCCGATAGTCTGTATCAACAATATTATCCTCACATTCAACAATTGGAGGCGCTCATTGGGCGCGATTTGCCCCAATGGCAAAGAGCCCATAATAACCGCTCTCCTAGACAACTCAACTAAGAGCCACCTTTTGCGGTGCTTATACACACGAGTGGCGCAAAGCAGCAACACGATAGCAGATAGCAGTAGACTCATGAAGATATGTCACGTTGTCCCCTTCTATTATCCACAATATGCGGCCCCCTATGAGTATACCCACATTCTTGCACGCCAAGGTTACACAGTGGACGTTATCGCCCTGCGTCGTCCCCATGAACAAGTGAAAGAACAATCTGGGGATCTAGCAATCTTACGGGTGGATAAAAATTCGGTTGGGAGAGTGGCAGGAATTCTTCATTGGCCGCTTATCCAAACGGTTCTGGCCAAAGTACAAAAGACCCGCTATGATATCGTTCACGTATATGCCTTTCGAGGGTCAGGGCTATTACCTCTATTTGGGAAACGCTATACACCAAATTGGATCTTGGACATTCGTACAGGTAACGTATCAAAGAATTCATTAGTTGCCAGCATTGCCGATGGCGTAACGGCAATTGAAAGCCAAAGCTATGCTACCCATATCGCATTGGATGAACGAGTGGGTCACAAAGTCTTGGGTAAACGGGATGTATTTCATGTTGTCCCTGTTGGAGCGGATATGCAAAAGTTTCGCCCAGGGGACAAAATGGCGCTGCGTACCAAGCTTGGGATCCCTCAAGGTGCACAAATTGCCATCTATGTGGGCTCGCTCAATGCCTGGCGACGTCCACGATTTATGCTACAAGCGTTTGCCAATGCTGCTCGAGAACAGCCCAATCTATGTTTGATGATCCTTGGTGACGACGATGCAATGGAGGATCTGCGCGCGCATGCGGCGGAACTAAACATTAGTAACCAAGTTCTGTTACTTGGTTACAAACCTTATGAAGAGATTCCAGAATATATTGCCGCATCAGATATCGGATTTGCCTATGTTCCAAACATCCCCCAATTTCGCTATCAACCACCACTCAAGACCGCAGAGTTTTTAGCCTGTGGCCTGCCAACAGTTGCCACAGATACCGAAGGCAATGCTTATTTTGTCCAACACGAAGAAAATGGTCTACTTGTTCCTGACTCGTTGGACGCTCTAGGCATGGCGCTGCGTCGCTTGGCCGAAGACCAAACGCTTTACGCGAAACTAGCACAGCAGGCAAGATCGTCGGTCATGCACCATGATTGGACACACATTGTGCAAACAAAACTGATACCGATCTACCAAGCGTTGGCTACCTAATCGCTTTTACCAAATGCGATGCAGAGATTGAGAAAACAGCAATGCGTATCTTAATGGCCCACAATTACTACCAACAAGCCGGAGGGGAGGATAGCGGCTTTCGTGCGGAAACCAAGTTATTACAGCAACATGGACATGAGGTAGTTACATATACGGATACTAATCAGCGTATCAATGAGATGAACAAAGTGGTGGTTGCGCAACAAATGATTTGGTCGGGACCGACGCAGCAGAAACTAAAAACGCTGATCCAAGAGTTCCAGCCGGACGTCGTTCATTTTCACAACACCTTCATGATGATTTCACCGGCGGCCTATCATCTTTGCCACTCACTGGGTGTGCCAGTGATTCGCACCATCCAGAACTATCGACACTCGTGTCTCAATAGTTTTTTATTCCGTAATAATCAGGTATGTGAAGATTGTCTAAACAAAGCAATCCCGCTGCCAGGTATCATTCATGCTTGTTATCGCGACAGCCACATACAGAGTTTGGCTGTCGCTTCCATGCTCGTTACCCATAGAGCGCTCGGTACTTGGCAAAAGCAGGTGGATCGCTTTGTCACTGTGACAAACTTTATGCGTGAGAAACTGATCGAGGCAGGTCTTCCCGCAGAAAAGATTGTGATCAAACCAAATTTTTCGGATCTGAAGAGCGAAAACCCGAATGCCACAGGCAGTTACGTTTTGTTCTTAGGCCGTTTCTCTGCGGAAAAAGGGGTGATGACCCTTCTCAGGGCGTGGCAAAAGCTTTCAACGCCGATTCCACTGATCATGCTGGGCGATGGTCCACTGTGGAACGAGGTTCAACAATTTATTGCAACCTATCAACTGCAAAACATTAACGTGATCGGTTGGAAACAACGCGAAGAAGTTGTGCGGTATATGGAAGAGGCACGCTTTCTCGTGCAACCATCGATCTGGTATGAGGGCTTTCCCATGACAATCGTTGAAGCGTATGGCTGTGGCCTACCCGTCATTGCTTCAAAACTGGGAAGCATGGCCGAAGTTGTTTCGGATGGCCAAACGGGTCTTCATTTTCAAATGGGCGATGCGGATGATCTGGCATCGAAGGTCTCTTGGGCTTGGCAAAACCAGAAAGCGTTAGCACTCATGAGCGAGAATGCGCGACGCCTCTTTCAGGAACGCTATACACCAGAGCAAAACTATCAGATGCTGATGAATATCTATAAACAGGTCGCCCGATCGTAGTGTTTCCTTCCGTTGTAGTTCGGATAGAGACTAAGCCATGCCGTTCCAACAAATTCTAAATGCGTTCAAATTGCGATCATGCCTCCTTGTTGTCAGCAGCGCATGCAGCATTACCATTTTTCTGGTGCAGGTGTATCCAGCTTTTGTGCTGAATCAAACACTGTTAACATTTCTGCATGCGCCAGAGCAGTGGGATAGCAATGCCATGCCAGAAAACCCATGGATCGGACACAACCCACGACTGCTGTGGCTACTTGGCGAACGAACACTTGCCGCCACTGATGACAACTTTGACCAAGCGCTCACGTATTGGCAGATCGCACCAACGACAAGTGCAGCGATGCTGGCTTCACAGGCGCGCATTACCTATCGAGCAGGCAAAAGGCAAACGGCTATTGCATTGGCTCAATTGTCGCTAACATTAGATAAGAACCAACCTGATGTAACTCAATTTACGGCCACAACATTGAGTGAATTGGAAGAATGGTCAGAGGCTACGGTATATTGGGCTACTGCAGCGGAGTTCGCCCCCGACGATGCTGACGTACAGACAAACTATGGATGGGCACTCTACCAAGCCGGAAAGACAACCGAAGCAAAGCGCCCTCTAGAAAAAGCCTTGGCACTGAGTCCAGAGGATTGGGAAGTCAATGAGAACTATTTGCGTTTCCTCGAAACAGATGGCTCACGGGAAGAGTATCGTGAGCAGTTGTTGCGTATCCGAAACTTGTATCCAGAAGCGATAATTATTCAGCGACGCATCGCCGAACTAGCACTTGAAGAAGGGCGCTATACAGATGCCATTCAAGGTTTAACAGCAGTTCTGGCAGAGCGCCCCAATTGGGATGAGGTAGCTGCCACATTAGGTGATATTTATTTGGTGCTAGGGGATATCGATCAGGCACACAGTATGTATAGTTATGCGCTGAAGCTAAGCCCGCGACAGCTCCGCTATCACCTTGGCTTGATCAACACATTCGAGGGGGATGAGCGGGCGGTGCACCAGTACGTCTGTCAACTGTCAAAGATCGAACCGACTCTATATGAACGGGTTCGCGAGGCGCTTGCCTTACGGGATCTAACTTGTTCACCAGAGTAAATGTGCGCCTGGCTATTCAATTGTGGTGCCGACGCTGGTTGTGCGTTGCACTGGTTGGTACAGAGAGTCTCAGGGAAAAACCCAAGTGTTCAAGCAGTCTATGAGTATGTATTGGATAGATACCCCACCCATTTATCTAACGGTTGGTCGTTGGCGAATTGCCAACCTATTGCGGTGGGAGCGTCTTTGCCTCCTTCTGTTCCTTTGCATGCTCATTGTGCCGGTTGTGTTGCGCCTGACACTCCATGTGTATCCGTTCGATCCGTTTCTCGTCGGCCTCTATCTTTTCTGGGCAATACGCTCATACCATCTAAAAAAATGTCCGCAAGAACAGATGAAGGCCGCTGTATGGCGGCTGGCACCCACAGAATTTGGACTACTGTTGTTTATCCACTGGTTGTTTCTATCGACCATCGTTGCCGTCAACCCGATCAACAGCTTGATTTATTGGCTATTAATTCTCAGAGGAGCACTGATCTATATATACATTCGCAAAAATCTCGGCACAACCTTTGGAATCAACGAATTGTGGAATACATTCACCGTTCTACTCGTAATTGAATGTGCCGTTGGGATTTTGCAGTTTGCAACAAATTCACGCATTGGCTCTCTCAACGATTATTTTGGCGACGTTGAAGTATATGCGAATTCGGTATTCTATACGAGCCTTGGTCCTGTTATGCGGGTAGTTGGCACATTTCACAATCCCAATATACTGGCCAATTGGGTGATTTTACTGGGACCTCTCACTTATGTTTCACTCTATTTCAACGCCGCAAAAGGAATGCGTATACGCTACCCTCTCCTGATTTTGAGCTGTCTCACCATACTGCTCACCTTTTCAAGGTCGGGGTGGCTCTGTTTTGCATTTGGCGCTCTCGTAACAAGCGCTCATGTGTTGAAACAAAATGCGCAATTAGCAGCATACCTCGTTGTCCACCTAATGAAGGCGGTAATCTTCATCTTTATGCCATTGGCACTCATTGGGATTTTTATACTTCTCCGCTATACAGATTTCAACTTGATGGCTATTATTGAACGGTTTTCTGATTTATCAGCCGGTGGCACCTGGCGCATGGGCTATGTCAACCTTTCCTGGCAGTTAATTCAACACTATCCACTATTTGGCGTGGGATTGGGAAACTTTGGAGAAGCGATTATCCTCAACGGAAACCTGATCAATTTTCCCAGTTCACTTGTCAATTCGGCGATTCTCTCCACGGTGCATAATCTATACATGCAATTTCTGGCGGAGGCTGGCATTGGTGCAGGTTTCCTCTGGTTGGCAGTCACTAGTGGTCTATTGGTAAAGGTATGGCGTTTGAACAATCTTACAAGGCGTCATTTCCCCAAACTTCACATTGTCGCACTTTGGCTAAACGCGGCTATTTTTGGCTATCTATTCAACACGAACTTTGAAGCGTTGTTTTTCCATGAAGATGTTTTTATGGTATTTTGTATTTTATTAGGCGTATTATTTGCTACCGACAGCTATTGTCGTCGTCATAGCACGCTTTACCAACCGGCTGTGAAGAATTAGAATGAATGGTAGCGCAAATACTGTGCAACGTTGAAGGGTTTCACAAGACTGTGTTTGCACGCTCGTTGCTCTGCTATTCCGTTTTAAGAGAACTTAGGGCCCATAATCTATCTACAGAAAATCATGACAATTGCACTTATTACCGGCTCAGCCGGACTAATCGGTTCGGAAGCATCGCGCTTTTTTGCTAACTTAGGTCTTACCGTCGTCGGCATAGACAATGATATGCGTCGCCATTTTTTCGGCGAGGATGCGTCCACCGCATGGAATCGGCAACGATTGGAGTCGGAGCTTCAGGGTAGCTATAGCCATCAGGCACTTGATATTCGCGATACCAAAGCCATCAATTGGCTCTTCCAACAGTATAGCAGCGACATTCAACTGGTGATCCATACAGCCGCTCAGCCATCCCACGACTGGGCTGTGCGCGACCCACAGACCGATTTTTCCGTCAATGCTAATGGGACGTTAAATTTATTGGATGCAACACGCAAATTTGCACCAGAGGCTGTCTTTATCTTTACTTCAACAAACAAGGTCTATGGGGATCGGCCCAATACGCTGCCGCTCATTGAAGAAGAGACCCGTTGGGAGATTGACAAAGCCCACCCATTTGCAAGTGGCATCGATGAAACAATGTCGATCGACCAGACGTTGCACAGTCTTTTCGGTGCCTCCAAAGTGGCAGCTGATGTGCTGGTTCAGGAGTATGGACGTTACTTTGATCTGAAAACAGCCTGCTTTCGCGGTGGCTGTCTCACCGGTCCCAATCATTCAGGCGCCCAGTTGCATGGCTTTCTCGCCTACTTAATGAAGTGCACCGTTACGGGCTCGCCTTATACCATTTTTGGCTATCAAGGAAAACAAGTGCGCGACAACATTCACAGTGGCGATTTGATCCGTGCTTTTCACGCGTTTTTCCAATCCCCCCGCAGTGGTGAAGTCTATAATATTGGTGGGGGACGCTTTAGCAACTGCTCCATGTTGGAGGCGATTGAACTTTGCGAGACGATTGCCGGGAAAAAGCTAAACTGGCAGTACTCGGAACAAAACCGCACGGGTGATCACATTTGGTGGATCAGTGACCTCACCAAGTTTCAGTCTCATTATCCAACATGGCAGTTAACCTACAACGTCCCGCGTATCCTACAGGAAATCTATGATTACAATGTAGCACGATGGCTGCCAAAGGAGTACGCACAATGATCAATTTGGGAAAGCACAATTTGCTTGGGATTGGCATCGATGCCGTTGATTACGAAGCCGCTGTGGAGAAGATTATCGGTGCCGCCAAGAAACGGCGCAGCTTTACCGTGTCCGCCTTGGCAGTTCATGGGGTAATGACGGGTGTTTTGGACCAGGCACATGGGGCGCGGCTCAATCAACTGGATCTCGTCGTGCCCGATGGCCAACCGGTCCGTTGGGCGTTGAATCACCTGTACAATCTCAAGCTAACGGACCGCGTGTATGGGCCAACACTGACGCTGAAGGTCTGCAAACAAGCTGCGGCGGAGGGGTTGCCCATCTATTTGTATGGAAGCAAGTTAGCAGTTTTGGAGACATTGCGTACCAATCTGCAAGCGCAGTTTCCTGACTTGCAGATCGTGGGCATGCAACCGTCGTTGTTTCGCCAGGTAACCGATGACGAGAAACGGACCATTGCCGACTCAATTCGGAGCAGTGGTGCCGCAATTGTTCTCGTGGGACTGGGCTGCCCCCGTCAGGAAGTATGGATCTACGAGTATCGGAATCTGATCAATTTGCCGATGTTAGCCGTTGGAGCAGCATTTGACTTTCATGCCGGCACCCAATCGCAAGCGCCGGAGTATCTCCAGAAGCGGGGCCTTGAGTGGTTCTATCGATTGGTGCATGAGCCCCGACGCCTCTGGCGACGGTATCTGTTGCTAAATCCGCTCTATCTGCTATTGGTCGCAAAGCAAGCGTTGCACTTGCAAGAATTTCCGCTAACAAAGAATCAGCAGCCACTTGAAGAACTGCGTTATGGTTAAAAATGCTGGGCACGGCCATGCGTAGAGCGATCGTAGCACTCGAACCATTGTGGATTCTGGGATTGGGCCTACCCCTGACATTACCAAACAAGATCGTATCAATCAGTTGGCATCCCTATCTGCTGTTCGCGCTATTTTTATTTTGGCCCCTGCGTTGGTACAACTACGTCGTCGACGGTTGGGAACATCGGCAGAATCAGTCGAGGGAAGGTGAGGGAACTGATTCCCCGCTCAAGCGTAGCCGTATTTCACGTCTTTTTTTACCACTCCAATCCCCCATTTCACTGCCCATATTGCTCATTGTGGCATGGCTGCCGATCAATCTTTGGGCCGCAGTCGATCGGCAGCTCGCTTTCGTCGCAACAGGCTATCTGCTCTTCGGACTTACCTTGGTGGTGGCCCTGATCAATTGGGCGTACCTGCGTCAACATCCCAATTTGCCGGTGTGGTTGTTGCTCCTCATCGGTTGCATTTTGGCAATCGTTGCGCCGCCTTTTGTCGCCTGGAAACCAGAGTACCGGCTTTTTTCGCTACCGCTTTATGACTGGCTCCAGACGCATACAATTGACATTGGTGAAACCATCCATGCAAACGTTTTGGCATCCGTGCTCATCCTTAGCCTGCCGATACTTATTGCGATTGTGTTACTACCGAATGGCAAAACACCAAGATGGAAGCGGTATGGTGCCATTGGCCTGATTATACTGCTGATCTCTGTTCTCATCATCACGCAAAGCCGTGGCGGTTACCTCAGCACGTGTATTGCTTGCACATTTTTAATCACGCGGCGGTGGCCACGGGTACTTTGGGGGTTGCCATTCTTGCTCGTGCTCGTTGGTATCATGATTTATCAAATCGGACCACAGATCTTTCTCGATGAATTGAGCCCACGCGGTGCAATTGGTGGCTGGACCGGGCGCGTTGATATCTGGAATGCGTCCCTACAAGCTATTACAGATTTTTCATTTACCGGCATTGGCATTGGCACCTTTTCCTACATCATACCACTGCTTTACCCCCTTCAGGTGAACATTGAAGACTACCCCCATGCTCACAATCTCTTTTTGCAAATTGGAGTAAATCTTGGTGTGCCCGGCTTAATCGCGTACGTGGCGTTACTACTCAATATCTGTGTAATGCTATGGCAGTTGCTGCGCCGGACCCGATTCACCGCCGACTATCCGGTTGTCGTGGGAATCTGTGGCGCGTTTATCGCCATGTTGGTTGATGGAATCTTTTCCTCAGCGAATTGGGATACAAAGCTTGCGTTTGTACCGTGGCTATTGATGGCAGCAATTACTGTACGATTTTTATCAACGAACCAGTTCAAAGGCAGACCCTCCTAGCACTCAATTGTAAGAGGGAGGCTGTCGATCTGAATGTGTTCATCTGTACATACGACGATATGCCGAAAATTGTGCAAATCGCCAATCCATTCTCTGGACCAATCGCGGTTTACACAAGTTGTGCGATACCGCCTCCGTAGTACGTATAGTACCAGAGTGAAATATCAGAATGCACGATAGATGGGGAAATAAAGCCATTATGCAGTTGCATCTCAGACAGCACCACACTATGATTGCACGCTCCGCTCAAAAAAATTGGTTTCGTGCCATTGTCAAGCGATTTACACCCTACTTGTCACGTTCCCTTATTGGCTCGCGAATCTTTCCATTGATACCACTACTGGAGATCTATCTGGCAATGCTCCAAGGGAAAGGTGCCGGTTCCGGTTGGGACTTACATGCAGAAACCAAAGTAGCGGCAATGTTTATCCATCGACCTGATGCCGTTGTCTTCGATGTAGGAGCAAATAAAGGGGAATGGTCGCTTGGTTTGTTGAAAGCACTGGGTGGGGAACATGTACAGTTTTTTTTGTTTGAGCCGGCAGTCAGTTGTCAACAATACTTACAGGCACTCAATTTACCCAAAGTGACCTATATCAACGCAGCCCTCGGTGCAAAGGTGGAACATACGATTCTCTATAGCCCCATGCCTTCCTCTCCGCTTGCTTCTATGTATCAACGAAATGACAGCTTCGTACGTGAGATGCACTTCACGCAAGAACGTATCACCGTAACGACCATTGATCAAATTGTTCGTGAGCATGATATTGCTCTAATCGATTATTTAAAGTTAGATATAGAAGGGAATGAGATCGCCGCCCTCCAGGGAGCACAAGCAACCCTGAAAGCCGGCTGCATCAAAGCGCTAGCGTTTGAATTTGGTTCCGGCAACGTCAATTCGCGTACCTATTTCCGCGATTTCTGGGAACTTTTGGTGCCATTGGGCTATGAGATCAAACGCATTGGCCCAGGCGGTCGATTGATTCCCATTGACCAATACAGTGAAGTCCTCGAGTATTTTCGGGGAGCCACCAATTATGTCGCAATACTGCGGGAGAGCCAGCCTACTTAGAACCTATCCTGAAAATCTCTGTGGCGATCTCCGCTGTAGGAGTAAGCCGTAGACCCACAACCGATTTCCAGGATAGATACTTAACACTGATCCACTTGTGCCTTTGCGACACTTTGCCTTTCTACTATATGGCCAATTTACAATAAAGCGTATCTTCTATTGTCAGCACAACGTATACTGATAGATACGTCACCAATCATTCGTAGTCAACGATAACATTTCGTCTGATGAGCCAAAGCAATCATATTTATCAGAGATAACAAAAAAGTTATGTTTAAGCGTTTCAGCACCAACTACATGGCCACCCTCTTTCTTAGTGATGGGCTGATTACCCAAGTAACATTGTGGCTCGCGATTCAGTTACGTTTTGCCTTGCCCTATGGCCAAAATGTAGAACCCGAATGGGTTCCTCAGTTTGTCTATGTGCCATCGTGGCAGTTACAGATTGCGATTGCATTTTTGTGGCTCACGGCATTTGTTATCCTTGATGTTTACACGCCACGCCGGATCGTTCGATGGGTAGATGAGGTGCAACGGATTACTGTGGGTCACACCATCGCAGCGCTCTCATTGGCTGGACTGCTTTATTTGGGCAACATTCAACTGTTGCGGCTGACTTATATCTATTTTTGTATACTTACCTTCTGCTTTTTCATTCTGTACCGCACAATCCTCCGTACTTGGCACCGCCTGCGCTATGAAGCCTCTAACAGTATCGCTCGAATTTTGGTTGTTGGTGCAGGTCATGTAGGAACTGAAATCGTCGAGGAGTTTACGCGCCAGCAGTGGCCTGGGGTAGAGTTGGTGGGGTTTCTGGATGATGACAACGGCAAACAGTACCGGCAGATCCACGGCATTCCTGTGCTGGGGAACTTGGCCCATGCGGCCGATGTAGTCCGATCAAAGCGGGTAGATGAAGTATTGATTGCGCTCCCCTCTCACGCCCATGAACGAATGGCCAATTTGATTACCACATTGCAGGATTTGCCGGTGCGCATTCGCATCGCCCCGGATTACATCAGCTTGGCCTTCTTTGGCGCTACCGTGGAAAGTCTGGGTGGTATTCCACTGATTGGGTTACGCGACCCTGCGATTAATGAGTTGCAACGCTTTATCAAACGCCTGTTCGATATCCTGTTTTCGAGCGCTGCGTTGCTATTGAGCCTACCTCTTTGGCTTACCATTGCCCTCGCCATAAAATTGGAAGATGGCGGCCCGGTTTTCTATTTTGCAGACCGTGTCGGAGAAAACGGACATCTGTTCAAAATGCTAAAGTTTCGCTCGATGGTCGTGAACGCGGACAAACTGCAGGAACAGATCAATAATGTGAATGAACAAGGCCAACTTGTGCATAAAGTACAGGACGATCCTCGTGTCACGCGGATTGGTCGTTTTATCCGCCACACAAGTCTGGATGAGCTACCTCAGCTGTTCAATGTTCTCAAGGGCGATATGAGCTTGGTTGGTCCGCGTCCGGAGCAGCCCTGGCTGGTAGCCCAATACGAGCCGTGGCAACGGAAGCGCCTAGCGGTGCCGCAAGGGATCACCGGTTGGTGGCAAGTCAATGGGCGCAGTGACAATCTGATGCACCTCCACACAGAGCAAGACATCTACTATATTCAAAACTATTCGATCTGGCTCGATATTCAAATTCTTTGGCGCACCATCACGGTGGTCATGCGTGGCAAAGGGGCGTATTAACAGGAGCACCACCAAGCGAATTTCGCTTACAGCCGCTGTAGCGACCCTTCAACCGTATCAGGAACAAAGGCCAGGTAGAAAACCTGGCCTTTGTCTTTATGCTGTCAGCGGCAAGTCAGTAAAAGGTCGGGGGATGGATTGCGAACAGTATTATACTGATGAGTACAAGTCTTCATGTGGTTGTTGACCCTTTCGACCACAAAGGATGCGTGCCACATGTTTTGCATTGAGCCGGACGCTTCAGTGTGTCCTTCTGGGCAGTTCCAAAAATGGGACGTACCCAACCACAAACAGTAGTAGTAATGGAGGCAAAATGGCGCAGTGGTTTCCGCTGGTGTGGGCGATTTTGGCGCTGGTCTTTATTGTAGCCGAAATCTTTACAGTCGGTTTTTTTATTATCTGCTTTGGTGTGGGCGCAGCAGCCGCCGCAATTGTAGCACTGATGGGCTTTAGCACGATTGGTCAAATGTTGGTCTTTGTTATCGTTTCAGCCATAGCCGTTGTAACGATACGGCCGATCGCGGCGCGCGTCAGTGGCCACGGTGAAAATCATGTGGGGATCGATCGTGTCCTCCACCAAGTCGCGGTTGTGACCCACACCATAGAGCCACTAAAGGCGCAAGGCCGTGTCCGTGTCGAGCGCGAAGAGTGGCTTGCGGATTCGGTGGAGGATGCAAGAGTCGCCGTTGGCACCAAAGTTGAGGTGATCGCCGTGGAAGGAACACGCCTCAAAGTACGCCCGCTCGGCTGATTCAAACCGGCTGGATATCCCTGGGTATCAACCCCAATCGCAGGAATGAGGAATATACATGCAAATCGATCTTTTGCTATTCATCTTTTTGATCTTTGCTGCAATTTTTGTCTTGATTGTAGCGATCACCGGCATTCGCATTGTCAGTCCCTATGAGAAGGGGGTTATTGAACGGCTTGGACGCTACTTGCGTACCGCCCAACCGGGGCTCACCTTAATCATTCCTTTTATTGACACACTACGCAAAGTGGACATGCGCGAACAAGTGGTGGATGTGCAACCCCAAGAGGTGATTACCAAAGACAATGTGGTTGTCACGGTGGATGCGATTGTCTACTTCGAAGCAACCGACCCAGTGAAACTCACCTACAATGTGGCTGATTTCTACAGTGCGGCGACAAAACTGGCACAGACCAACTTGCGGAATGTCATTGGCGAAACGGAACTGGATCAGGCGCTGACGTCGCGCGATATGATCAACACAAAGCTGCGCGAAGTGCTTGATGATGCCACCGACAAATGGGGAGTTCGTATCGTGCGTGTTGAGATCAAACGCATTGACCCACCAGTTGATGTCACGGAGTCGATGCACCGTCAAATGAAAGCAGAACGTGAGCGGCGTGCTGCAATTCTCGAGGCCGAAGGGTTACGCCAGGCACGCATTCTGGCGGCGGAAGGTGAGGCCGAAGCAGTCCGGCGCGTTGCGGATGCTGAACGCTACAAAATTGAAGCGGAGGCAACCGGCCAGTCCAATGCGATCACCACGGTCTATAGCGCCATTACCAATGCAAACCCCGATGATAAACTGATCGCCATCCAATATTTGGATGCGCTCAAGGCCATTGCCAACGGGACAGCCTCAAAGGTCTTCTTGCCGTACGAAGCGAGCGGAGTTTTGGGTGCATTGGGTGGTATTCGGGAAATTTTTCAAGCGAAGGATATCGACAGATCCGTATAGCTGACAAACACAGCGCACCACCATTCAGCGTTTCGGCATACTATCGTGCGGTGGGCTTGAGATCGATTGTTGGCTCAGATAGATCTTCGGATGAAATCGCATAAATTCTCAGAGAGAATCGCGGCGATTCCACCGCTTCGCCCATACGAGCATCGGTTGTTTCTCTTTTGCCAAAACTGCCGGTTTCAAACAGAACTCACTTCAGACGTAGGCGCCCTCACATGGCGCAGCCGACAAAGCTGTTATACTGCAGGCGATTTCGCAGTTTTTACATGCCGCGATGTATAGGGCAGCAAGCAAAACGGTATGCAGGAAGCGAGGCAAAGGCAGAATGGAAGCAGAGCGCACACTTGTAACGAAACAATCGTTTTTTCAACAACATAGTCAGAAGATTATCGCCGCCATCTTCTGGCTATTGTTAATTGGGACTTACACCTATTACTACCAGAGCAACAACCTCACAACAGAGACCGCCATATTAGAAATTGTCGATCTACTCTCATCACCGTGGGGCCCGTTGCTCTATATCCTCATTTATGCGGCACGTCCGCTTATCTTTTTTTCAGCCGCTGTTTTGACGATAGCCAGCGGTTCGATCTTTGGAGCAGGTTCCTACCTTAATCTTGCCCTGGCAGTTCTGTACACGATCATTGGAAGCAACTTATCCGCAACGGTTGCCTATCTGGTTGGTCGGTTTTTCGGAGAAGGAGTGCTAACGGAAGGCAAAGAAGGGGAGACAACCATTGTACAGCGCTATGCCGACCGCATGCGTAACAATAGCTTTGAAACGATCCTAATCATGCGCTTTATCTTTTTACCCTACGACCTGGTCAACTATTTGGCCGGCATTTTGCGCATCGACTGGAAATCTTTTATCCTCGCTACCATCCTTGGCTCGATTCCCGGCACCATTGCCTTTGTCTCATTTGGGGCGTCAATCGATGTCAAACAGTTGGCCCGCGGCGAAACGCCTGATTTTGATCCCTGGGTTTTGCTCTTTGGCGCACTCATTCTCGTGGTTAGTATTGTCATTTCTCGCCTCGTCAAGCGCCGGGAAACTGTCTAACTGTTCCGCACAGATCTTCTTCGGCAGCATATCCGCGTAGCACCGCTAACAATGGAAATTAGCTACAGGTAGAGACAGACAGCCTTTGCGAGCCTTGTACCTTTGCATGAGTTCATTTATGGACCAGGTGATTGATTTAGCTGAATCTCCCACAGTTCCACGACCATCTCTGATGGATAGCCGGTTGGATCGAAATCAGCGGTTTCGCTGGCCCGCAAGTTCATGCGTCCAAAAAGTTCTTCAATGGTGCGCGAGGAATGATGTTGCGCTTCTCCCATCGTTTGGTAAAGATAAACAGCCGAGGGCAGTATAATAGGGTAGCCCATTTCGTATAGAGCATACACCGATTTTCCATGTGTGAGGGCATGTACAACATCTTCGGTGCGTTGTACAATGCGCTCACTCCCCCGCTGGACATCGACATCAAAGCGAAACGCAAAATGATCACGTAAGTAGCCCTGTTGCTGTAAAAACTGACCCACGTGACTGATTGCCTGTTGCAGCTGTGCAAACGCTTGCGCCTCGGCCAAGCGCTGAGGCAAGGCTAGTTCTAAGTGCTCGTGAAGTTGGTCATAAAATTGCCGGCCAACCCGTTGGGTAAAGCGATGGCGCTGTTGACGGACATGCGCTTCATCGACAGTACCAGCGGCAAATAACGTAAAGGCCGATTTGTAAAAGGCATAGGAGAGCGCATCAAACTCGCCCGACTGCAACTGGTGGAGATTATATCCAGCGAGAAAGTCAGCGGCGAGTGTCGAACGTGCCGCTCGCTGATATACAATATCAATATAGGTAACGACATCCTGCTGCACGGTAGTGAGATCCCCTGCGTTTCCGGCGATCGCTTGCCATTGCGCACCGATTGCACTCGCCATAAAGCCGCTGAAGAGGTCACCCACTGGCCACCACTCGGCAAAATCGGGATAGGGATGTTCGGATGCCACTTGCGATAGTGATTTGTGTTCCACTTATTCTAAACTGTCTCCCCGAAATGCGCTGGGCAATAGCTCTAGAACGGTGGTTGAGCGATAGTTGCCCTTGTCATCACTGATATAGACCACCATTTCTGGCCCTAGTTCCGCCATCACTTGGCGACAGATGCCACAGGGTGTGCCCCCATTGGCCGTGGCCACGGCGATTGCGACAAATGTTCGGTACCCCTGTGCAACAGCGGAGGTCAGTGCAACCCGTTCGGCACAGATCGTTGCCGGATAGGCAGCATTTTCGACGTTACAACCAACAACAATCGTTCCCTCAGCAGTGAGCAGAGCCGACCCCACCAAGTAATTGCTATACGGTGCATAGGCAAGTTGGCGCACGCGCAAGGCGGCTCCAACCAATTCGTCAGGTGTTACAGAAAGCTGGTTCATTAATCTGCCACCTGGATATTTGCCATCGAGTCATCAGCTGTGCGCTTCGCTTGAGCCACCGTGCCCAAGGCTTTACGAGACGTCTCATCGTCAACCGCGACCGGTTCCGCGCGAACCCGCTCAATCCGGCGACCATCCAACGATAGCACAGTAAAGCGCCACCCTTGATATTCGACGGATTCTCCCTGTTCGGGAACATGTTCCATGAGGCTATAGAGAAGTCCACCCAATGTATCGGCATTCTCCGAATCAACCTCAATATCAAGTAATTTCGTCAAAGAATAGACATCTAACCGTGAATTGAGCAAATAGACATCGTTTCCGATGCCTTGCACATAGGCATCCTCTTCGAGATCATATTCGTCTTGAATGTCGCCAACAATTTCTTCTAAAATATCTTCAATTGTCACCAAGCCAGCTGTACCGCCATACTCATCCACGACCACAACAATGTGCACGCGCTGCTTTTGCATCTCCTGAAAGAGTGCATCAACTTTTTTGCTGGCGGGAACAAAGTAGGCAGGGCGTAGAAGTTCGCGAATGGGACGGTCTGTCTGGTCGTCCCGGAAGCACTTTAGAAGATCCTTGGCATAAAGTAGACCAACAATTGAATCAATATTTTCTTCGTAAACAGGAATGCGACTGTGCCCAGCATTAATAATCGTGTCAAGAGCATCGTGGAGTGAAGTTTCGACATTAATTGTCACCATATCAATGCGGGGAACCATCAGCTCGCGCGCCGATGTCTCATTCATTTCCAAAATGGAAACAATCATCTCACGTTCGTTTTCTTCAATCTCTTCGCTGCTCTTTTCACTACTACTTACCAGGAGACGTAGCGCCTCGTCGGAGATCGTCGTCCGATCGTCACTCTTGACATTATTGTCGCCCGCCCAGTGGCTGATCTGCTCAATAATTACCGTCAGGGGGTGCAACAGGATCATAATGCCACGCATTAGGGGAACGAGGTGAAACGCAAAAGATGTTGCGTTCTTGTGCACGAATGCACGCCAAAGCGGTTGGATCAGTGCCAATAACGACCAGCCAGCAATAACAATCAACCCCATCTGCCACTGCACAGCAGCGGTCAGTACAAAGTATGCACTCGCGGCACCGATACATAGTAGGGAAAGATATTTGAGAACACTCAGTGCCAGGAAGAGATGAACATGAGCATGTAACAGCTCAACAATCAACCGAGCACGAGGTGAACTATCTTCTAATTTTCGACGCACCTCAGAACGATTTACAAAGGCGTAAGCAACATCTAGTGAGTTACTAACGATCAATGAGACAACGGCAATACCGAGGAATAACCACGGTAACGGGTCAGATTCCACAATCAACTCCTTAAACTTTCCAACAAGATCAATACACGATGGTTATGTTGAAGAACTATCGTTCGGCTTTGCAATGTGCGCGGGTACCCCGTACGCCAGTGCGCCTGGCGGTACATCCTTAGTGACCACGGCACCGGCGCCTGTTGCGGCAGCGTCACCGAGCGACACAGGTGCAACCAACATGGTATCACTTCCAAGAAAAACATTGTCACCGATTTGGGTCTCATGTTTTGCGCGACCATCGTAGTTACATGTAACTGTACCTGCGCCAATATTGACGCCACGCCCCACCGTTGCATCACCGATGTAGCTGAAATGGCCCATTTTCGTTCCAGGCCCTAAGTAGCTATTTTTTACCTCACCGAAATTTCCCATGTGCACGCCTTCACCCAAGTGTGCACCTTTGCGCAAATGACCGAATGGGCCAATCTCACTGCCATCATCCATACGCGCTTGTTCAATGAACGAATAGATAACACGACAGTGGTTGCCAATTGTACTATTGACAATCTGGGCGTGAGGCCCAATCGTTGAATGGCTGCCGATCACAGTTTGTCCCTGCAAAACCGTTCCAGGCCAGATTACACTATCTTGGCCAACCAAAACACTATCTTCAATATACGTATTTTGGGGATCAATGATCGTGACGCCATTCACCATATGTCTTTCCAAAATTCGCCGCCGCATAACGGTCGTGGCGTGTGAGAGGTGCACGCGCGTATTGATCCCATCAACATCTTCCACGGGAGCCGGTAGCGACTCTACTAGGCGCCCTTGCTGAACCGCAATTGCCACCATATCGGTGAGATAGTACTCTCCCTTTGCACTTAATTCAATCGCAGATAAATTATCCCACAGCCATTCGGCATCAAAACAGTAAATTCCTGGGTTTAGTTCAGTGAGCTTCTTCTGTTCAACTGTACAATCCGCTTCCTCTACAATCTTCTGGATTTCTCCTCGTGCGTTACGAATTACACGGCCAAAGCCTTGTGCATCTGCCCGTTCCACGGTAAGCATGACAATTGCCGGTCTTTCGGTTGAACTGCTGTGCCACTGTGCTTGCATGCGTTCAACTAACGGTGCTATGGTACTGCTTCGTAGGAGAGGCATATCGCCGTAGGTAACAAGTACCATATCAGATTGGCCCTTCAATAGTGCTGTCGCCTGCATAACAGCATGACCAGTACCGAGCATTTCAGCTTGTTCCGCATAGCGTACTCGTGTACCAAGAAGATCCTGAATCAACTCTTTCCGATGCCCTACAACCACAACAGGACGCAGGTGGCTCACCACCTCAGCCGTTTGTACAGCCCAAACTATCATGGGGCACCCCATAACGGGGTGCATCATTTTCGGCAGATCAGATTTCATGCGTGTACCGTAGCCAGCCGCCAGAATCACACTCGCAACCTTTATCATAGGACTCTTTTCATAAATACTTGGCTCATATAGGTATGCGACTGAAATTGCTATCTTTCTCTCTGGGACATTGTACAATTTCAGTTTGTCGCCCATATGAGCGAAACACTTTATTTCTACAAATAGTGACAGAAATAAAAAAGCCAGACGCGCTCAATGTAGATTGAACGGTCTGGTCCAACAGAGAATAATATCGGGATGAGCCTGCACGGTTATCAGTGACTGACTGCAGGACGAATGAAACGGGCAATCCGTATCCATTATGGCATGGAACCTGCTCCAACTTAGAGCAGGCATCGTTGTTATTCAATCTGCACTTTATCTCTTACTCACGCAAAAAGACTTTATGAATAACAACGCGATCTTCAAAATGCGCTATAAACAAATAAAGCCCATGCTATCTTAGCACAGGCAATAGAAAAAAACAATAGGTAGAATACAATTTCAAAAAAGTTATAAGAAGAAAGGGGAGGTGAGTTGGCAATGACCTACTCTCGC
>ERZ795053.2041-NODE-2041-length-24916-cov-6.299626_pt1 | contig 24916 bp, 15 predicted proteins | sample MGYA00375137_ERZ795053 | MGnify/ENA primary metagenome ERZ795053 (study PRJEB30182, sample SAMN05720284) | activated sludge metagenome | isolation source: Anaerobic digester | place: Hong Kong | collected 2014-12-17 ...
TTGGCAAATGTAATGCAATAGAACAATAATTTAGAAAGTACCACAAAATAAACAGCCTCCTTTTTGTCTATTATACCTAAAATTCATTATTTTTATCAAAAATCTTGATTATGGAACAAGTTGCTTTTTTAAATATCAATGAGCTTTAGGAGGAAGCAAAGAATGAGCTGAAGGTTTTTTACGAATACCTTTAATTCAAATATGAGAAAAAGAAATCGAACAAAAAGCCTCTCAAAGATGCTCGTTTTAAAGAATTCCTTTTAATTTCTCTTGATACAAAAAATTTGATATTACCCGGAAGGGAGGAGCGAAATGAACGGTAAGGTCTTCAAATTGGGACCGCATTTTTCTTATGCTTCGACGAGCGGGCAGTTTTCAGGGCGGTGGGGATGTAGGTTTTGATAATTCTATTTTGGTTAATTTTGCCTTTAAAAGAAAAAAAAAGTTTAGCATCTTCAGCGTTTTTTCAATTAAAGATTTGACTATGAACACAAATGAAATCAAGCAACAACTTATGGAAGGCATCGAAAACATTGATGACAATGATTTTCTGCTAACCATTAAAGAACTTATTGATCATAAATATTCACCATCATCAATTCCGGCTCTCAACTCACAGCAAAAACAGCGAATTGCTGAATCGGAACTACAGATTGAAAATGGAGATTACCTGCCCGATGATGAAGTGAATAAACTGATTGATCAATGGTTGAAAGAATAATATGGTCAAGAAATGCCATAGAGGATAAAATCCGTATTCTGGACTATTGGCATAAAAGAACCGGCACCAAAACTTATTCCAAAAAGTTGGATGAGTCCCTCAAAAACACGATCAGAAACCTGCTACATTTCCCAAAAATGGGAAGGAGACTGCCTGATTCAGAGTTTCGTTTCATTGTAAAAGATCATTATCAGATTTTTTACAAATTGGTTGATCATGAAATCATGATTCTCCACCTTTGGGACAGCAGGAGAAATCCTGACTGTCTGAATATAAAAGATTAACTTAGCTCCCCTTCCAACATCAGTAAATGCTTTGGCCAAAGGGCAGTCTTCAGGGCGGTGGGGATGTAGGGTTGGTGCCAAGGGAATCCCTTCGGGAAAACCCTGTCAGAGATGCTTACTGTTTTTTTATATTTTCGCAAAAACAATAATCAAATGCAAGAATTACTCATCAGATATAGTGACAGCAGAAACCTGGAGGTTTTAACAGACCTTGCCAAGTATTTTGATTATGAAATTTCACCGGCGATTGATTTAAACAAATAAAATTCGTCAAAAGAGCCGCTTAACTTAATTCCGGGTGATAGCTCAATCAACCCCGAAAAGTTGACTGAAATTTTTACCGGTAAAAATCTTGATGCTCAAAACCTCAGAAAAGAAGCATGTAAAAGAAGGTAATTATCTATAATAAAGATGTTTTGACAGATTATTTTGACTCAGCACAAACAAGTGTTTTTAAATATATTTGCAGCAACAAAACTTTTTATTTTATTCACCTGATTCAATAGAAATGAAAAAGCCATGCGGGTTAACGATGATATTTTCAATACTGGCCGGAATTGTTTTTTTACTTACAGCTTGTGTCCAGCCTTCTGAAAAACAGGAAACAGTATTTTTACCAAAAGAATTTTTTTCTGTTCCCGACAGGGAGACAGGACAAACTGACGTGCTTGAACTGCGCTGTGAACCGCTGAGCAATGTGAGAATAGCGGTAATCGGACTTGGCATGAGAGGATCGGAAGCAGTGAGACGGTTGAGTTACATTGAGGGAGCTACTATAACAGTGCTTTGCGATGTGGTACCTGATAGAGTTACACAGGCACAAAAACTTCTTACAGAAATGGGAAAACCAAAAGCAGCTGGTTATTCCGGAGAGGAAGAGTGGAAACTTGTATGCCAGCGCGAGGATGTTGATCTGGTGTATGTCTGTACGCACTGGGATTTGCATACACCTATTGCAGTGTATGCCATGGAGCAGGGCAAACACGTTGCTGTTGAAGTACCTGCAGCGCTTACCATAGACGAATGCTGGCAGTTGGTCAATACTGCCGAAAAAACCCGTCGCCATTGCATGATGCTCGAAAACTGCAACTACGACTTTTTTGAAATGGCAACACTCAACATGGCCCGTAACGGATTATTCGGAGAAATTGTCCATGTGGAAGGGGCTTATATTCATGATCTGCGGTGGTTAAATTTCGACGACAGCACGGGATACTGGAATATGTGGAGGCTGAAACACAACGAAAACAATAATGGTAATCTTTATCCCACGCATGGACTTGGACCGTTGGCACACATTCTCAACATCCATCGCGGCGATAAAATGGATTATCTGGTTTCAGTTTCAAGTAATCAGTTTGGGATGTCTGCCTATGCCCGCGAAAAATTCGGAGAGGATTCTGATTTTGCCAAAAAAAACTATGACAAAGGTGATATGAACACCACAATTATCAAAACACACAACGGTAAAACCATGATGATCCAGCACGATGTTACCAGTCCGCGTCCATACAGCCGCATTCATCTGGTGAGCGGAACCAAAGGCTTTGCACGGAAATGGCCACAAAAAGGCATTGCGCTGGAACCAGATGCCCATCATTTTTTATCCGAAAAAGATTTGGAAGCCCTGCTTGCCCAATATGAACACCCGATTGTAACCGAGGTTGGTCAAAAAGCCAAAGAAGTTGGCGGGCACGGCGGAATGGATTTTATCATGGATTACCGCCTGATTTATTGCCTGCGTAATGGTTTGCCTCTTGATCAGGATGTATATGATGCCGCCGAATGGTCAGCTATTATTCAGCTTTCAAAAATTTCGGTGGCAAACCATGGCATGCCGGTCGCTATCCCTGACTTTACCAGAGGTGAATGGGATGAATTAAAACAGGTAACTTATTATACACGATAATTTATTCATCAATAAAACTATAACAAACATGAGAAAAATGTTGACACTGCTTGTTGCCGTGATTTTTATGAGCAATCTGCAGGCACAGGAAGACAAAAAACAATTATCACTTGATGTGATTTTTAAATCAAGGGAATTTGCACCGGTCAGGATGCAGGGATTACAATCGCTGAATGACGGAAAACATTACACTCAGATTAAACCCGACTCACTAAACATGTATAGTTATGAAACGGGCAGTCTCGTGGAAGTGATTGTAACCTCGGCGGAACTGATACCTCCTGGTGACACTGTTGCTATTCCGATGTATGATTATACATTCAGTGCAGATGAAAGCAAACTGCTTTTTGCTGCCGAAACAGAACCCATTTACCGCCGCTCATCACGATCCGTTTATTATGTCTTCGACCGGAATACACGTCAGCTGAAAGCACTTTCTGATAATGGAAAACAAGGGTTAGCTGATTTTTCACCCGATGCCACAAAAGTTGCATTTGTCCGCGAAAACAACCTGTTTATTAAAGATTTAACCAACAACGAGGAAAAACAAATCACCTTTGATGGTCTTGACCGCCATATTATTAACGGAACTACCGACTGGGTTTATGAAGAAGAATTTGCCATAACCAAAGGATTCTGTTGGTCGCCGGACGGGAAGAAAATCGCTTTCATGCGGTTTGACGAGTCAAATGTTAAAGAATGGTGGCTGCCTTTCTACGGGACGCTCTACCCGGAATATCATCGCTATAAATATCCCAAAGCCGGCGAAGACAACTCTGTCGTTACCGTTCATGTGTATAATCTTGAAACCGGAAAAACAACCCTGATGGACACCAGCGACGAAACCGATCAGTATATTCCGCGGATCAAATGGACTCAAAATCCTGAATCGCTTGCCATTTTTCGTGTCAACAGGCTTCAGAACAAACTGGAAATTCTGATTTCTGATGCGGTTACAGGAACTTCCCGGGTGATTTACACCGAGCATAACAAATATTATCTCGACGAAAATAATTATGACGACATTGTCTTTCTGGAAAACGGAGAAGAATTTATTCTGAAAAGTGAAAAAAGCGGTTATAACCATCTTTATCTCTATGATATGAAGGGCAATCAGGTAAGCCGGATCACCGATGGAAACTGGGAGGTTACCAGTGTTTTGGGAATTGACCAGAAAAACAGAAAGGTTTATTACCAGTCAACCGAAATGTCTCCGCTCGAAAGGAATGTTTATGTGATTGATTTTGATGGAAAGAGAAAACGCATTCTTACCCCTGAAAAGGGTTGGAATGATGCCTGGTTCAGTGCAGATTTCAGTTACTTTATCAAAACCTTCAGCGATGCCAACACACCGCCTATTTATTCGGTGAACAGAGGAAAAGACGGCCGCGAAATCAGACACATTACCGACAACAACAAGCTGATCGAAAAGCGAAAAGAGTATGGTTTTTCACCCAAAGAATTTTTCACGATTCCTACTTCCGGCGGGGTGGAACTGAATGCATGGAAGATCATGCCGCATCATTTTGATCCGTCAAAAAAATATCCGGTACTTTTCAGTATTTACGGAGGTCCGGGATCACAAACGGTACAAAACACATTTAGCAGCGAATTGTGGGAACAATATCTCGCTCAGGAAGGAATTATGGTTGTATCGGTGGACAATCGGGGAACAGGCTTTCGTGGCGAAGAATTCAAAAAAATGACGTACATGCAGTTGGGAAAATACGAAACCATCGATCAGATTGAAGCTGCCAGTTATCTTGCGTCGCTTCCTTATGTTGATGGCGATAAAATTGGTGTTTTTGGCTGGAGTTTTGGAGGATACATGTCAACGCTCTGCATAACCAAGGGTGCTGATATTTTTGATGTGGCCATAGCGGTAGCACCAGTGACCAACTGGCGCTTTTATGATAATATTTATACTGAACGTTTCATGCGTACTCCTAAGGAAAATCCGGACGGCTACGACGAAAACTCTCCGATCAATCATGTTGATAAACTAAAAGGAAAATATCTTCTTGTTCATGGAATGGCAGATGACAATGTTCACCCCGAAAACAGTTATGACCTTGTTTCTGCGCTCGTTGCTGCCAATAAAGATTTTGAACTTATGCTTTATCCGAACTCAAATCACGGGATTTACACCGGCAGGAATACCAGATTTCATCTGTACAGCAAATTAACTGATTTTTTGATGCGAAACCTGAAGGAAAAATGATCTAATCATCAATCAACCGGGATTAAAGCCCCTGCATCTTCAGCTCTATTTCTGATTTGATTCCCTGCAGTTCCTTCACAAGAGGGGTGAGGTTCCAGATAAAAGTTGAATTTCGCCTAAGTTGAATTATTTCGGGTACTTCATCGGACAGTTGTTCGTTTGCCAGCTCACATAATTTTGTAATCTCGTTAAGATCAGTTTCAAGTTCCGGAAAGTTTTCGGCGTGTGTAAGCATGCGCAGGGCATTAATAATAGAATCAAAAGCAAGGAGCACTTTTGTTGAAAATTGGCTGATGATTTTTGATACGTCAATCATTTTCCCGTTACAATCATTCTGACCGGCATTTATATCAAGCGATCGGAGTGTATTGAGCAATCGTTTGATGTAGATTCTGATGGCGAGGCCATGGGTCAGCGTTTTTGCCTGAAGCACCTCACTGATGGATGCTTCCATTACTTCATCCAGATTTTTGATCTGTAGCTCAAGCGCTGATTTCAATTGGTTTTTTTCAACTGTAAGCGCATTATTATGCTCTATTGAACGGATGATTTGAAAAAAATACTCCTTTTCTATTGTCAATGCATCAGCCAGTGTATTGGCCAGTTTTTTACGTGCTTTTTCGGGCCAAAGCAACGACGAAAGCACAATTACAAACAAAACAATACCGGCAGTATAGATTATCCGCAGCAATACCAGCTTTTCTTGCCCGGAATAAAGCATGTCAAAAACGAGTATAATAACAAAAGTCAGGGCGATTACCATTGCAAAAGGTTTGTCGAGATTGGCAAACCAAATCATCAAAAACACACCAGAAAGTAAAATGCCATAAAATTCAAAACCATATTCCTGCGTTAACGAATGAAATCCTAAAGCGAGCAATCCTCCGATGATTGTTGCTAAAAGACGTTCCCATCCATTTCTGATTGAAATACCCAGATTCGGGCGGATAAGCAAAACAGCAAAAAGTACCAGCCAGTAACCGTAGTCTGGTTCAACATACCTGTAAAAAACCTGAGCAGAGCCAACAATAATTGCTGATCGTAACCCAAACCGAAAAGCACTGCTTCCGGTTTTAATCTCCTTACCAATGCTTTTAATGCGATCCAAAAACCCCGATAATTTATTTATTGCAGAAAATCCGGCATCCTGCAGCTCTATTTCCGGTCTTAAAATCAGCAGTTCTTCGATCAACGCTTTAATTGTATGAGTTGTATTAAATACTCCTGCCCACTCTTCTCTTGTGGCTTTAACAGACCCTGATGAAAAAATTTTAAGATGATCCTGTTGAAGAGCCTCAACCAGCAGCAAAGCTCTTTTAAGTGACAACCTTTTTTGACTGTTTTCTTTTTGGCGGAGTGTTTCAAAAACAGCAGAAAACACGGAATCTAATCTCTTATCATTGAAAATCAGTTGTTTATAAAGGAACGAATCCCACAACCGTGCGCGAAATTGCCAGATAATCACCAGGTAATCAAATACTCTTTCGATGCCCATCGAAAAGTTAAGCAAATGCTCTTCTACAGAATTTTCTGAAGGAACAGAGATGCGAAACAGTTGCCAGAGTCTTCGAAATTCATCAGCCGATTTTTTAAAAGCTGCATTTGCTTTCTGCCCTGTTTTAATAGCCGAATCAAGATCACTTTGCGTTGCTTTGATGAAAAGAAAATATTCTTCCAGGTTTTTCATCATCAGACCGGTTTGAAGTTGAAGTCTTCGGTGTGGCCGTGTGGGAAAAACAACAAAATGTATTACAAACACAAGTCCTGTTATCATGGCAAATACACCTGCATACAATAAACCTGATTCAACGGTGTGCGAAAATGCCATTTCCACAACACTCAACGAGAGAATGACAATTGCCGGGAAGTCCGGAACCAGCTTTAGTGCTATCAGAAAAAATACAGAAAAACTGAAAAGAAGCACAAAAATGACCGATAACAGTGTATGGTTGGATATCAGAGAAACGGGTACCGACAGGATTACCATCATAGTTCCTGTGAGCAACATGGTAAATTTGCGTTCTGCAATGGTGGTTCCTGTTTGAGAACGGCTGAACAACAGGGCTGATATCACTGCAAGCAGCGCAAGCCGGGGCTGGTTATAAAAAAAGATAAGTGAAATTAGAATTGCCGTAAAGGTTTTCAGGCTTCTTTTTGCTCCCAGCCATCCGGGGTCAGTTTTGGATAAATATTGTACAAGTTTTTTCATACCTTACTGCAAATGTAGTTATTTAATAGTCTGTTGTTCACTTGTGGTTATTTCAAAAGGTTTCAGTTTTTTGATTAGCAATGTTTTTACATCTGGTCTGCAGGATAGCTGAAATCCCGGAAAATCAGCCTTATGGAGTTTATTCAAAAGATTCAGGAAGGATGTGATAATCCTGAATTTCAATATTTCAGGGTTAAAGCAGATTTTTGCGACAGTTTCATCAAGCCGTAAAATAGTATTTTTACGCCTTTATTTTTTCGATGGAATGGACAGAACGATAGCTTTAAAAAAAATCAATTTACTCGGCCGTGAACTTGAAGGTGATCTGTTTACCGATAACGCTACACGAATACTTTATGCTACTGATGCTTCGGCTTATCGCGAAATGCCGCTTGCTGTAGTACGCCCGAAAAACAAGAGCGACATCCGGAAAATTATACTCTTTGCCGCAGAACATAAAATTCCGCTTATACCCAGAGGCGCAGGTACCTCGTTAGCCGGCCAGGTAGTTGGTGAAGGAATTGTTGTTGATGTTTCGAGGTATTTAAACAGGATAATTCAAATCAATCCGGAAGAACGATGGATTAAAGTAGAACCCGGTGTGATCCTTGACGAAATGAATATTGCTCTTTCTCCTTACAAGCTGTTTTTTGGCCCCGAAACCAGCACATCAAGTCGTTGTGTAATTGCCGGAATGGTGGGTAATAACTCATGTGGAGCACACTCACTGATATATGGAAGTACGCGCGATCACACACTGGAAATGGAGGTTATTCTCAGCGATGGTTCAGAAGCTGTTTTTGGACCACTTACTCCTGAAGAGTTTGAAGAAAAACAACACGGGGATAGTCTGGAAAACCGACTTTACCGCAATATAGCAAGTATTCTTTCCTTACCTGCCAACCAGCAACAAATTCGGGATGAATACCCTGATCCTGCAATCAAAAGACGAAATACGGGTTATGCTATTGATTTGCTGCTCGAAACGCAACCTTTCAGTACTTCTAATGAACCTTTTAACTTTTGTAAATTGCTGGCTGGTTCTGAAGGTACTTTAGCCTTCACTACGGCGATCAAACTGAATCTTGTTCCACTGCCACCAAAAGTAAAAGGTCTGGTATGCGTTCACTTTAAATCGTTGGAAGAGGCGTTTCGTGCCAATCTTGTTGCTTTGAAATATAAACCCGGAGCAGTGGAGCTGATGGACAAAATTATTCTTCATCAAACTAAGGATAATATTGAACAGTCAAAAAACAGATTTTTTGTTCAGGGCGAACCGGAAGCCATACTTATCATCGAATTTGCAAGGGATACCAAACAGGAAATAATGGACATTGTCGGGAAAATGGAAAATGCAATGAGAGAGGCTGGGCTGGGGTATCATTTTCCTGTTGTTTTTGGTGAAGACATTGCACGTGTATGGTCTTTGCGCAAAGCAGGGCTTGGCTTGCTTTCCAATATTCCGGGTGATGCTAAACCCGTTTCTCTTGTTGAGGATACAGCGGTAAATCCCGAGGTTTTACCTGAGTATCTTGCTGAATTTCAGCAATTAATGGATAAATACAATTTATATGCAGTATATCATGCTCATATTGCCACGGGAGAACTGCATTTGAGGCCTGTGCTGAATTTAAAAAACAAAGCTGAAATAGAACTGTTTCATACCATTGCGCTGGAAACAGCCAGACTGGTGAAAAAATACCGGGGTTCGCTGAGTGGTGAACATGGTGACGGTCGCTTGCGTGGTGAGTTTATACCCATTATGATTGGCGAACATAATTATCAGTTACTCAGGGAAATTAAACATACCTGGGATCCTTACGGAATATTTAACCCCGGTAAGATAACCGATACCCCTTCGATGAAATCCGCCCTGCGCTTCGAAGCAGGACAGCCAACCAGAGAAATTGATACTATTTTTGATTTTTCAGACGATATGGGGTTTATGCGTGCTGTTGAAAAATGTAACGGATCAGCCGACTGCCGCAAAACCGCAATCATCGGAGGAACCATGTGCCCCAGCTATATGGCCACACATGATGAAAACAATACCACCCGTGCACGCGCAAATACGCTGAGGGAATTTCTCAGCCATTCACCCAAAAAAAACCCTTTCGACCATAAGGAAATTTATGATGTGTTGGACCTTTGTCTGTCGTGTAAAGCTTGTAAATCAGAGTGCCCGTCAAGTGTTGATATGGCCAGATATAAAGCAGAATTTTTGCAGCACTGGTACGATGCACATGGTATTCCACTTAGAACCAGAGCCATTGCATACATTTCCTCTCTCAACCGGTTGGGAATGATTATTCCTGCTTTCACCAATTTTGTGTTCACCAATCCGTTTTTATCAGGTTGGTTGAAGCGAATTCTGGGTTTTGCTCCAAAACGAAGCATCCCGTTGTTGTGCAAACACACATTCAATTATTGGCTGAAAAGACATCTGTCGGAACTAAATCCTGTCGGTCGCATTAAAGGAAATGTTTATCTCTTTGTAGATGAATTTACTGAATACAATGATACTGAAATTGGTATCAAAGCTGTGGAATTACTCACCAGCCTTGGATATGTCGTTAAAATAGCCAGACATAAAGAAAGCGGGAGAACATTTTTGTCGAAAGGGCTGGTGCGTAAAGCGAAAAAACTGGCTAATTACAATGTAACTGTTTTCAAAGATTTAATTTCCGATAATGTGCCTCTCATTGGCATAGAACCTTCCGGGATTTTATCTTTCAGAGATGAATATCCCGACCTTGTTGATGCTCATTTGAAAGAAGATGCACGTCGTCTGGCCAGGAACGCACTAATGTTTGACGAGTTTTTTGAACGTGAAATGATTGCCGGAAAGATTTCTTCAGGGCAATTCACCAATAAAGCTGAAACTATAAAGTTGCACGGGCATTGTCATCAAAAGGCACTGGCTTCTGTGGCACCTACCAAAGCAATGCTCTCACTGCCGGCTAATTATAAGGTCGAAGAAATAAAATCGGGATGCTGTGGAATGGCCGGATCATTTGGCTATGAAGCTGAACATTATGAAATTTCGATAAAAGTGGGAGAGTTGGTGCTGTTTCCTGAAGTCCGAAAAACATCCGAAGAAGTTATCATTGCTGCTCCGGGTACTTCCTGTCGCCATCAGATTAAAGACGGCACAGGACGCAAAGCACTTCATCCCATCGAAATTATGCATCGTGCACTCGTTCGGTAATATCAATAAAAAACTCCCCGGAGATCGGGGAGTTAGTGCAAGTAGTAAGTTAATAATAAAATTAGTTAAACCTAAAACAAACACATTGATAACGAAATAAAATCACAGATTATTTTTTATGAATACTGACAAAAACACAGAAATTATTGTAAGACCGGCCAAAGCTACTGAATGGGAAATCATTGCCACATTTCAGATTAAAATGGCACTTGAAACCGAAAATGTCAAACTGGAAGAATCTGTTATCAATTCGGGTGTTGTTGCTGTTTTTTCGAACCCTGTTCTTGGTCGTTATTATGTTGCTGTTTCCGGAAAAGAGATCATTGCCGGTTTGCTGGTAACTTATGAATGGAGTGACTGGCGTAATTCAATGGTTTGGTGGCTGCAATCCGTTTATGTTTTACCGGAATATCGCCGGAAGGGAGTTTTTTCGAGAATGTACCACCATATCCGCAATGAAGTTGAAAATTTACCTGACGTTTCGGGAATAAGACTTTACATGATTCATCACAATCAAAAGGCTGAAAAAGTTTATCTGAAAATGGGTATGGACGGGAACAGATACCGCATGTTTGAGTGGATGAAAAATCAGTAAACAAAGCTTTTATACTTGCTTGCTATAGTCGGGCTGAATGATTTGTTCTGACAATTTTGACTTATTGAACAGTTTTTTTATGATTATACCCCGAACGCCCTATCATGTTGAATCTTTTATTTGATTGCCATTTCGCAAGGCTGATACCATAATAAACAGCGATTGTTTAGAATCCGAATTTTTTCAGTATTTCCTCTGATTCTGCCTGTGATCCCGTAATTTCAACCATTCTGTAGGTTTTGTCGGTGAGTTATCTCAACCCAGGCAGTTTATTGTTGTAAGTATGGAAAACTGGCCAGACAGCAGTTAAACTGAAGTTTTTTTCCAGAAATAATGTTTCAGAATCTTGACTGTTAAAATGGATATCTGCAAAAAAAAGCTTACTAAATCTAACACTGAAAAATATTCTGAAAAAGGTTTTGCCAGTACATTTAAAATCATGTACTTTGCAAAAATATTTAATTGTTAAATAATTCACATTTTTTTTTTAAACTTAAAAAATTAGTGCAATGGATCTCGAAAAATTCATGAATGACCTGGAGAAAAAACATCCGGGCGAAAAGGAGTACCTTCAGGCTGTGAGAGAAGTGCTGGAGACACTCGAAGATGTGTTGTTGGAAAATCCTCAATTCGAAACTGCAGGAATCCTCAAAAGAATTGTTGAGCCTGACCGTGTTTTCATGTTCAAAGTTCCGTGGGTTGACGATAATGGAAATGTACAGGTAAATTTAGGCTATCGTGTTCAGTTTAATAATGCAATTGGACCTTATAAAGGTGGTATGCGTTTCCATCCGAGTGTAAACCTGAGTATATTGAAATTCCTGGGTTTTGAGCAGATTTTCAAAAACAGCCTGACCACGCTTCCTATGGGTGGCGGCAAGGGTGGCTCTGACTTTGATCCAAAAGGCAAATCCGATCATGAAATCATGCGTTTCTGCCAGTCGTTGATGCTCGAACTCTGGAAGGTTATCGGCCCCGAAACTGATGTTCCTGCCGGTGATATTGGCGTTGGCGGACGTGAAATTGGTTATATGTTTGGAATGTACAAAAAATTAGCCCGTGAGCACTCCGGAGTATTCACCGGAAAAGGTCTCAATTGGGGAGGCAGCCTCATTCGTCCTGAAGCAACAGGTTTTGGTGCTGTTTATTTTGCACAGGAAATGCTGGCTACCAAAGGCGAATCCTTTAAAGGTAAAATTGTTGCCCTTTCTGGTTTTGGCAATGTTGCCTGGGGTGCAGCACAAAAAATTAACGACCTTGGCGGAAAAGTCGTAACACTTTCCGGACCTGATGGATACGTTTATGATCCTGATGGAATTTCAGGCGAAAAGATTAACTACATGCTTGAGCTGCGTGCCTCAAACCAGGATATCGTTAAACCTTATTCCTATGAATTTCCGGGAGCAAAATTTGTTCAGGGTAAACATCCATGGGAAGTAAAATGTGATATTGCCATGCCTTGTGCAACACAAAACGAACTGAACAAAGAAGATGCTGAAAACCTCGTGAAAAACGGATGTATCTGTGTTGCTGAAGTTGCCAACATGCCTTCAACACCTGAAGCTGTCGAAGTTTTTCTGAAAAACAGGATTTTGTTTGGACCCGGAAAAGCAGTTAATGCAGGCGGTGTGGCTACTTCTGGTCTGGAAATGTCACAAAACTCGATGAAATACAATTGGTCGCGCGAAGAAGTAGATGCAAAACTTCAAACTATCATGAAAGATATTCATCAGGCCTGCGTAACCCACGGAGCCGAAGAAAATGGCTACATCAACTATGTGAAAGGGGCAAATATTGCCGGTTTCCTCAAAGTTGCCAATGCTATGATGGATCAGGGTGTTTTGTAATCCTGGTTTAATCGGACAGTCAAATTTTGATGAAAGATGATCTGATTTAATTTTCCTCCAACAGATTTGGTCTTTGGCTTGAAAAAGAAATCATCATCTTATGCAATATTAAAAAGCCTCCGGTCATATGACCGGAGGCTTTTTTTGTTAAGCAAAAATTTTATCATTACTTATCGTGGGAAAGTTCTTCCGGAAGGCGGTTGCTCAATGCGGCGCTGCTGAACCCTGTTTTGAAGTTCCTGATTGAACTGCCTTTCGGAATGCAGGAAAAGGACAATTTTATGGGGAGACAACACTTCCCGCAAATCATCAACCAATTTTTTACGGGCATTCAGCATATCTTCTGCATTTTTCAATTGGGCATCAATTAGCTTATTGATCTGATCATCAGTAAGCGTATCCATTTGTCCGGGCATTTCAGGCAGCCATTCATCACGGTCTTTTCTTAACTGTATTAAACGCTTTTGGTACTGGTCATAAACTGGCCAGAACAACCTTGCTTCTTCTTTGGTCAACTGCATTTGCCGGGTGAGAAACCTTGTTTTTATCATTTCAATTTGCTCTATGTCAGCGTTTTTTCTGTTTTCCTGCTGAGCAATGGCATTTGTACCGGTATGCGACAGTATCACAAAAACCAGTAATCTAAATATAAAGGTTGTATGCTTCATTGTTTTGTAAATTAAAATTCAAATTCATCCAGATTATTCAAATAATTCATTAAAGTTTCTACCGGAATTTTATCCAGTTCCTCAAAAATATTATTCAGATCAGGCACGCTGTCAACCGGAAAATTTTCCTTTTTGGCGACAATATTTTTAATGGGTTTTTTCCCATCATTGGTATCTTTGCGTATAGTGTCATCCTTCATCATTGTGATCGGAACGGAATTACCTGCAACCATTTCATCCTGACTTTCCGTTCTGATCTGAAAGAAGTAATAAAAAAATGACAACGTCATCAGAATCAGTATGCCCGCAGCAATTTTTAACAGTGCTTTTCCTGAAGTCCGATAATGATTTGTTTGATGCACTGCCTCAATTTTTTTCATCACCCTGTCAGGTAATTCCTCAAAATAATTCTTTGGCACAGGTTCCGGGATTTGTTCCTTTTTACCTTTTAACCATTCTGGATGTTGTTTTGCAGGATTAATCATTTTCTTCAAAGTATTTTTCAATTTTATTGGTAGCCTGGTGATAAACGGCTTTAAGCGTTCCTTCTTTCAAATTGAGTAACTCAGCCATATCCTTGTATTTCATTTCATTAAAATATTTCATCCCAAAAATCATTCGTTGCCGGACAGATAATTTTTGTAAAGCTTTTTCGAGCTTTAGTCTGATGGACCGGCCATCATTCAATGATTCATCTGGATTAATACTATTGTGGATTTCAGTTTCTATTGGTAAAAACAGCAATCTGCGAAGTTTTTGTTTTCGCAAATGTTGCAATGCCTCGTTAGTTGCTATCCTGAATAGCCAGGTGGACAATTCCGAATTTTCTTTAAAATCGCCCAACCCGATCCATGCTTTAATAAAAGTATTTTGAAGAACGTCGTCGGTGTCATGATGATTAAGCAATATGCTCCGAATATGCGCATAGAGCCTTGGACTATAATCTTTAACAATGTTTTTAAAATCGTTTTGACTGGTTTTCAATTTTAAACCGGCTTAATAAAATTCACCTTAATATTTCAATCTGACAGGCTTTGACAAAAACCAAACCTGTTTTCCGGAGCGTTGGTCAATAACAAATCAGTGTAACCGGATGACAAATGTTTTATTACCAACTGTGAGTGTTGCGAGGTTGTCGCAGGTGCCATCGCCATAGTCAAGAATTCTTGTCGGACGGTTAAGTGGAACAGTTTCAACGATTCCGCTGACAATATGATGACATGACGATTCACGACGTAATGGTGTGGTAATTGTACGCGTAAATCCACCACCCTGACTGTGCGTATGTGCTCCGTTGCCCGTGATCAGAAACACATCGTCCCACCAGACGATTGAGTTATAACCTTCAATCCAGGTGCGAAGGTGTTCTGATTCCCAATTGATTACAATTCCGGTTTCATTAAAAGTAATACTTCCATTGACAACCGAGGTAAACTCTGGTTCACCATTGATATTTGGGCCTAAATTGGTTTTGACCTTTGTACCCTGTACCCAGTTGTCGTTCACGTAATAATTATCGAGGGTATGTGTAATAACAGCTCCCGTCTGATGAAAATGTCCGGTGAAAGTAACAATGATTTTTCCGCGACGCCATTTTCCGTCCCGGCAGAGGCAATTTTCTTCTCCAAAATCAATGGTTAAAACATGGGGCATTACCGTAGTATCCAGTGTAATGGTCACACAGTCTCCAAGACGGTCACCCAGATCATCTGAAGATTTTAGATTTTCGACCGACAATTTATAGGCCTGATTACCAATTTCACTAATCTCTTCGAAAGTAGTTTCTGCAATAGTTTCATCCACGGCCAGAGTTTGTTCCTGCAGATCACTATCGTTTTGTTCTTTCTTGCAGGAAGTAATGGAAATCAGGATTATCAGAAAGAGCACAAAATTTAATAAACTTTTCATTTGGTCAAAGATTTTATGGTTATTGAATGAATTTCTTTTTAGATGCACGGAATGATAAAAGGTTTATTCCCCTGCAGTTTTTCTTTGAAATAATTCTGTCATCACCAATCCTGATCAGACTCAGTTCCTTTAAGATACAGACTTGATTGGTAAAAATACACTCAAAATTTTAACCAATCAAAATTTATTATTTCTTTAGGAGAAACAAATTTTATCCGGATAAAGGAAATTTTCAACTTCACATTTAGTCTGTTAAATTCTGAAAGTTCTTTTTTAAAGTGATTATTATGATGTTTAAATGGGACTAAAATACCTCACCTGATTGTTTCATCCTTTAACGATTTGATGTTGTTTGTTTTTTAAATAGGAGATGATTGATCAGATCATTCCTCAGATTATCAACAAAAATAAAACGGAGTTAAGCCGAATATTATGCGGTTTAAAACGCATAAGCATCGAAAGAACAGTGAAGGAACTACGAAGAAAAAAAAGGGATACCATTTTTAACAAATAGTTTTTTTGGAATAAACGAAAATGTCGGTCTCAGGAAGCTACTCAGAAAAGGGATAAAAAAAGAGGCTGACCCGATATGAGCCAGCCTCCTGATAATTTGTTTAATCAATGTTTATTTGATCACAAAGGGTTGGGTAATAGTAGAGTCAGCATTGGTTAAGCGTATCAGATAAATGCCTTTTGGCTGATGGCTCAGGTCAAATGCAGAAGTTTCGGTAATTTTTCCGGACAAGACATGTTGTCCCTGAATAGTGGTAATCACATAATCAAATGATCCGTTAATCTGGACATTTACTAATCCATTGGAAGGATTAGGATAGATACTGAGTGTTTTCGAATTTTCTTCAATACCAGTTGTTCCAGCTTTCAGGTCATTAATAATTGAAAGTCCGTTTTCGGTGAAACGCCCGTCGCTGTTTGCTGCGGCTGAACTATAAGAAGCTTCAGCACCGATAGTCAGACCGTTCCGGAAAATCTTCACTGACATAATTTCATTGTTCTTCATACCATCTGTTGTTTCAGTGGTGGCATCATCTCCGTAAACAATTAGCGGCAGCACTGTTTCATTGCCTTTGTATTGTGTTAAACCTGTGCATTCACCCAGTGTATTGAATACCCCGATAAAATCGCCGGGTATCAGCTTTTCGCATGCAGCGCCGGTTAATGAAATGATATGTTGATTACCCGTTTGAATGACATTATTCCAAGAGGTTGTATTCACCAGCGTATTTGGGTTATTTTGTACAACTTCTTTAGTTAAAATATTCCCAAAATCAATGGTTACCATTTCGTTTACTTTTACCAGGTATGAAATACCGGGATATAAAGTGTTGAGTGACATATCTGAGGTACCGGGAAGGATTCCGCCGGCAGGCCAATAAATCAAACCATTGGAAATATCGAACATAAATTCGATTGCATTGCCCAACGGCTGGATCAGTTCAGCTACACCAACAGCTTCGGGGCTGAGCACCGGCAGAAGGTGCGTGCCAGGTTCCATTGAGATGCTGCGATTTTCGGGTTCAAAACCGGAGAATACAAAATAGGTTGCTCCGTTAAATTTGGCTTTGTAGCCTTTGTAGGAATCCCATTCACCAATGGTATTGATGTTTTGTCCGGGCCAGTAAATTCCTGCATCGTTCAGTATGATGATAAGTTTTTGAGCTACAGGAGCAAACACATCTTCCATACTCATTCTACCGGGAATCAGATTGCTTGAAACACCAGTCCAGCCATTAGAATATAGAACCGGCAGGACGTTATTTTCGTTACAACCAGCACCGGGTGTAGCATAGATGGGAGCACCATCAGCATTGACAGTAACAAATGATGTAGAAGCTGACCAGTTAGCCGGGTCATTATTTTCAAGAGCCGGGTTACAAAATTCCAGTGACGGGCCGTAACCATAAGCTTCAACCGGCCATGGAACAGCATTATCATAATTAACATAAGCTCTGGTGTTGCCCATATTGTCAAGCAGTTCAATATCTTCTCCGCCATTTCCCAGACCGCCACCATTCCATTGCAGGGCTTCAAAGCCAAAAGTATTGAAAAAGGCCTCAGCGTTCACACAAACGGTAAGGTATTCACCTGGATTGAGAACTAATTCGGAAAATACATGATCTACTCCTTCTGAAATTTCCCAGTCAAGAAAATTCACAACGCCTTCGCCATTGTTGTAAAATTCGATGAACTCCAGTGAATCGCTGCCGGACTCTGGTGAGTTGTACATGATCTCAGTAATTTTGATATCAATCGGAGGAACGATTTGGAAAGTAGCATCGCTCATGTCAACAGGCTCATCCAGGCCGATTGCTTTTACAATAATGATGTATTCACCTGCTTCCTGGGTAACATTCCACATGAAGCTGTTTATTGTCCCGGATACGGTACCAAGAAGTTCGCCTCCTCTGACAAGCGGTGAATGCAAAACAACTTCCACATCACCATCAAAATTTGAAGTGAACCATTCTATTTCGAATAGCGTGCCCTGCTCAATCTGTTCGCCGCCGTTTGGTGAAATAACGGTGATAGTTGGTGGTAGCTCAATATCGCTGAGGAAACGGCTGCTAATATAGTTTCCGGCATCTGTTGCATTGGGTAAACCAATAATGTTGCATTCGGTTGTCGGAATGGGTGTACCAATGTAATCTGCAGCATAGAAAGAGGTTCTGAACTGACCGGTTGCCTTGCTCAGATCGGTAATGTCATAAACTTGTCCGGTGCTAAAAGTAGTGGCAGCAGTATTAAAGGTAACGTCTGTTATTTTAACCAATTCAGCTTCATAATTCTCAAAATTGGTATTGAGTTCATTAACAGTAACAATCTGTGGATCAATAAAGGTTCCAGTGGATGTAGCTGGTCCCGGATCTACTACAGGTGTAAACTGAAGCATATTATTATATTCAGCCAGAGTTCCAATAATTCCGGTTATACCGTCGCCAATCTGATAATCGGTTGAAATCACACCCGGATTAAAAATCCCGTTGGGTGCATCGTCAAGAAGTACAGCAGCAGTTGCATCCTGCACATAAATCTGGTTGCGGAATGGCTGTTTGTAGGTAACAAATACTTCTCCGGTAACTTTGAGATAAACGGGTTTTGTTCCTATTGTGTTGCGAAGTGAAGCAAGATCAGGAACTTCGGTAACGACAGGGAAAGTGTAAGTAGCTTCAGCTATAGCGCTTGGGTCAAGGTCAGGGGCATAGGCTATGGCTTTGACAGTAGTAGTAGTATTTATTGTTATAGGATTAGTGTACTCCGTTGAGGTATTGTCAGGATCATCTCCATTTAACGTATAGTAAATGGTTGAGCTTGCAGTTGAGCAGGTAATCTCCAGATTGAAAGGAGCAAAGAATTCACCAACGGGAACAGAAAATGCAGGTGTTGCAGCTGAAGTTACTTCTCCGAAGGCTGTCCAGGAAATATTGTCAATAACTACCTGACGGTTGGTTGTTGCGGAACCGGTCAGTTTTATTCTGATGTCGAAATTGCCAGAAACATTGATGTTATTAACTTCGAAAGTGTGAATGGTTGCATCGGCACCAGAAAAACCTCCAAATTCGAGAGAGGTTCCTTTTAACTCACCATTAACATAAAGTTCGAGCTGCCTTGCAGCACTACCGGTATAAGCTTTTCTCATATTCATGGAAAAGCTGCCTATTCCTCCGGGAATTGCCGAGGCTTCCAGTTTGCTGTCACTGGCTCGCCTTAGCATCAAACCTTCACCATCAATGGGATATCCACCATCATCCCTGGAATGAAAATAATTCCATGCAATACCTCCATTACCGGTAAAGGACCCATCAGAGTAAGATGTTGTTGCATTTGAATTGTCAAATGTTTCCAATCCCTGACTGAATGAGGTTATCGTAAAAGCCAGGATTATCATTAAAAATGTAATCTTTTTCATAATTTAAAAATTTAGTTTGTAAATGAATAGTTTTATTTAATAGCTGCACCCCGCTATTTGTGCCGGCGGGATGCATAAATAATTTAAATGTTTATTCGCAAACGGGATAAGTAATGACTGTAGCACCATTTACTTTAATAAAGTAAGCTTTTCCCGGAATCAGTGTGGTTAAATCAAAAATACCGCCATCAGGCCAGTAAATCAGATTACTTCCCATTTCTTTGACAAAAATGACAGAAGGTACGCTGCCAAACAATGTTGCTGCATCCACTTCACACTCGCTCAGAACGGGCAAAGAGTTCCAGCCATTGTTCAGGTTTACTGTTTTACTGGAAACGGTTGAACCATAAATAACAAGGTAGCGGGTGTTTTCAATTTTAAGCTGATAACCGGCATTGTTATTCCAATTCCCGATAGTATTTACGTTGTAAAACGGGAAATAGATTTGATTAAAATTCTGCATGATGGTAATGTCATCGGTTAATAATTGCATTACATCGCTGACATTTGGCTGATCGGGAACAATGTAAGATGAAACTCCACCCCAGCCGGCCGGAATCAGAATACTTTGTGCCGGAGCAGGCAGATTGGGTGCGCCGGGTGTACCATAAACCGGTATTTGTCCGACCGTGAAATTAGCATAAAATGTTTCCGAAGTCCAGCTTTCAGCCAATGCGTTGTCGAGTGTATTATCAATCAATGACAAGGAAGGACCAAAACCATCCGGGGCTGCAGACCAGGGCGCTACATCATCAAAGTTCACGTAATCCAATACGTTGCCAAACGCATCGGTTAGTTCTACTTCTTCTCCGCCATTGCCCAAGGCACCACTGTTAAACTGCAATGCATTCACGCTGAAATTGTTGAGCATGGCAGCAGCATTGATTGCTACTACAACATAATCGCCTGCGTTCAGGGTATATTCAGGAAAAACAAAATCAACACCTTTTGAAAAATACCATCCGGCAAGATTATGCGCTACATCGTCCATGTTGTAAAGTTCGATGTATTCCAGCGAATCAGTTCCCCCTTCGGGAGGATTGTACATAATTTCGGTAATGATTACCTGCGGTGGTGGAGGTGGCAGGATGACCGAAAATATGGCATCACTTTGATCTGAAGGTTCACCGGTAGCAACATCCGAAATTTGGATCATATAATTATCAGCTGGTTCCTGGGTTACATCCCATGCAAAGGCCTGAGTAGTTACCGAAACTGTTCCCAGAGGAATAGCAACGTCTGCTTCCTGTGTTATCAGTTCAATAAGGATTAAACCATCATAATTTGCATAATTCCAGGTGATATTGAAGGTTGTACCCTGTGGTATAATCTCTCCGCCATTTGGTGTAAGTATGGTAACTTCAGGGATAATTACCTCAACGACTGAGAATACCGCATCACTTTCGTCAGTTGGCAGCCCGTCTTCAACATCTGAAATACGGATTTTATAGTTATCTCCGGTAGTCAGGTCAGCAGGAATTTGCCAGTTCCAAATCCCGTCAATGGCGGGGATGTTATTTGCCAAAATTATATCTTCACGGATTTCAGAAATTAATTCAATTTTTATCAACCCGTTGAAATTGATTCTTGACCAGGTAATGTCGGTAGATGCTCCCTGCTCAAAGATTTCGCCTCCGTTAGGGCTTAGCACGGTTAAACCTTCATAGCCAAGAGCGGAATTAACTATTCCGGGTGTTCCAAGATTTTGCGGACTTGCCAGCCAGTTTTCAGGAAGGCTGTTGTCCAGTTCGGGATCAATGAGTTCGAGTGATGATCCGGAACCATCAGCACCTGTTGGCCAGGGTGAAAGATCAGAATAAGTAACGACATCCATCAATGTTTCGTCCGGTGCTCTCAGTTCTATGGTTTCACTGGTATTGTTGAGAACTCCCCCGTCCCAATTTATTACATTGGTTATTCCATAATAATTCATAACCGAGTCGGCATTGATGGCTAAAACCAGGTATTGGCCCTGTTCCAGGATTGTGCCATCCGTAAAAATATGCGTAATAGCAGAAGTGATTTTCCATCCTGAAAGGTCAACATTGAAATTGCCATTGTTGTATAACTCGAGGTATTCGTAATAACTATCATTCAGAAAAGGTTCTGAATTCGACGGATTGTACATGATCTCATTGATTACAATGTCCGGAATCGGTAATTCGGCGACAATACTGAAATAGTTATCGCTTTCGTCCATAGGGTCACCGCTGTTAACACCCTGAATTCTTATTTTGTAATCATTGGCAATGGTTTGGGTGGAAGGCACGATCCATTCACAGAACCCGGAATTTGGATAATCATTGGCTATAGTAAACTGGTAAAAGCCGGGTCGTACAAGGAGAATCTTTACATTTCCGGTAAAATCCTGTGATGTCCAGGTGATGTTTTGGGTACTTCCCTGTTCCCAGTATTCGTAGCCATTAGGATTGGTTACAGTAATTGTGGGAACAAGCACGGTTGGTTGTATATCACTTGCAAAACGACTGGTTACATAATTGGCATTACTAATTGTTATGGGTATGACAATAAGGTCGCAGGGAACCGAAGGAATGGTGGTATAGAGATAATCTGCATCATAAAATTCGGTTCTGAATATTCCTGAAGCATCCGATTCATCCGAAACCGGATAGTTTGTTCCTTCCTGAAAAGTAAGGCCGCCATCCGCAAAGGTAACCCCATCAATTTTAACCAGTTCTGCCTGATAGTTCATAAAACCGGAGTTAAGTTCTGCAAGGGTAACAAGCTCTGGTTGGATGGTATTATTGGTAGATGTGGGTATTCCCGGATCAGCATCCACTGCCAGGCGCAACATACCGTTATGGTTGACCAGCGTACCTGATATACCTGTTATTCCGTCACCGATTGAGTATGCAGTAGTAATTACAGCATCCAGATCATCCAGCAGAATGGCAGCAGTGGCATCCTGCACAAATTTCTGGTTGCGCCATGATTGTTGATAGGTTAATACCGCTTCCCCTGAAAGAATGTACTGCTGTCCCAGGTTTCCCGAGCGGATTTCCGCAATGGTACCTACTGTCATTGGGCCGGTGGGGATAATATCAAAATCGTTTAAATACCTGCTGGTGATATAATTTCCCGTGGCTGTTGCATTTAATATTCCTGTGATACTTCCGGTTCCATTAGGTACTGTTGTATTGATATAATCCACATCATAAAAAGTAGTTCTGAAAACACCTGCTGCATCACTGTTGTCAGTGATCGGGTACAAAGTTCCATTAATGAAAGTGCTTCCCTGATCAACAAAAGATGCATTTTCGATCGTTACCAGTTGTGCTTCATAGCTTTCAAAATTGGTGTTCATTTCGCTGATTGTAATCACCTGCGGAACTATTGTATTTCCCGTTGAAGTGGCTGGTCCCGGATCGGAAGCAGGATTAAACTGAAGCATTTCACCATAAAAAGTAAAAGTGCCGACGATTCCGGTAATCCCGTCGCCTTCGGCGTAGTTTGTGGTAATAATACCCGGGGTGTCATCAATAAGAATAGCTCCGGTAGCATCCTGTACAAATTTTTGGTTGCGCCATTCCTGAGTGAAAGTAACCACAACTTCACCGGTAACTTTAAAATAATCGGTTGATGGATAAGCAGCCCTTAATGCTGCAAGGTTAGCTACTTCGGTATAAGGAGGGAAAGTATAATTTGCCTGTGAAATAAAACTTGGATCAAATCCATCCGCGTAAGCCCTTGCTTTTACAATCGAAGTTTGATTAATTTCAAACGGATACGTATAAATGGGCGAACTTTGGTCAGGATCAGAACCATCGGTAGTGTAATAAATTGTTGAATTCGGTGTTGAGCATGTAATTTCAAGATTAAATGGGGAGAAATAGTTACCAGATAAGTGAGAAAAAACAGGTGTAGATACTGTCGGATTACCACTATTATAATCTGTTATAAGAATGTCATCAATATTTAATCTTCGGTTACTTGTTCCTGTTTCGGTTGCACGTTTTATTCTGACTTTAATATTTCCCTGAACATTTACTGATGCCTCAAATGTTTGAACATCATCAGAGTTCGGGGCTGTAAAATCACTTCCGATTTGTATCCATGTGCTTCCATCATCGTCAGAATACTCAACTTTCCAGTCCACTTGTGCATCAGTTCCATAACGCCTGTATAAAAATGTGATTGTTCCAATTCCATTGGGTTTACTTTCAAGCATTGTCATAGATGAGATGTCGTAACCACGTAACCTTGCAGATCGTAATCCGTTTTTCCAATCTGCCTCCAATGTTCCTATAAGAGCTTCTGTCATATTCCAATCCAATCCACTCAGTTTTACTGTTCCTGAGGCATAGGCTGTTTTAGTTTCTCCAGTTCCTTCAAAATTCACAAGGTAATCCTGAGCATTAGTTAAGTTAGTAAACAACAATAAACCAATAACGAATGTCAGGTTTTTGAATAATGTAATCAACTTTTTCATAAACGTATAATTATTAAATGGTTAGATGATATTTAAAAGTTAAAAACGAGGGAATATACTAATTAAAATGTGCTCCCCGAATTATTTAGTTAATGATGATTTTCGTGGTAGAATAAATGCCTGTGTTTGCATCATTTAATTTCAAAAAATATACTCCTTTGCTGAGGTGTCTTAGATCAATAGTCAGCTGATCATGATTAATTGCCTGTTGATACATCAACTGACCAGTTAAAGTTAGAACTTCGAGCAGGGAAGCAGGTTGGTGGATGCGGATATTCAACAGCCCATTACCCGGGTTGGGATAAATGCTTGCATGAATCGTATTTTCAATTGATGGAATACTGTTGCTTTCCTCACCGGTAACTTCAATATTGTCCACCTCCCAGGTAGCTGATTCGGCTGCAGTGGAAGTGTACACAAAAGCAATGTAAGCAGTGGCTTCACCAAAACTGCTGATATTTATTTCGCCGGATTCAGTCCATTCCCAGTAAGGTTCACCTGTAGGCCATGTAACCTGGTCGGATAAATCCGTCCAGGTGAAATTGCCGGGATCACCTGATCCGTCGTAATCTGTCGAAATTTTCAGAGCCATTGAAGGACCGGTATAACCTACTGCTGAAAAGAAAGTCAGTTTTTCGTTGCTTGTATTACTCAGATTTAATGCGGGAGATATCAACCAGTCTTCATTGGGGTTTGACTGTGAATTGGCATATCCGCTCATTCGTGCACATGCAGTACCATCAATGCCATAGGTATTGTCGCGGTCCCATTCTTCGTTACCTGTAACGCTAACTCTCAGCCAGTCCTGCCAGCTGTCGTTAAAGGTAGTATTCAAAACAGTAATGATCTGAATTGTACCTGTAATGGTTTCGGTTGCCGGAGGGGTTCCGTCGGTTTTGTAATCAAGGTTTTCACCGGAATTGGTATAGGGGAATATCATGAAATAGTAAGTGGTCTGTTGTTCCAAACCA
>ERZ795053.2046-NODE-2046-length-24871-cov-8.187581_pt1 | contig 24871 bp, 19 predicted proteins | sample MGYA00375137_ERZ795053 | MGnify/ENA primary metagenome ERZ795053 (study PRJEB30182, sample SAMN05720284) | activated sludge metagenome | isolation source: Anaerobic digester | place: Hong Kong | collected 2014-12-17 ...
GCGGCTGTGATATCGGTTCCCGACCGATGGATCTGCATCTCAAAGGGGCGCAGGCTCTTGGTGCAGATATTGAAATCGAGCACGGCTATATTTATGCTCGTACCAAAGATTCTTTTGGCTCGAGAGTATATCTGGATTTTCCCAGCGTAGGAGCGACCGAGAATATAATGATGATGGCCAGCAAGACCCCCGGACAGACCATTATCGAAAATTCTGCCAAGGAGCCGGAAATCGTTGATTTGGCCAATTTTTTAAACTCCATGGGCGCCAAAATAAGAGGTGCCGGTACAGATATCATCAAGATTGAAGGCGTACCAGTCCTGAAGGCCGTCCATTACGCGATCATTCCCGACCGGATCGAGGCTGGTACTTATATGATCGCGGCTGCCATCACTGGTGGGGAGATCCAGGTGGAAAATATTATTCCCACCCATCTTCATCCCATTATCGCCAAGCTTCAGGAAACCGGAGCGGTAATCAGGGAAACCGAGCAGGGTCTGCTGGTCAAGGCCGGAGAACGAATTCTGCCGGCGGATATAAAGACCATGCCTTATCCCGGATTTCCCACCGACATGCAGTCGCAGATGATTGCGCTGTTGTCATTGGCGGAAGGAACCAGTGTGGTGGTGGAAAACGTATTTGAAAATCGTTTCCAGATTATTGATGAATTTATCCGTATGGGCGCCAAAATCAAACTCGAAGGCCGATCTGCCATCGTGGAAGGCACACCACATTTATACGGGGCCCGGGTCAAAGCCACTGACCTTAGAGCCGGGGCAGCCCTCGTTCTGAGTGGTCTGGCTGCTTCCGGGACAACCATTATTGACGACGCCATCCATATCTTCCGCGGGTATGAAAATATCGAAGAGAAGCTAATGTCACTAGGTGCCAAAATCAAATAAAAAGAGCGACTAAACTGTGTTCATGTCAGGAGGCTGATTCTTTTTCAATAATGTTAAAGAATCAGTCTTTTCTTGCAGGATTATGACAAATCAACGGGAAATATTAAAAAAACTAATAAATATGCTAGCGCAACCAGGAAAGGAAAAAGATTGGCAGTAACAAAAAAATAAGGAGGTCAAGCGGATGAACAAAGAATACGATTACAAGCAAAATACAGTGTTGGATCCTTTCCGTGACGGTGTAAAAAGATACGGTGACCGGGTTATGCTCAGAAAAAGAACAGACAAAGGCTGGGTTGATTTATCCTGGAATCAGGTCAAGGACCAGGTAGATGCGCTGGCATCATACATGATTAATATGGGTTTGCAAAAAGGGGAAATCCTCTCTATTTATTCCCAAAACAGGCCGGAATGGGTTGTGGCAGATTATGCAACCTTCTCCTGTGCCGCCGTTAACGCGTCGATCTATCCGACCAATTCTGCTCCCGAAGCCGCCTATATCCTTGATGATACCAAATCAGTCATTTGCTTTTGCGAAGGTAAGTTTCAGGTTGATAATGTGCTGGCGGAGAAAAAAAACCTCCCTTCACTGAAAAAAATTATTGTATTTGAAGACCTTGATTATAAAGACGATATGGTTATCAAATTCACCGATGCCCTCAAAGAAGGGGAAAAGAATCTCAGGCATGAAGAGATTTCGGCCAGGTCTGCATCCATCAAACCAAGCGATTTAATGACCCTGATCTACTCCTCGGGTACTACCGGACAGCCCAAAGGCGTTATGCTGAGCCATTCCAACCTGATGTTTATCAGCACAACTTTTAAACGAATTGAAATGCTGCAAGAGGGAGACCTGCTGTTATCGCTGCTGCCGCTGTCTCATTCCGTGGAAAGGTCAATGAGCTATTATGGCGTGGTACTGGCTGGCGGAATTATCGCCTATTCGAGGGGAACGGAATTCTTCGCCGAGGATTTGTCTGAGATCAGACCTACGATCGGGGTCTTTGTCCCACGTGTATTTGAAAAAATATACAACGGTATATTTGCCAAGGTAGCTACAGCTCCTCCCGGAAAACAGAAAATATTTGCCCGGGCTGTTGCTGTGGGGAAAGAAGCGGCTCCCTATTTTATGGCCAATAAAAAGCTGCCCTTTATCTTGGGACTGAAATACAAAGTCTTTGACAAGCTGGTTTATGCCAATCTGAAAACAACCATGGGTTTTGAGCGAACCCGGGTATTTGGAAGTGCGGGCGCGCCGTTGCTGTCAGAAATACATGACTTCTTCTGGGGACTTAACATGCAGATTAGAAAGGGATACGGTCTTACTGAAACATCGCCGGTGCTCAATGTCGATGGCGATCCGTCCATCATGCCAATCAAATCAGACGGTTGGATTACGCCCTTCCCCGGCGCAGAGGTAAAAATCGCCGAAGACGGCGAGATCCTGGCCAGAGGACCGGGGGTCATGCTCGGCTATCTGAACAAACCGGAGCAGACCAATGAAATGTTCACCGAGGACGGCTGGCTGAAAACCGGAGATATCGGACTGCTGGACCGTCAGGGATATGTAAAGATAATAGATCGCAAGAAAGACATCATCGTTACTTCCGGCGGAAAAAATGTAGCCCCTCAGGTTCTGGAGAATACGTTCGCCTCCCATTCCTTTATTGAACAGATTGCCGTGCTGGGGGACGGGAAAAAATATATTGTCGCCCTGATTGTTCCCAGCTTCGAAACCTTAAAAGAATGGGCAGCGAAAGAAGGGCTGAACGGACTGGGCAACGAGCAACTGGTAAGTGATGAAAAAGTGATTCGGAAATATGAAGAGATTATCAATGAACTGAACCAACATTTCGGGCGGGTGGAACAGGTAAAGAAATTCAAACTCATGCCCCAAGAATTGACCGAGGAAAGCGGTGAACTCACGCCTACCCTTAAACTAAAACGTAAAGTGATCATGAGCAAATATCAGCAGGAGATTGAATCTCTGTACGTTGAGTAATTTCGGGTTTAAGCAATCGGGCTTACGTCTGACGGAGGCCCGATTGTTTTATGCTACAATATTTGTTAATAAGTGAAATGTAAATCGAACAGCGAGGAGATATATTGAGATACCGCATCATCTCGGTAGGAAAAATAAGAGAAAAATTCTATCGCGAGGGAATCAAGGAGTATCTGAAAAGGCTGAGTCCCTACGGCAGTTTCGAACTGTTGGAAGGACTGGAGGAGAAAGTTTCTTCTCATCCCGGGGACAAAGAGATCAGCCGGGTTTTGGAAAAAGAAGGCGAAGGGATTTTGCGTCTGATCGGGGAAAATGAGATATTAATTGCCCTTGACCTGTGCGGAGAAACCTTTGGTTCGGAACAGCTTGCGGATCAATTAAAGCATTGGCATGAAAGTGGACAGTCCAGGATCAATTTTGTAATCGGGGCCTCCCATGGCTTGGCTCCGAAAGTAATAAAGCGGGCCGATCAGTGCATATCCTTTTCAAAGATGACCTTTCCGCATCAAATGGCGGTATTAATCCTAACCGAACAAGTTTATCGGGGTTTTAAAATCCTTAAAGGTGAACCGTATCATAAGTAATTACATTAAAGCCCCGGAGCATTGATATGCTCCGGGGCTTCGCGTTGCTGGGGTTTTAGAAATCAAAGATTTCGACTGGGGCTTCCAGAATGGAAGTGTCAGCCATTTTGATGATCTCCAGGACATGCCATACATTTGGTACGGTGTTGTTCAGATAGTACCGGGTGGACAGAACTTTGCCATAGTAGAAGTTGTAGTCATAATGATCGGGACCCAGTTCTTCCATTCTCTTTTTACAGATGACGGCCTGGTCCAGAAGCAGATAACCGCAATACAGCTGAGCGGTAGCGGTCAGAATGCGGCGGGCATAAATCGGCATCAAACCAACTTTGCCGGCGCCCATGAATCCGCCGATGGTCATCTGGATCTCACGATAAGCGGCCAGCGCTTTTTTCAGGGTTTCAATTTCTTTTTCCATACCGGGGAAGTTGCCCTCGTATTTGGCAATAAATTCATCGATTTCACCCAGCACGGATGCAAAGATAGCGCCTTTGCCCTGCAGCCATTTGCGGCCGATCAGATCCATGGATTGAATGAAGTTGGTGCCTTCCCAGATGGACCAGATTTTGCAGTCACGGGCGGAGTTGGCAGCCGGATAATCTTCGCAGTATCCATATCCACCATAGGATTGCAGTGATTCTGCGGTCAGCATCCAGACTTCATCAGAAGGATAAGCTTTGCAGAGCGGGGTTAACATATCCATTTTGCCCTGAGCCCATTTGCGTTTTTCCGGATCGGGATCGTTTTCGCGCATATCATCATAGAAATAGCATTTGGACAGCAGTGCCCGGCAGGCTTCGGTGGTGGCTTTGTTGAGCATGTACATGCGTTTTACGTCTTCGTGTTTGTTGATGGTGGTGCGGCCGGCTTTGGGATCGGTCATCAGACGGCCCTGAATTCTTTCCTTGCCATAGTCTTTGGCAGCCCAGTAGGCATTGGCGGCAACTGCCAGGGACAGACGGCCGGTATCCAGACGAGCTTCGTTCATCATATGGAACATTTGGGCCATACCCTGACCTACGCCTTCTTCGTTGGGCGGATCGCCGATCAGATAGCCGTAGCAGTTGTTGTTCTCGCCCGCAACCAATGCGCAGGTGGCCGAACCCTTCATACCCATTTTGTGCTCAATGCCAATGCACTGGAAATCGTTGGGGGTCAGGCTGCCGTCTTCATTGATCCAATATTTCGGAACGGCAAAAAGGGATAATCCTTTGGTGCCGGCTTTGGCGCCTTCGACTCTGGCCAGATAGAGATGGATAATATTTTCCATATCATCACGGTCGCCGCAAGTGATGAAGATTTTTTGCCCTTTGATTTTATAAAGGCCGGGGGTATCGGTGGGGAATGCTTTGGATAGCATATCGCCGACATCAGATCCGGCAGTAGGCTCGGTCAGACACATGGTTCCGCCCCAGGTACCATCCAAAAGTTTGGGCAGGAATTTTGCCTTGACTTCGTCGCTGGCATAATGATTCATTACGGCCACTACGCCGCTTCCGGTTGCGGTATAGGCAAACAGGGCAGGGTTGGCAGCGGCCTGAATTTCTGCCAGGGCGTGGAACAGCACCATGGGAAGTACGCCTTCGGCTTCTTCGTCATAGTTGCTGGTGGCCCAGCCATTGTCATGCAGGAAACGAATCGCTTTGTGGAATGACTCAGGAATATAGACCTGGCCGTCTCTCCATTGTGCCCCGATGGCATCCGCATCTTCGGCAGTGGGAGCGATTATGTCTTCAGAAATTTTGCGGACCTGATCAATGATGGTGTCGAAGTCATCCAGGCTATAATAATCGCTGTATTTGGGATAAGCCAGAATTTCTTCAACCGGCAGCCATTCCTTCATTATGAATTTGGTATCTCTGGTGTTGAATGAAAACCTATAGGACATTTCTCACGCTTCCTTTCCAGATTTTTTCAGGTAGAAATTTATTACACGGAGTATTTCGGTATAACGGCCTCCTTTCCAGATTTAAGATTATCAAGCAAATGAATATCATTTCTATCATAATACAATTCGCTGAAGATTAAGAATATCCTGCCTGGCGTATTCATTTTTAGTACTTTTGCTTTAAATATTAGACATTTTTCATATTACAAAGGTATTATTAAAGTCAATAAAGTCAATATTTTTAATTTTGCATTAAATAAAATGAAAGACTCCATACTAGCAAAAGAATCTTTTAACGACAGAAAACTTATTATTTATGGGGTTTAATTGCTGTAAATTAATTACTTGAACCTACTACAGAATTAATATGCAAAAAGGTATAATGATTAAAATTATGGTATTCTGTTTGGGCCGAATGAACCGGCCTGGGTTGTACACAAAGGACAGAAAAGTCCCTTTGAATATAAGGAGGATATGCAATGGCAACAGCGGACAACGAAACCAATGAAATCATATCATCGGGCAATTTTATTCAAACCATCATTACGGAAGATCTGCAAACCGGCAAGAACGGAGGCAGGGTACATACGCGCTTTCCCCCCGAACCCAACGGCTATCTTCATATTGGTCATGCCAAGTCAATCTGTCTGAACTTTGGCTTGGCTGCCAGTAACGGCGGGATCTGCAACCTGCGCTTTGATGATACCAATCCCAGCAAGGAAGATGTCGAATACGTTGATTCGATCCAAGCTGATGTCAAATGGCTGGGTTTTGATTGGGGCGATCGTATGTTTTACGCCTCCGATTACTTTGAACAGTTGTATCAATTTGCCGTGCAGTTGATCAAGGCCAGCAAAGCCTATGTATGTGATCTGAGCGCCCCGGAGATTAGAGAATACCGCGGGACGCTTACTGAACCGGGAAAAAACAGTCCCTATCGGGAACGTCCCGTTGAAGAAAACCTGGATCTGTTTATCCGCATGCGCAATGGCGAATTTGAAGACGGCTCCCGGGTTCTGCGGGCCAAAATCGACATGGCTTCTCCCAATCTGAATATGCGTGACCCGGTGCTTTATCGAATATTGAGAGCCACCCACCACCGTACCGGAGATGATTGGTGCATCTATCCCATGTACGATTATGCGCATCCCTTGTCGGATGCTGTGGAAGGAATTACTCATTCCGTCTGCACCCTGGAGTTTTCCGATCATCGTCCGCTCTATGACTGGTGCCTGGATCATGTCGATTATGATGCCGCCACCCACGGAAGACCCCAACAAATTGAGTTTGCCCGCTTAAACCTGAATTATACGGTCATGAGCAAACGTAAATTGCGTGAACTGGTGGAAAAGAAATATGTGAACGGCTGGGACGACCCGCGTATGCCCACTATTTCAGGTCTGCGCCGCCGGGGCTACACCCCCCCATCAATTCGCGACTTCTGCACCCGGATTGGCGTGGCCAAGCGTGACAGCACGGTGGACATTGCCTTGCTGGAGCACTGTGTACGGGAAGACTTGAATCTCAATGCTGCTCGGGTTATGGCTGTGCTGCGTCCTTTAAAAGTCATCATCGACAACTATCCGCCGGAACAAGTGGAATGGCTGGAAGCGGAAAACAATCCGGAAAATCCTGATATGGGTACCCGCCGGATTCCTTTCTCCCGGGAAATTTATATTGAACAGGAAGATTTTATGGAAAATCCGCCGAAAAAATATTTTCGGCTGACGCCAGGGGGAGAAGTAAGACTCAAGAGCGCCTATATTATCAAATGTGAACAGATCGTCAAGGACATGCAGGGCAATATTATTGAACTGCACTGCAGTTATGATCCGGATTCCAAAAGCGGCGGAGCGACCAGCGGCCGAAAAATAAAAGGAACTTCCCATTGGGTGTCAGCCACGCATGCCATCCCGGCTGAGGCGCGCCTCTATGAGCATCTTTTTTTGACCGAAAATCCGGATGATGACAGCGATGGCAGCGACTACAAGAGCAAGCTCAACCCGGATTCGCTGCAGGTCCTGGAGCACTGTATGGTTGAACCTGGATTGGCACAGGCTTCCAGCGAAAATCGTTACCAATTCCTGCGTCAGGGCTACTTTTGTCTTGACCTTGACTCGCGTCCCGACAAGCTGGTGTTTAATCGCATCGTATCGCTGCGTGACAGCTGGGCCAAAGCACAAAAATCATAACCAATGTTAATAAGAGCGAACCGGTCCGGTTCGCGCTTTCATTAAGCAGGAGATTTTATGCAAAGGGAGATGAAGCCATGGAGCTGGAAAAAGAGCTGATGCGCTTTGAAAAAATAACCAAGATATATGATATGGGTGAAGTGAGGGTGGAAGCCCTCAAGGAGAGCTCATTTTATGTTTGCCGGGGAGAAACCATGGTAATACTAGGGCCAAGCGGCTCCGGCAAAAGCACCTTGCTTAATATTATGGGAGGCATGGATACGCCGACCAGCGGACAATTGTTTTTTGCCGGCCGCAACCTGAGCCAGGCTGACAGTAAAGAACTGACCCGATACCGCCGTCGTGACATAGGCTTTATTTTTCAGTTCTATAATCTTATCCCTGATCTGACTGCTTACGAAAATATTGCCTTGGCCGCCGAACTGGTGGATGAACCCTTGCCGGTAGACGAAGTACTGGAGGAAGTTGGGCTGACGGAACGACGCAATCATTTTCCGGCCCAGTTAAGCGGAGGCGAACAGCAGCGGGTGGCGATTGCCCGGGCGCTGGTCAAAAGGCCACAATTACTTTTGTGTGATGAACCGACCGGCTCGCTGGATGATCAGACCGGCAAAATGGTGCTGGGATTGCTGACCCGGATCAGCGGCAAGGAAAATATGACCGTCGTCATCGTTACCCATAATACCAGTATCGGACAGATTGCTGACCGCACGCTGCGCCTGCGCAGCGGGCAAATCGTTGAAATGATTGTCAATGAAAATCCTCTGCCGGCGGAAAGGATTGAGTGGTAATGTCGACCCTGCGCCGCAAGCTATTGCGAACCATCCGCACGACCCGCGGCCAATTCATTGGTCTGGTATTTATCGTTGCCCTGGGGGTAATGGTTTATATCGGCATGGGGACAGCTTACGGCAACCTCAGTCGATCCCAGCAGGAATTTTATCAAGCGGCCAACTTTGCTGATTACTACTTTCAGGTTGTCCGCGCACCCTCTTCTGTCAGCAGTAAAATCGAATCAATAGCGGGGATAGTCAAGGCCAGCGGACGGATTCAAAGGGACGTTTCCTTGGTTAAGGAAGGCAGCCAGCGGGCGGTGGGAAGAATCACATCTTATCATCTGCCCATGGAGGGGGAAGTCAATCAGCTGCATCTGCTCAGCGGCCGGATGTTTGCTTCCCGCTCCTCCGGCGGGGGTGTCGAGGTCTTGTTGGATCCGCAGTATGCTGATGCCAATCACGTCCAAATCGATGACCACATAACGATCATTGCCGAAGGCAGGAAAGTCAACCTGCATGTAGTGGGTACTGCCATTAGCCCTGAATTTGTCTACGCCTTGCCGGATGCTGCAACCATGATGCCCGATCCCCTGAATTTTGGCATTATTATGATGGCTACTGAACAAGCGCAACAGATCCTGGATATGCCTGATCAGGTCAATCAGGTGGTGGTCAAACTGGCGCCCGGATCGGATGAAAAGGCCATCAGGCAAAGGACGGAGGAACTCCTGCGAAGCTACGGTAATATTGCCAGCTATCCGCGCAAGGATCAGCTGAGTCACGCCATGCTGCAGGCGGAACTGGACGGACTAAAGATAAATTCTCATTTTTTGCCGCTGGTTCTGCTGTTGATCGCAGCGGCGATCCAGTTTGTTATTTTAAATCGTTTGGTTAAATCACACCGTACCCAAATTGGGATCATGAAAGCCATCGGCTATAATGATTATCAAATCATCGGTCATTATACTACCTATGCCCTTGTTGTAAGTGTGATAGGATGCATTGCGGGAATGATTGCGGGGGTATTTTTGGCCTCATCCATGTCCTCGGTTTACAGTCTGTATTTCAATTTGCCACAGGCAATCGGAGGAATTAATCGGCAAACGTTGCTGCAAAGCGTTGCTTTGAGCATATCGGTCGGTGCTGCTTCAGGATTTCTGGCTGCCCGTACGGTGATCAGGATAAACCCTGCTGAAGCTATGCGACTGCCGGCCCCGCCCCAGGGAAACAAGATCCTGCTGGAAAGGTGGGCTAAATTATGGACAAGGCTGAACAGCAGCTGGAAGATGAGCCTGCGATCCATCAGCCGCAACCGGACCCGTTCCCTGGTTACCATCCTGGGGGTAATGAGTGCGGTGGTGCTGCTGGTATTTTCCATGTTTACCAACGACGCGGTGGATTATATGCTGAACCGGAACTTTAATGAGGTAAACCGTTATGATTATACCGTGCGGTTGGCCGAACCGATTGAATATAGGGAAATACAATACTGGCAGCAATGGAAAGATATTTATCAAATTGAGCCGCAGCTTGAAATGCCAATAAAAATCTTTTATAACGGCCGCAGTGAGGATGAACTTTGTATTGGCATGACACGTGACAGTGATCTGAAAAGGGTTTTGAACCAGGCGGGCGAGCGGTTGCAGATTCCGGAAGAAGGATTGCTGATCAGTCGGCGCATGGCGCAAAGACTTGGCGTAAGAACCGGTGACAAAGTCAGGGTGGAAACCAAAATGTCAGTGGGTGCAACGCACAGCACGGAGTTGCTGGTCACAGGTATTAATGATCAGCTAATGGGATCGGGCTCCTACGTTTCACTGGAAACGGCCAACCGCATGCTGGACGAGAAACGGATCATCAATATGGTGATGTTTAAAGCTGCTGCCGTTAGTGGTGATTCAATTGAAAAGCGATTTAATGCAATGCCCAAGGTAAGTTCCGTGACCAGCCGCGCCAAAGAACTGCAGAGTTTTTATGACCTGATGGATACAACGGTCATTTTTATTGGGATCATGATTTTGCTGTCAGCTTTGCTGGGATTGGTCATTGTTTACAATTCATCCCTAATGGCGTTTAATGAGCGTAGAAGGGAACTGGCTTCCTTGAAAGTGCTGGGCTATTCGAACCCTGAAATAGCTGGTATTTTAAGAAAGGAAACCTGGCTGCTGGCGGCCATTGGTATAGTTTTCGGCCTGCCGGCCGGCAAGGGGATGGGTCAGGCTTATATTGCCAGCGTCAGCACCGATCTTTACAGTCTGCCGGTGATTATTTATCCGCGCAGTTATCTTATGGCTGCCCTGGGGGCGGTCGTGTTTGTGGCCATTGGTCATTATCTGGCCGTACGCAAGGCAGGTCAGCTGGATATGGTTGAGGTTCTGAAAAATCGTGAGTAAAGGGAGGAAGGAAATGAAGAAAAAGGGTTGGATCGGAGCTGGTATTGCCATAGCAGTCGCTTTGCTCATCATACAGACATTGACCGGCGTGCAGCAGGTGGAAGTATTAAAAGCGGAAACCGGCGACATAACTACCTGGGTCGAGGATACCGCCTATGTGCAATCCCGGGACGAAGTAACCATCCAGGCCTCCCAGAGCGGCAAGATTGTCAGAATAGCGGTTGAAACCGGCGAGCAGGTAAGTGCCGGGCAGGAACTGCTGGTAATGGATAATCCCGATCTGCAGTATCAGCTGAATGCCACCGCGGTACAGACGGAACAACTGCAGGGACAACTGTCCGCATCCGTCATTACGGTGGAGCAAGCCCGGCTGGATCTTGCGGAAGACCAGAAGAATCTGGGCCGCGCCCGGCAGCTTTTTGAGTCCGGGGCGATTTCTCAGGCTGATTATGATGCCAGTGTGCAAAGAAATATAACCCTGCAGAAGGCAGTTGAAAGCCAGCAGCAGATCCAGCAGTCATTGCGCCGGCAGTTGGAAAAACAAAACACCCTGTACCAGGAATTGAAGGGGACCAGTCAGCAATTGGTGGTAAAAAGTACCGCTGCTGGGATGGTGCTCGATCTGCCGATCAAAGAGCAGCAGACCGTAATGGCGGGGGCATCTCTGGTACAAATCGGCAATATAAACGACCTGGAGCTGAAAACAGAACTGCTTAGCGATGACGTAGGCGCGGTCAAGGTCGGCCAAAAGGCAACGATCAGTGCTCCGCTCCTGGGTGATAAAGTGCTGGAAGGGAAAGTGACCAAGATCTATCCGCGTGCCTATGAAAAAGTTTCCGCCCTGGGGGTTATTCAGCGCCGTGTACCGGTGCTTATCTCATTGTCACCGTCACAACTGTTGGAACCGGGTTATGAGGTGCAAGTCAGGATCGAGACCAGCTTGCAACAAAATGTGGTCACGTTGCCTCGTACCGCCATCCGGGTCAACGAACAAGGGCAAAACGAAGTGCTGGCGATTATCGATGGAAAGATCAAACATAGTAAAGTGGAGATTGGGATCAGGAATCCTGAAAAAGCTGAAGTCGTCAGCGGTTTGAAAGCAGGGCAGAGGGTGGTACGGGATGCCAGTATGGATGTAAAAGAAAATACCCGCGTTAAAATATGAAAGTCTTGTTGACGAGGAAGACATTTACAATGGGGGCCAACAAGATTAAAAACGTTCGTGCAGATACGCCTCGCCGACTTCCTGCAGATAGGCCAGCAGCGCTTCGCGTTCCGGCAGCGGGATTTGCCGCAAGCGTACCTTTTCATGACAATGGGGGCAGACCAGTTGAATATCGGCATGTTTTTTAGGATCGTCCAATGCTTCCAGGAGCAGCTGCAGCAACGCAGGCACAGTTTTATCACCCTCGGAAAAGGTGGCCGCGGTCTCCAGGTTCCAGTTATATTCATTGGCGTCCTTGCCACAAGCGGAACAGTAAATCATCAGGGTGGCGGCTGGATTTTTACGGATGGTCTTTCCCTCCCCAATAAGAATCGTTGGTGAACTGTGTAACGACATTATTCTATGTCAGGCGCGCACAAAAAACAAGCCTGGCGGGTTATAATCATGTCGGGTACATAAGTTTGCCGGAAAATGAGGAGAACAATCATGCGCAGCGATTTAAATGCACAGTTGATGATAAAATGTCCCGGTTGCAAGAAAAGCCGCAATGAATACAATTGGAGCATGAAAACCGCCGCCCGTTATTCCATTGGGGCGGACACCTGCCCGACTTTGATTCAGGTGTTGCTGGCTTCGCTGGGCGGAGATGAGGAAACCTTTGCCGGTTTTCGTCTCATTTGTCCCAAATGCAATTATGGGATTAATTATGAGGATTTGGAAAAGCCGGATGCAGAAGAAATCCGCGCTTATGCCCGGGCGGTGGGAGAAGAGTACTGTTATTTCTGGTATTAAACTGCCTGGCGGAGACCGACGGTGCACTTTTCTTTCCATCGAATCGGCTTAGCTGGAGTTTCTTCTCCTTCTATTTTTGCGCCAGGTTTGTTGGAAGATTTTGTTTTGTCGATGATATTCAGGAGTATAGACGGACAGCTTTTTGATCCGCCGGGTCAATTTGCTGGGGGGAGTCTGCAGCAGATGCTGCAGGGAGCTGAACAAGTCCGCCGGGATTTGATCACGGCGGGCTTCGCCGTGGGCAATCAAGAGGCTGGATGGATGCAGGGCGCCCATTTTTTGATAGGAAGCCTCCAGCCATTGGGGAAACATGACCGGCAGCGGTGTCTGATAGCGGCCTTTGACTTCCAAAAAGCAGTCGGCTACATACAAAAGGGACTGATCGGCATGATACAGCACCAGATCATGAGAGGTGTGACCTGGCACTGCCACTGCTTGCCAGTCCGGGAAGAAAGGCAGTGCATCACCGTCCTTCAACAGGAAATCAGGTTGTATACGGCTGCAGAAAAAACCTTTTTCAAGTTGCTGGCGCGTCCGCCACGCCACCGACTGCATCAGCAGACAGTCGATCACTTTTTGCATCCAACCCCCAGGACCGGCATACCAGCGATCCAGTTCTTGATGACCGGCCAGGGGAATCCCGAACTTATCCCGCAAGAGCACCGCCCCTCCGGCGTGATCCGGATGCATATGAGTCACGACCGCCAGCCTGATATCCTTCGGGGAACGATGCAAATCCCGGCGGCAGAAATCCTCGATACGCTTTACATCACTGACCGCGCCGCAGTCCAGCAGCAGCAATCCATGTTGGTATTCAGCCAGAAAAAGATTTTCAATATATCCCGGGATTATATGTAAAGTGAATTGTTCTGTTGCTATTTGTTTCACCTTCTATCCAGGTTCTGGTCGGCAGGAACAGCGACCGGTGTATTATCTTCACATCTGCCGAATATCTTTACTATTCTTTACTGGGCATGAATTTCCTTGCTAATCGCAAAAAACGCGGGAATATTTTTTTATCCCCGGCTGCAGCGTTTTTACAGCCCCGCATTACATGGTATAATGAGCGAGATGATGGTGCATAGTACCAACCATCAGCAGCAATTTGAGGTGGAGGACAATTTATGAGACAGCGTTCCTGGGCAGGAATAAAGAGATTTTTTCGGGTCATCCGTCTTTTTTTGCATATTTTCTGGTCTTTTTATTCTTTAAAGATCAAAGCGGTATGGCATGCCGACGGTTGGAAAGAGCAGCGGCGGATAGAGCTGTATGTCACAGAGGCCCGTCTGTTTCGCAATACCGCCGTGGAAATGGGGGGCCTGCTGATTAAACTGGGGCAGTTCTTCAGCACCCGGGTGGATATTTTCCCGCAGAGCGTCACCCGCGAGCTGGCCAATCTGCAAGATGAGGTGCCGGCGGTCGAATTTAAAGAGATGTGCATGGTTCTGGAAAGTGAATTTGGCAGGCCCCTGCATGAGATTTATCCAGTCTTGAATCCGGCTCCCCTAGCTTCCGCTTCTTTGGGGCAGGTTCATGAGGCAGAGCTGTTCGGTGGGCAGAAGGCTGCTGTAAAGGTCTTGCGGCCCAATATTGAAAAACTGATTGATATCGACCTGCGGGCGGTGCGTCAGGTGATCGGCTGGATTCAATTTTTTACCGATTGGGAGCAGTGGGTGGATTTTGACGCCATTTACCGTGAATTTGAAGAAACCTTGCGGGAAGAGCTAAACTACCTGCAGGAAGGAAAAAATGCCGAGACGATTGCAGCTCATAGTGTGGCCGACAAGGAACTAATCGTCCCCCGAATTTATTGGGAATACACCCGCCAACGGGTACTGACCATGGAGTTTGTCGATGGTTACAAGGTAACCGATTATGCAGGTCTGCAACAGGCCGGGATTGACCGTTCCCAACTGGCCAGTCGCCTGTTGGAAATTTATATAAAACAGATCCTGGTGGATGGATTTTTTCATGCTGATCCCCATCCCGGCAACCTTTTCATCGATCCGGACGGCAAAGTGATTATGATCGATTTCGGGATGGTGGGGACCATCTCCCCGGAACTAAAAGAAAAGCTGATTAAAATGGTTTTGGCCATGGTTGATCGAGACAATCTGCAGGTGGTTTATTATCTGAAGCAGGTGGGATTTTTGCGCCGGGATGCCGACGATGCACTGATTGCCCGGGCGGTAGGCGTATTTCTGGAACAGCTGCTGGGGCAGGGAACCGACTTGTTCGACAATGATCTAAAAAGCCTTTTGGATGATCTGGAGGAAATTCTCTATGAACAGCCTTTTCAGATCCCGGCCCGCTTTACATTTTTGGGACGGGCGCTGGGCACCCTTTACGGGATTTGTATCGGACTGGACAAGAATATCAGTTTTCTGGATGCGGCCAAGCCGTATCTGAAACAATTTATGCCAGAGGAAGCCCGGCCTTTGAAAATAGCTAAAGACAAAGCGGCTGCCTGGGGCAGTGCTCTGATCGAAGGACCGCCGTTGTTGGCAAAAGTCCTGCGGCAGGCTGAAAGAGGCGATCTGGAGCTCAAACTGCCGCTCAAAAACCTGCAGGAAAACCTGGAGCAGAATACCCGTGCCAGTCTGACCATTGCCTGGGGAATTGTTCTGTCCGCAGTCATGTTGAGCACGATCTGTCTCTATGTCAACGGATTTACAGTCGAATCGCGCTGGGGCGCAGGGGCAACCCTGATCGTGGGTTTGCTTTTTATCAGCAAAACCAAAAGCCAGAGCCGCAAGCGCGTCCTGCATCATCCGGAGGGGATCAAAAAGACTCGCTAAATGAGGAATCGTCATGCTGGCTATATTTTTTAAGTCTTTGCTAATCGCTTTTTCCGGCGCCGTCATGCCGGGCAGCGTTTTTACCTATACCGTTGATCGGAGCCTGCGCCACGGGGTCAAGGCTGGCGTGCTGGTATCGCTGGGACATGCCCTGCTGGAGTTGATCCTGGTGATCCTGATTTTTGTCGGCGCCGGCCGCTATCTGGCAGCAGAATCAGCCGGCATTGCCATCGGGCTGATCGGAGGGGTGGTACTGGTTTATCTTGGCTCCCAGATGCTCAAAGATGTATATTTGAATAAAATCACTCTGGAAACGGGTGAAATGCATGATCACAAGCAGGGCGGCATGTTTATGGCCGGGATGGTTTTAAGTGCCACCAATCCTTATTTTCTGATTTGGTGGTCGGCGGTGGGACTGGCTTTGATTATGAGTGCATACCACTCCCTGGGTGTATGGGGGATCGTCATCTTTTATCTGGGCCATATCCTGGGGGATATTACCTGGTATACTTTTGTGGCGGCGATGGTCAGCAAGAGCCGGCATCTGCTCAACATTGCCATATACAAGACCATCATCGTGGTTCTGGCCTTGTGTCTGGTCGGTTTCGGCGCCAGTTTTTTTGCCGGCAGCATCAAGCATATTATATAATAAACGCACGAGGTTATATAAAGTCTAAAAAGAAAAGCTAAATCCCGTCAGGATGCTTTAAGAATCAATCCCTGTACATGGCAAAAGTCCGCAAAGGAGTGTAGTAATGAAAATTTATGACGAGCTGGTAGCCCGGGGTTTAATTGCCCAGGTTACAGACGAAGAACAAATCAAAGAACTTGTTAATAGCGGCCAGGCTATTTTTTATATTGGTTTTGATCCCACCGCGGATTCTCTGCACGTGGGTCATTTCATGGCGCTATGCCTGATGAAACGCTTGCAAATGGCAGGTAACAAACCGGTGGTACTGATCGGCGGCGGAACTGCCTATATCGGTGACCCTTCCGGGCGCAGCGATCTGCGTAGCATGATGACGCCCGAAATCATTAAACATAACAGCGAGTGTTTCAAGCAACAGATGCAAAAATTTATTGAATTCGGTGATGACAAGGCGATCATGGTCAATAATGCCGATTGGCTGCTGCAATTGAATTATGTGGAATTGCTGCGGGAGGTGGGCAACTGCTTTTCGGTAAACAATATGCTGCGGGCCGAATGTTACAAGCAGCGCATGGAAAAAGGGCTGTCCTTCCTGGAATTCAACTATATGATTATGCAGTCCTACGACTTTTATTATTTGTTTCAGCATTACGGCTGTAACATGCAGTTCGGCGGCGACGACCAGTGGTCCAATATGCTTGGCGGCACCGAACTTATCCGCCGCAAGCTGGGGAAAGACGCCTATGCCATGACGATTACCCTGCTGCTGACATCTGAAGGCGGCAAGATGGGGAAAACCGCCAAGGGGGCGGTATGGCTCGACCCGGCTAAAACCAGTCCTTACGAATTCTATCAATACTGGCGCAACATCGACGACGCAGACGTCCTCAAATGCCTGCGGATGCTCACCTTCCTGCCCCTGGAGCAAATTGACGCCATGGATCAATGGGAAGGCAGCCAGCTAAACGTTGCCAAGGAAATATTGGCCTATGAGCTCACCAAGCTAATTCACAGCCAAGAAGAAGCGGAAAAGGCCCAATCCACTTCCCGGGCTCTTTTTGCCGGAGGAATCGACGTCAATATGCCCACCACCGAGATTGCGGTCGGGCAACTGGAGAATGGGGTTATCGGTATGGTTGAACTGATGGTTATGAGCAAGCTGGCAGCCTCCAAGAGCGAAGCCAGACGCCTGATCCAACAGGGAGGCGTATTTGTTGACGACGTGAAAGTTGAATCTGCTGATGCCATGATTACGGCAAAACAGCTAAAAAACGGAATAAAAATACGCAAAGGCAAGAAAACGTACCACAAAATTTATCTGAAGCAGCAATGATAAAAAGATGAGAGCCAACGATTGGCCCCTCAATTCAGATTTATCGCAGTAATGAATCATCCAGCCGCAACTTTAAAATGCGGCTGGATGACTGTTTTATGAGCCCTCTTGGGGATTAAACTTTTAGGGTTATTCCTGCCGGAGATGCGCTCAGCTGTACCGGACTGTTTTCTTTGATTTCTCCGCTGATGATCTTGCGGGACAGCAGGGTCTCCACTTCCTGCTGGATGAGCCGCTTCAGAGGCCGGGCACCGTAAGCGGGATGGTAGCCTTTTTCCGCCAGATACTGCAGGGCCTTTTCATCCCACTGCAACTGCCCGCCCAGGTTTTTTTCAAAGCGCCGGGCCAGGGTCTGCAGCAGCAGATCGGTAATTTTTTCAATTTGTTCTGTACTGAGCGCCTGAAATACGATGATTTCGTCCAGACGGTTCAGGAACTCGGGGCGGAAATACTGTTTGAGAATGCTTATTACTGCTTCCTTCATCAAATCATAACGGCCGCCCTGCTCCTGGAATTGCAGGATCTCCTGACTGCCCAGGTTCGAGGTCATAATGATAATGGTGTTGCGAAAATCAACCGTCCGTCCCTGTCCGTCAGTCAGACGCCCATCATCCAGGATTTGCAGCAGGATATTGAAAACGTCATTGTGAGCCTTTTCAATCTCATCAAACAGCACGACTGAATAAGGGCGGCGTCTTACCGCTTCGGTCAATTGTCCGCCTTCATCATAGCCCACGTATCCGGGGGGTGAACCGATCAACCGGGCGACGCTGTGTTTTTCCATATACTCCGACATATCCATGCGGATCATGGCCCGTTCGTCATCAAACAAGGACTCGGCCAGGGCTTTGGCCAGTTCGGTCTTGCCGACCCCGGTAGGGCCCAGGAAGATAAAACTGCCTACCGGACGGTTGGGATCCTTCAGCCCGCTGCGGGAACGCAAGACGGCATCGGCCACCGCTTGTACGGCCTCATCCTGTCCGACCACCCGCTGGTGCAATATTTCATCCAAATGCATGAGCTTCTGCCTTTCACCTTCCAGCAGCCGGCTTACGTTGATGCCGGTCCAGCGGCTGACCACTTTGGCAATGTCCTCTTCCCCGACTTCTTCCTGCAACAGCATCTGCTGACCCTGTTTGTCAGCTAAAGTCGCTTCTTCGGCCTGCAGTTTTCTTTCCAGTTCATTCATGCGGCCGTATTTAAGTTCAGCGGCCTTGTCCAGATCATAGTCGCGTTCTGCTTTTTCGATTTCCATGCGGCAGTCTTCAATGTCACGCTTGAGCTGGCTGACTCGGGCGATGGCATTTTTTTCAGATTGCCACTTGGCTTGCATGGCGTCCGCTTCAGTCTGCAGATCTTGTTTTTCCTTTACAATATGCTCCCGTCTTTCCCAGGAAGCAGTATCGTTTTCCTTGCCCAGGGCAGTGGCCTCAATTTCCAGCTGCATAATGCGCCGGGTGATTTCATCCAGTTCGGTTGGCATGCTGTCCATTTCCGTGCGCAGCCGGGCGGCAGCTTCATCCATCAGGTCGATGGCCTTGTCGGGCAGGAAACGGTCGGCGATATAACGATCCGATAAGACGGCTGCCGCGACCAGCGCCGCATCTTTGATGCGTACCCCGTGATGGACTTCGTAGCGTTCTTTCAAACCACGCAAAATGGAAATGGTGTCCTCCACCGAAGGCGGATTGACCAAGACCGGCTGAAAGCGCCTTTCCAGCGCGGCATCTTTTTCAATATGTTTACGATATTCGTCCAGCGTGGTCGCACCGATAGCCCGCAGTTCCCCCCGCGCCAGCATGGGTTTCAAGAGATTGCTGGCATCCATGGCGCCTTCGGCTGCCCCGGCGCCGATGACGGTATGCAGCTCATCAATGAACAGGATGATTTTGCCATCAGACTGCTCGACTTCCTTCAGCACTGCCTTGAGCCGCTCTTCAAATTCACCGCGGTATTTGGCCCCGGCTACCAGTGAGCCCATGTCCAGGGCAATGACGGTTTTTTCTTTTAATCCCTCCGGCACGTCGCGGGCTACGATGCGCCGTGCCAGACCTTCTACGATGGCGGTTTTGCCCACGCCCGGCTCCCCGATCAGCACCGGATTGTTCTTGGTACGACGCGACAGGATTTCCATGACCCGGCGGATTTCTTCATCCCGGCCGATGACCGGATCCAGCTTGCCCTGCCGGGCCAGTTCGTTTAAATCCCGCCCGTAGCGCTGCAGTGCTTCATAGGAGTCTTCGGGATTGTCACTGCTGACCCGCTGCGAGCCACGAATATTCTTAAGGGCGACCAGCAGGGAATTACGGTTAATGCCCAAACGGGCCAGCAAGTCGCGCAGGTCGCTTTCCCCTTCCTGAATCAGACCCAGCAGCAGGTGTTCGACACTTATATATTCGTCTTTCAAAGCGGCGGCTTCCTGCTCCGCCTTGCTTAAAACCCGGGCCAGACTGCCGCTCAGGTACACCTGCCCTTCGTAACCATGGATAGAAGGGAGTTTGTCAAGCAGATCCTGCAGTTGTTTGCTCAACCCTGGCAGTTGTACGCCAGCCTTTTCCAGCAGATTGGGCGTCAGTCCTCCGTCCTGCTGTAAAAGTGCTTGCAGCAGATGTTTGCCGCTCACCTCCTGATGATGCCGGGATGCCGCCAGTTGCTGGGCGGTACCCAGGGCTTCCTGTGATTTTTTCGTATAACGCTCTATGTTCATGGGAATTACCTCCGTTTTAACGATTGGATTTCGGCTTCCAGCGCATCGATCCGATCCAGCAGATCAAGAATAATGGCTGCGCCGCTGACATTTACGCCCAGCCAATTTCTCAGCCGCAGGAGACGGTTGACTTTTTTCAGTTCACTGCAGCTTATATTGTCATGTTTTAAGGTTATGATCCCCATTTCCGCCAGCATTCTTAGAAAATCAGGACTGTATTCGAGACGGGAAAGGGGAATCAGTTCATCACTGTTTTCATAATAAATCTTGATTAAGGTCATCGTTTATCCCTGCCTTTCCCCTATTTCTTTCAGTTGGCGATAAAGTCCAATTTCCTCCGCGGTAAGATCCCGGGGAGTATCAATTTCAATTACCACATACTGGTCGCCCCGGCCTTCTTTAAGCGGCAGGCCCTTGCCTTTGAGACGCAATCGGGAGCCATTGTGACTGCCGGCAGGGATGGTCATGTTCACGCTGCCTTCCATGGTGGGTACAGTTATTTTATCGCCCAATACGGCTTGTTCCGGACGCAAGACAATTTTGGCTTCCAAGTCCTGCCCCTTGACCTTGAAATAAGGGTGAGGCAGCAGAGTGACCTTGAGATAAAGATCACCGGGGGGGCCTCCTCCCAGTCCCTGTCCGCCCTGACCTTTCAGGCGGATGGTGCTGCCTTCGTAGATGCCGGCGGGGATTTTGACCTCCAGGTTCTTATCCTGCGGCAGACTGCCGGTGCCGCCGCAGCGACTGCAAAATCCGCCTCCCTGCACGCCCTGGCCCTGACAGTCCGGACAAATCTGTCGGGATGACAGACGTATCGATTTGCTGCCACCCCGAAACAATTCTTCCAGACTGAGTTCCAGATTGGTTTCAACATCCTGACCCTGGCGCGCAAAAGAAGTAAAAGGTGAACTGCGTGCCCCGGCCTGACCGCCAAATATGCTGTTGAAAAAATCACTGAAGCCGCCCAGGTCTTCGGGGTTGAGATTGCCACTTTGATAAAAATGAACGCCGTCGCCATAGGCGGCAAAGTCCTGTCCGGCCTGCCAGTTTTTCCCCAACTGATCATATTTGGCTCGTTTTTCGCTGTCTTTCAGCACTTCATAAGCTTCATTGATGCGCTTGATCTTTTCTTCAGCTTCAACTTTTTTCTTCCCCGTGTGCAGATCCGGATGCCATTGACGGGCCAGCTTGCGGTAGGCAGCCTTGATATCCTTGGCACTGGCATCACGGGGAACGCCTAATATTTCATAATAATCCTGATATGATACTGCCATAACTCACCTGCTCCGTTCTTATTTCAGGATGCTAATTTTCTTCAAACTCGGCATCCACTACATCCGCTTCGTTTTCATTACGGTCTGCCCCGGCACTGCCTGCCGCAGCACCGGCTTGATAACTGGCTTCATTCAGGCGTTGGGCAGCGCTTTGTAAATCGTTTTTGAGCTTTTCAACCGTCTCCAGAGATGCTTTGGATTCAATCGCCTTTTTCATCTCCTGGATCAGGTTTTCGGCTGCCGCCTTGTCCGTCACCGGCAGGTGTTCGCCCATGGCCTTGAGCTGACGCTCCACACTGTAGCAGAGACTGTCGGCTTCGTTATAGGCTTCGGCAGCAGCCCGTTGTTTTTTATCTTCTTCTGTGAATATTTTGGCTTCGTCCAGCATCCGATCGATTTCTGCCTTGTCCAGATTGGAGGAATTGCTGATGGTGACCGTCTGCTCCTTGCCGGTGTTCTGATCCCGCGCGCTGACTTTTAAAATGCCGCTGGCATCGATGTCAAAGGTAACTTCGATTTGGGGAACGCCGCGCGGAGCGGGACTGATCCCATCTAATTTGAATTTACCCAGGGAGCGGTTGTCTCTTGCCATCTCCCGTTCTCCCTGCAATACATTTATATCGACGGCGGGCTGATTGTCCTCAGCGGTGGAAAAGATCTCGCTGCGCCGCGCCGGAATGGTTGTATTGCGTTCGATCAGTTTGGTCATCAAACTGCCCATGGTTTCAACGCCCAGGGACAGAGGGGTTACATCCAGCAATACCACGTCCTTGACTTCTCCCATCAGCACGCCGGCCTGAATAGCTGCGCCGACAGCCACCACTTCATCGGGATTGACACCCATGTTGGGGTCCTTGCCAATTAGATCGCGTACCAGTTTTTGCACCAAGGGCACACGGGTCGAGCCCCCCACCAGGATGACTTCATCAATATCACTTGCGGTCAGACGGGCATCCTGCAGTGCATTTAGCACTGGCTGCCGGCATCTTTCCACCAGGTCGTGGATCATGTTTTCAAAATTGGCCCGGGTCAGTTTGAGATCCAGATGGCGCGGGCCGCTGGCATCCGCTGTGATAAAGGGCAGACTAACCTGTGTCTCGCTCACGCTGGAGAGTTCAACTTTGGCCTTTTCCGCTGCTTCGGTGAGCCGCTGCAGGGCTTGTTTGTCTTTGCGCAGATCGATTCCATAGTCTTTTTTAAACTCATCCGCCAGCCAGTCGACGATAGCTTTATCGAAATTATCACCGCCCAGATGGGTATCGCCGTTGGTGGCACGGACTTCAAACACTCCATCTCCCACATCCAGGATGGAAACGTCAAAGGTTCCGCCGCCCAGATCAAAGACCAGAATGGTTTCATTGGCTTTTTTATCCAGCCCGTAGGCCAGCGAAGCAGCAGTCGGTTCATTAATAATCCGTAACACATTGAGCCCGGCAATCTGGCCGGCATCTTTGGTCGCCTGCCGCTGCGCGTCATTAAAATAAGCCGGAACAGTGATGACTGCATCGGTGATGGGTTCTCCCAAATACTGGGCAGCATCATCCACCAGTTTGCGCAGGATCAGTGCCGAGATCTCCTCGGGGGCATACAATTTTTCACCCACTTTAAAGCGCACTGCATCATTGGGGCCGGCTACCACATCATAAGGAACCAGGTTGCGTTCATCGGCTACTTCGGAGAAACGACGTCCCATAAAACGTTTGATGGAATAAAAAGTTTGCTGCGGATTCAAAGCCGCCTGGCGGCGGGCAATCTGCCCGGCCAATCTTTCGTTGTTGTTTTTAAACGCGACTACCGAGGGCGTTGTACGTGCTCCTTCGGCGTTGACAATCACGGTTGGACTTCCCGATTCCATAATGGCCACGACCGAGTTGGTCGTACCCAAATCAATACCTACAGCTTTCTTCATTATATTTCCCCTCCTTGATTTGGTTCTTGTTTGCATTTGCAATACTGCTGTAATCGTGGTCAACCAGACCATAAAATGGACCCAAATGGTGCGCCTTTGAAGCAGCGTTTGTTTGCCAAGGTTAACCAAAGTCAAATACACTTGACAAACCCCATTTCTCTTGTTCGGAATGGTAACTGGTGTTTCTATGATTAGTATAATCAGCTCTGATATAATAGTCAATAATAGTCAAACGATTTTCGGAAAAATTTTTCTTTCCCCAGGATATCCTTTAAAATGGGAAAATAACGATAAGAACCGAAGCTGCCATGTGGAGAGCAAAGAAATAATCGCTGCGTATGATATGCTATATAATATTGGCTTATTTCGGCAATCAACCAAGTCAATCAACCAAAAACCGTGAGAAAATGAAACCGAAGGGAAGTGCCTTGCTATGGAGAATATACAGGACTATTTACAGGCTGACGAAAATTTTGACTTTGAGCATCCAGCTATTGCAGAGCTTTGCCGCAGTCTTACCGAAGGATGCAGAGATGATCGACAAAAAGCGATCCGACTTTTTTATTATGTTCGTGACAGTTGTCATTATAATATGTATGCTACAACCGCCGAAAGGGAAGCCTATCAATCTTCTGCCATCCTCGCCAGCGGGCAGGGGTGGTGCCTGCAAAAGGCAATATTGCTGACTTCATTGGCACGAGCTGCAGGGATTCCCAGCCGTTTAATCCTGGTCTCCATTAGAAATCACAAATCCCCCCCTGAGGCGGTGAGACTGATGGGAACCAACCTGTTTTTTCCGCATGCTTACAATCATCTGTTTTTAAACGGTAGATGGGTCAAGGCGGCAGCTACCTTTGACCGGGAGATTTGTGAGCGGATTCAGGTGCCGGCGGTGGAATTCGATGGCGAACATGATGCCATGCTGGCTTCACAGGATCTGAAGGGCCAGCCCTATATTGAGTATGTCGAGGAATATGGCTGCTTTGCGACGATTCCCTGGCCATTGATTATCACCAATAGCCGGCAAATTTACGGGGAATTGAGCGACAACTGGTTTAAGCATGAATAAGGGCGGGGCGAGCGATACGATGAATCTTTTTAGATTGCCACCGGTTCTGCCGGATGAGGAGATTTTTGAAGCACTCCTCCTGGATTGCGGTATACTGATTGAAAGGATCATCTCTTGCGGGCAGGTTACGCCTGCCCATCAATGGTATGATCAGGAGAGGGATGAATGGGTATTGCTGCTGCAGGGCGGCGCCAAAATCGGCTTTGAGGATAGCCGGGAGCAAATCCTGGCCCCGGGCGACTGGCTGCTGATTCCCGCCCATACACGACACCGGGTTACATATACCAGTGCTGAGCCGCCATGTATCTGGCTGGCGGTCCATGCCCAGCTGGGCATGGACAAATAGCCTTGCATGGGCGTCACAACCTCTGCTTGGGGGCGTCTGCAGCCCAGTGATAATTTAACTGGCAGTTTGATTAATAACACAAGGAGCAATGA
>ERZ795053.2051-NODE-2051-length-24836-cov-98.241839_pt1 | contig 24836 bp, 30 predicted proteins | sample MGYA00375137_ERZ795053 | MGnify/ENA primary metagenome ERZ795053 (study PRJEB30182, sample SAMN05720284) | activated sludge metagenome | isolation source: Anaerobic digester | place: Hong Kong | collected 2014-12-17 ...
GTCAGCGCCGGCCAAGCCCACAGCGTGAGCCACAGGCCCAACTTCATGGCGGTTCGTCCCCGGTCAGGCCGGCGGCGTCCAGGGGTCGCGAAGGCTCGCGCCCCGTCGCGGGTGGCGTCAGTGATCCGTATCGTCCAGCTGTCGGTTGTGTGGTTGAGGTGGATCCCGATGTCACATCCTGCCCCCGTGCCGTTCAATACCTTCATTGGCTGGATATAAAGTAATTAAAATCAATAGTATTGATGAATATTTATCCTCAAGCACGATGAATGAGCGTCGAGGCGGTTCTCAAGAAATTAAAGTGCTTTAACCAAAAATGCCTTGTAATAATGACATTATCAATTATAATTTACATTAATCCATAAGGTTGTCTGCTCGCACACACGGATGGCTGAAATATTTCGGGTGCCCATGGCACGGCAGAACGGTGATCCCACCGGATTATGGAGAGTCATTGACCAGGAGAGTCATTGACCAGGATGGATGGACGCGGGGATGGGCGCCGGGTCGCGGGCGGGGATCGTGGCTCAGCCTAGAAAGATACTTTTCTGGTTTTGGAACATAGGCTTTTGGCCGCGCCCCTCATCCGATCCAAACCGTACCTACTTGGAAGACTCCTCGGCTCGATATCCATGCCGGGCAGCGTTGGCGGCGCCAGATCGATGCGCATATCCGTCACGCTGTCGCCGCTTCTCACGTCGTGTCATACGGGAGGGTTGGAACCATGTTGGCATCTATCGAACGCTCGAAAAGGTTGATCGATTCAGTACCCAGCGCAAGAGGATCAGGGGGTGGAGCATCCGAATTCATCGAATGGTCGAACGCGTTGAGTGTGGGTGTCACCGAGATCGATGATCAGCATAAGGAATTGATCAAGATGCTGAATAAATTGAATACGGCGATCCATGGGGGTTGGGGAAAAGAAACCAGAAGGGAGGTAATCAATCAGTTGGTCGAGTATACCCGGGTGCATTTCACCACCGAAGAGAGTGTGATGAGTATCGCCGGGTATCCCGATGTCGAAGCGCACAAAAAGAAACATCATGACCTGATTCTGAAGGTCAAGGACTATGTCAGTAAATACGAGAAAAATCCCGACGCATCCAGCTACGACCTGTTGTTTTTCCTCAAGCAATGGCTGACTGAACACATCATAAAAAGCGACAAGGCATTGGGGGATTATTTGCTTGCCAATGGACCAAAGGCAGGGAACGCGAAGAAATCATGGCTCAGAAGGCTCTTCGGGCTTTAGAGCGAGCCCATCACTCATGGTCATCGGGTTCGAAGGTCAATGGCGATATTCAGGTAACCGATGATTTTCGTTTTTGTAATCTGTGGAGATTACTCGGTAATCTCCACAGATTACTTTCCTCCTGACAATCCCTTGACGGGTCGAGGCGATTTCCGGCTCCGTATAGGGCTATGTTCGGGCTCCCCGGGTTCCCCGGACTCGGCGGGTCGTCCGATCCGGCTTCCAGCGGTTCGGTCCCGACCGGAATCACTTGACGATTTCGAGCTGCTGGCGCTGGGCTTCCCGGAGGTGGACGACCTTGCCTTTCCAGCCGGCTTGCGGGTTGAGCCGCCAACTGCTCGACCGACCGACCTTGGGGCCACGGATGATGACGCCTAGCGCTTCGAGCTGCTTGATGGCGCGATTGACCGCCTGCTTGTGCATCCCCAACTCGTCGGCGATCTCGACTTGCGGAACCTGAATCAGGTTCTCGAACTCCAGGCGGGCATTTAGATACAGGAACACTCTGAGCACTTCGCCGCCGACATCCTTGCGGGCGGCAAACTCCCTGAGGAAATTCTGGTTGATCTGCATCCAGTCGGCTCCATAGGGACTCTTGATTTTTCGACCGACGAAAACCGGAATCATCCCTTGATGAAGTTCTCCTCGATCATCAACGTATCCGATAATTTTTGGTGTCCGCATCGTCCCCTCCCTCGATAGTAAACGCCAGTGTTTACTCAGTAAACGTACACGTTTACTTTCCCTTTCGCAACACTCTGATCGGATTAGGCGATTTTATCTGTTCCTTATGTCTATTTATACCGGTCGGCAACCTCTGGCCAAAACCTCGCCGTTCGGTCCCGACCGGAATCACTTGACGATTTCGAGCTGCTGGCGCTGGGCTTCCCGAAGGTGGACGACCTTGCCCTTCCAACCGGCTTGCGGGTTGAGCCGCCAACTGCTCGACCTACCGACCTTGGGGCCACGGATGATGATGCCCAGCTCTTCCAATCGCTTAATGGAGCGGTGGACGTTTTGAGGTTGTAACCCGAGTCGTTCGGCGATTTCGGTCTGCGGGACCTGAATGATGTTCTCGAAATCCAGGCGGGCGTTCAGGTACAAGAAGACACGCAAGACTTCGCCAGTGACATCCTTCCTGGACGCAAATTCCTCAAGAAACTGCTGGTTAACCTGCATCCAATAACTCCCATAAGGACCTTTTAGCTTTCGACCGCAGAGCACTGGAACGACTCCCTGGTGCAGTTCCCCTCGATCATCGACGTATCCTACCAGCTTGGAGTTCTTCATGCCTGATCCTCGATACTAATCATATATGATTATTAAATAATCATATATGATTAGTATTCCCCTTGCAAACCATTGATCGATAAATTCGATTTTAAATGCCCTATATGTCTATGTAGATATGGGTTTGGACTCCCCGGACTCGGCGGGTCGTCCGATCCGGCTTTTCGCTGTTCGGTCCCGACCGGAATCACTTGACGATTTCGAGCCGCTGGCGCTGGGCTTCCCGGAGATCGACGACCTTGCCCTTCCAGCCGGCTTGCGGGTTGAGCCGCCAAGCGCTGGCGACCGGTCCGGGAATCAGAATGCCGAGATCGACCAGCTTCTTGACCGCCCGACTGACATTCGGCGCTCGCATCCCGAGGGCCTTGGCGATTTCGACTTGTGGGACGCGGATGATGTTGTGGAAGTCGAGACGGGCGTTGAGGTACATGAAAACCCGGTAGACCTCCAGCCCGACGTCACGCCGGGCGGCGAACTCTTCGAGGAAATGCTGGTTGATCTGCATCCAATTTTCACCGTAAGGGCTGTGGATCTTGGTCCGACAGAATACCGGAATCCCCTGGTGAAGTTCGCCGTGCTCGTCCACGCAGCCGATGATTTTTCGTTTTCTCACCTTGCCCTCCCTCAATCAAGTTATCTGTAGAGATAATAAAGTTATCTGTAGAGATAATCTATCCCTCCGCAACCCCTTGACGGGTCGGGGCGATTTCAAGCGCTGTATATGTCTATGTAGATGTGGGTTCAACTAGTGGGAACGTCCCTGTAGCGCGTGGGAGGGACCCTTCCTCGCCGGCACATCCCTGTGCCGGCTCGTCGGGTCTTCGATCCGGCCCAGAGAACTCAATGGTTTTCGCGGCAGATTTCGGCCGCTTGTCTCACAAGTTCAGCGAATTGTGACAGGAAAAGTAAACCTGTACGCTTACCGAGTCAGCGCGGGCGCTGACCGTTAAAAGAGCCTGAGCTTTTTCCGAGGGTAAAGACCTATCCGACATGGGTTCGAAGCCGCAGAGCAATATCAAGGAGCATGACTCGTGACGCTAGATGTTGAGGGATTACATCGCATAGCCAATACCACCCGCCCTGACCGGCGCGCGGACATCGTGTTCGTCCACGGTTTAGGCGGTGCGTCGCACAGCACTTGGCGGCATGGCAAGCTGGAGAAACCGGGACATTTTTTCTGGCCGGAAGCCTTGGGCAAAGATCTCCCGGATTGTGGCATTTGGACGGTCGGCTATCCTGCTGGGATCACGAAACTCGGCAAGCCGGGAATGATCGTTGATATGCGAGCCGGGAACCTCGCCCAGAAATTGGCTGACGCTGGGTTCGGCGCGCAACCGTTGTTCTTCGTCACGCACAGCATGGGTGGCTTGGTCGTGAAGTCCCTCATCGTTGGCAGCCAAACGCTTCCCGACCCCGACCGCAAGCGGATCGTCAGCACGATTCGGGGTATCGTCTTCTGCGCGACGCCGCATCGAGGTTCAGCTTTTGCCGATGCCGCTGGCGTGCTTTGCACACCACTTGGCGGCAGACAGTCCCATGTGCAGGAGATGCGAGCTAACGCCCAACCGCTGGATATCTTGCACGACGAATTCATCGAATGGCATCGCAACCACTCGATTCCCGTCTTGAGCTATGCGGAGAACGTCGGGCTTTACAAAGCCCGCTGGTATTGGCGGCCGCTTCCTCTTGGCTTGGTGGTGCCCCGTGCGTCGGCCAATCCGGGTATTGCCGGCCACACCGTCCGCGACGTGGACGATGACCATTTGACGCTGGTCAAGCCGCCAAACCGCGAGCACGATGTCTATGCGGGCGTGCTGCGCTTTATCCGCAATACACTCGGAGAGAACCCACCAAAGAACCCTAACGGGTCTGAGAATGTGCGCCTGCCCGGCAACCCGAAAACCGACCTCTCCCGCATCCTCAAATACGCCCCCGCCGAACTGATCGGCCGCGAAGCCGAAACCCAGCTCATCGACGCCGCCTGGGCCAAGGTGCAAAGCGGCGAGTCGAACCGCCCTCGTGTTCTCACTTTCGTCGCGTTGGGCGGCGAAGGAAAAACCTCGCTGGTTGCCCATTGGGCCGCCGATCTATCCGCGCAAGGCTGGCCCGGCTGCGCCGCCGCGTTTGCCTGGAGCTTCTACAGCCAGGGCACGCGCGACCAGTCGGCCGCCTCCTCCGACGTGTTCCTCAAGGAAGCCCTGACCTTCTTCGGCGACGACGAGGACCAGGCATTTGCCGCCAGCAACGCCGGCGCGTTCGAGAAAGGCCAACGGCTTGCCCGCATTGTCGGCCAGCGCAAGAACCTGCTTGTTCTCGACGGCCTCGAACCGCTGCAATACGCGCCCACTTCACCCACGCCGGGCGAACTCAAGGATCAGGGCCTCGTCGCGCTGCTCAGGGGCTTGGCGCAACACAACCGGGGTTTGTGCCTCGTCACCACCCGCTGCATGTTGCCCGACCTCAACGCCTTCCGGCAAACCACCGCGCCGGAAGTAAGGCTGCAACGCCTGTCCCGTGCCGCTGGTGTGGAGTTGCTCAAAAAGCTTGGCGTGCGCGGTGCGGCGCGGGAATTCGAAACGCTGGTCGAGGACGTGAAAGGCCACGCCCTGACCCTAACCTTGCTCGGCGGGTTCCTGCATCGCGCTTTTGGCGGCGACATCCGCCAGCGCGACCGGGTGAAGTTCGAGAAAGCCGACGCCAAGATCGACGGCGGCCACGCCTTGCGAACGATGGCAGCTTACGAGCACTGGCTGTTGCGCGACGGCGGCGAGGAAGGCCAACGCGAAGTGGCCGTGCTGCGGCTGCTGGGTCTGTTCGACCGGCCTGCTGACGCTGCTTGCCTGGCGGCGCTGCGGCGCGAACCCATCGCCGGTCTGACCGAAGCGCTGGACGGGCTGGCCGACGACGATTGGGCATTCTGCTTGAGCGGCCTCGAAGCCGCGCGCCTGCTCACGGTGAACCGCGATGCCACCGGCGCGCTGATTGCGCTCGACACGCATCCGCACCTCCGGGCCTACTTCGCCCAGCAACTGCGCGAGACCAACGCCGCCGCTTGGCGCGCAGCCCACCGGCGACTGTACGAACACCTGTGCACGAGCACGCCGGACCGGGACGCACCCACCCTTGAAGACCTCCAGCCGCTCTATCAGGCCGTGGCTCACGGTTGTCTGGCGGGAATGCAGCAAGCGGCGTGCCATGAGGTTTACACCGCCCGCATCCTACGGCGCGACGAATTTTACAGTGTCAATCAGCTCGGCGCGTTCGGTTCGGACTTAGGCGCCGTCGCCTGCTTCTTCGAAGAACCCTGGCGGCGCGTCTCGCCCGCGCTCTCGGAAGCGGTTCAAGCGTGGCTGCTGAGCGAAGCCGCTACCCGACTGCGCGCCTTGGGCCGGTTGATCGAAGCCCTGGAACCGATGCGGGCTGGGCTGGAAGCGCGTGTCAAGCAGGAGAATTGGAAGGAAGCTGCCATCAACGCCGGCAATCTGAGCGAGCTGGAATTGACGCTGGGCGAGGTGGCCGGGGCGGTGGCGGACGCCGCGCAGTCCGTGACCCACGCCGACCGCAGCGACGATGCGCATTGGCCGATGCTCAGTCGCACGACCCACGCCGACGCCTTGCACCAGGCGGGCCGCTGGGCCGAGGTGGAGGCGCTGTTCCGCGAGGCCGAGCGGATGCAAGCCGAACGGCAGCCCGACTACCCGCTGCTCTACTCGGTGCAAGGCTTCCGGTACGGCGACCTGCTGCTCGTCGCCGCCGAACGCGCCGCATGGCGAGCCGTTCTCCCCGCGCCCGCCGGGAGCGGGGTCGGGGGCGAAGGTCTCGCTGAAATCTGCCGCGTCGTTTCCCAACGCGCAGCGCAGGCGCTTAAAATCGTCCTCAACGGTTCACGTAACTTGCTCGACATCGCTCTAAACCACCTCAGCTTGGGCCGGGCCGCGCTGTACGAAGCGATCCTGACCGCCGCCGACGTTCTCCGCGCCCGGTCCGACGTGGACCAGGCTGTAGCCGGTCTCCGCCGCTCCGGCAACATGGACGATCTTCCCCTTGGTCTCCTCACCCGCGCCTGGCTGCGCTGTCTCCTCGACGCGCGCAGCGGTTCCGACAGCGCTCAAGCCGATCTTGACGAAGCCTGGGCCATCGCCGAACGCGGCCCGATGCGCCTGTTTCTGGCCGACATCCACTTGCATCGCGCCCGGCTGTTCCACGCCGCAACGCCGTATCCGTGGGACAGCCCGCGAGCCGATCTCGCCGCCGCCCGCGAACTGATCGAGCAATGCGGCTACGGTCGGCGCCTGGAGGAACTGGCGGACGCCGAGGCTGCCCTTGGTTGCGCGAGAACCTGAGCCGGGTTGGCCTCCGCTGGTTGTCGCCCGAGGACTTGCGGCGGATGACGAAGCAGAACCGCCCGGCCTTGGTTCCCCGCGATCCTCCCCATGGCGGGTCACGGGCTGATACCTCAACCTGCCGTACAATTTGTGTGGAAATATTCGTGTTTCGTCGATCGACCATCGCTTATACTGCACTTGCACAATAAGGCGGTCGCAGTCACCGCTAGTGTCCACGCACAGGAGAGAGCCCCGATGAAACCCGCTTATCGCTCGTTACCCTTGCACCGGCTAGACCGGGGAATCCGCCATGCTCGCCCCAAGCAACAGTTACCCTGGCGGATCACCGCCGACGATCCCGCCTTGTCGGTGATGACCGACCTCTGCCAAGTGGCCGCCGTCACCACCGAGCTATTGACCCCGCTCGACCAAGGATTGGACATCATGATCAAGCGTGGCGTACGCGTCCTATTGGTCGTCGATGCCGACGACCACATTCTCGGCTTGGTGACCAGCCGCGATATTGACGGCGAAAAAGCCCACCGGATTTTCGCCAAGGCCGGCTGCAGCCGCGAGGACTTGTTCGTCTCCGATGTCATGACCCTTCGAGCGAAACTGGAAGTGCTGATGATGGAAGACCTATTGACCGCGCGAGTGGGCGACATCATCGCGACCCTGCGGCAGGTCAATCGTCAGCACGCCCTGGTGTTGGAAATCGATCCCGAAACCGAAATACCGGCGGTACGCGGCCTCTTCTCGCTCTCGGAGATCGGCTTGCGACTGGGGTTGGACATCAGTCCATCGCGGCAGCCGACCACCTATGCCGAGTTGGAAAAGGCGGGGGTCGTTCTGTGACCGCAGCCTCGGCGACCCACGCCAACTAACTCGTTCGGCGGTGCTTCAGCGCTCCTTGCACGGCGCCTTTCTCCGGTCGGGGCACGGTTATTCGAGAAGAAAATCGAAGAGGCGACCAAAGCGATTGGTAAGGTCGCCGAGCCGTTCAGGATTAGGCGAACGTGCAACCAAGGGCCACGGCTCGCAGTGGTGGCCGCACGCTCGCTTGACCGAGCCGAGAGCACAGGGGGGGGTTCTGGGCGAACGATCCCACGCCTCACTGGCAACCCACGGGGTCCAGGCGGGCGGTCCGCGATGGAAAGTTGCGGTCATGATCTGGCCCTATTATTTTGAGCAAGCGCCGAGCGCCGATGCCCCCGAAACCGTACCGAGGAGAGGTTCCAACCGATGAACGCCGTGATCGCTCCACGCCGCACCGTCCTCATCTTGGCGGCCACTCTGAGCCTGACTCCCTGCCTGGCGCGCGCTGGAGATGGAGATAATCGCCCGAACCCGCCAGCAACCGCCGGCGCCACGACCGCCGATCTCCTGCTCGCCAGACCTGGTGGCGCCGTGGCGACGGTGCTTGGTGCGGCCGTCTTCGTGGTTGGACTGCCCTTTACCTTGATCAATGGCAGCACCGAACAAGCCGCGCAGACTCTCGTCGTACAACCCGCCAACTACACCTTTGCTCGTCCTCTGGGCCAAGACATCGGGGGCTTGGGCAATCCACAACATTGAGCTTGACCCACCTCCCGCCGATTCCAGCGCGGGGTGGACACAGCGCTGATTTTCGAAGTCGCGGACCGCGCGTTGTCGTGGCTCCGGGCCAGTGTCCGCCAGGTGGCGCCACGCCTTAAAGATCGCGTCCGGTCAGGGCGACTTCCGCGGGTTATCGGCCGAAAGGTTCGGGTGAGCGGGTGCCGCCGCCAGCGCCTGTAAAGCCGCCTCATAACGGCGTTGCGCTTCGTAATAAAACACCCAGACGCAGTTCTCGCAGCCGCGCTCGCAACACTCGCCGGGAACTGGCGGTTGGGGCGGCGTGAGCGGGCGATGGGGGGCGGGCGGTTCTTGCGACATCGGGCGGTGGTCAGCGCTGAGTGGGATCGATCAATGCCTTGATCTTGGTGTCGATGGCCGGCAGTAGCGCGTCGAGACAAAAACTCTGCATCGATTTCGGGGTGTGCTCGGCGATGTACTTGAGCTTAAGCAGATAGGGTTCCGGCAGGCGCAGATTGAATACCTTGGCGACGTCCGTTCGCACGCCGGGCGCGTCCCAGGGATAGGCGGGTGGCGTGGCCGGTTCCGGGGCGGCCGGTTCGGTGCCGTGAATGCTGGTCCCGCCGATAAAATCATCCAGGGCATTCCGTCCCTCACCCATTGATGGCGGACGGCTGCTGAGCTTACTTTCATTCATCGATGGAATACCTCCTGAAACAATGCCTGCATCTCTTCCTGCGCCTTGGGGTCGGCCGGCTTCAGCTCCTCCACGCCCAGCCCGTCGCGCGCCGCCTTGCGATAGGCAATCCGGTCGCGGATGACGGCATTCGCCAGTTGCAGGTGATCGAAGTCACCTAATAAGGCACGTGCTTCAACCGCTTCGCTCACGGAGGGGTTGGTCGAGGCCTGACTAACGATGCTCATGCACCGCGCTTGTGATATGAACTGAGATGATTCCATATAGGAAAATACTATATGATATTAAAAGCTACTATCACAACGACCGATCTTCGGAATCGGCACCAGCCTCTTCCCGCACCAACCGGTAGCCGCGCTGCCGGCGGCGTTCTCGTACCGCCTCCACCCGTTGCAGGCCATCCTGATAGGACAGGCACGGCACGCTCACGCGCCGACCCAACGCCGTTCCGCTTCGCCCCCACATCCGGGTGACAATCCATTGCCCCCATAAATCTGGGTGCAATCGGACTTCATAGTAGCGGGTGGCTTTTGTCCAGCACAACTGGACCCATGGTTCGGTTTCTCGCTGCATGATCATGCGAACACTCAACACAGCACCATACTAATTTATATAGTATAGTATTATACTATATAAATGAAGCGGTATTTAACTTTACAGAATCATCATTCCGAAAATTCAAACAGTAAACACGGACTTGGACACGGCGGGGACTAATAATCTGTTTCATCAAAACATATTTTTAAATGATTCGATATTTGACAACTATTTTTCCGATTCCGAACGGATGCTCGTTGGGTCTTTAATTGGAAATTTTAAAAAAATATATTAATAATCAAAATATTATAAATATATTCCCGAAGAGGCTCATGAGTTGGCACGACGTCTGCTCTATTCAGGTCGTACAGAAACAAAGTTTCCCAACCCCTTAAATACTGAGCGGCGGCTACACCTACACCGGTTCGAGCACCTATAACGGTTCCTGGAGCTTCGTCGGCTCCTGGAAGGAGAACGGTGGCTTCAAGAAGATCGGCTTCGTTAAGTATAGGGTCGATAAGCTGCACAAGAAGTATCAGCGTACCCAGACCCAGGTTGATCATTATCAGCAGTTGACGGTGGTGTTCGGTTAAGGCCAACCCACTCGTGAACGCTAGCGAAGGCTCCCTCGGGGGCTTTCGTTGGTTTTTGCGGGTCTGGAAAGACCGCTCGGGTCCTCCTATAGTAATTGAATATTCAAATAGTTATCGTATGCCATGGTAAATGATGGTAGATGGACGGAAACTACATAATCATTAGTTAGCCAAACCAGCCAAGCAACCAGATGATTCAAGAAATTAAGTTCTGCTATCGCAAGATAGAAAACAGGTTTGAGGTATGGAAGATAAAATACATTCAATAATTACCAGGCCTCACGAATACGAGGCAACTTATTTCGGATACAAAATAGAAAAAGAAAACACTAAAAACTCATATATTGATATTCACCTTAAGAAAGGCAATGAAGTTAGGAAGCTCCGATTCCTTCAGCCAACGCAAGTAGAAATCGAGAAAGGATTCAATGGAAATATATGTGGTATGGAGATACTCGATATTCGTAAGCGCCAACTAGAAGGCATTGGGATTGAGGTACGTAATTTTGAACAAGATGCCGGGATTACCTTCTTGGCAAGGGAAGTTGAAGAGTTGATGGAATAAAATCACACATAACGCGGATACACCTACATGATTAAAGGATGTTCATCATCTAATGAGGCATGAAAGAAACGCATTTAAAAGGCAAGGCTTATGCAACGTAAAGATGTAATTAATTCGAAATGTTTGCCTGAAATCATTCATGCGATATGTAAGGGCGATCCTGTCATCTATGAGACCTATTCGGAATTCGATGAGGACATCGTTGATGTAAGCGGGAAGCAGGCGCTAGAGAATTATATCAATAAAAAAGTGATTTCAGGTAAAGGATACGTAAATCTCGTATTGCATTATCCAGACTCAAATGGGTTAGTTTTAAAAAAGAAGATCGATTTGATCCCTGAGAAGTGCAACGGTGCCACAACCCGTTACTGCATGGAAGGGTGGGGTTTAATTCAAGCCGAGATGCAATTCAATGAAGACACAATCAAGTGTGGGTTTGCTGTGAATTCAGAAAAAAGAGCTAAAGCATGGCAGAAAACCTTAGATAAATTGGGGCCTCCCGAAGATTGGAACTGGAAAAGCGTGGAACAGAATGCAAGAAGGTTAATCCGAATTCTAAAAAAATGCGCATAACAAGTTGCTGTACTCGGACCCAACTACGCGCCGCAAGTTTGTGGTTTGCTGTGCAAACTTTACCACAAGCTTGCTCTGCTCCATTGGGCCGGTAAACAAGGCGTTATGTGCAAATGAAATGTCGAATCAATCATTAAAAGATAGGATTGAAAAATCCATTGAGCAATTCCGAGCTGGAAAACTAAGCATCAAGGATCTTAAGAACTCCATAGAAATTAATGGTCAAGCACTCGAAATGATGCCTTATGAATTAATCAAGGAATTAGATGAAATCGAATATAAGTTAACGGTGTCACAGTTCACAGACGAAGAGGAATGCTTCCCTAATATTGAGGGGGTTCTTATTTTTATAAAGTCCTGGTTAACTAAGGTGCCAATAGAAAATGTTTAATACTGTTACGCATAACAAGCGGCTCAAATTCGCCCCGTTTCGCTGCGCCAGACGCTCACTGCGTTCGCGCCGTTTAGCAGTCCCATTATGTGTACAAAGAAATGACTGAAGAGAAATTAGAAAAGATAGTACTCCGCATTGAGGAAGGCGAAGGCGCCTATGTTGAAACACCTTGGGTCGTCGATCTTGGCGAAGGGCGTTACCGAATGGAGAACTGCCCATTCTATTATTATGGTGTGGCCGCTGGCGATATCGTTGGTGCTGAGTATTCCGAGGAAGAAGAACGTTTAGTTTTTACTAAGGTATTGGAGAAGTCTGGAAATAAACTGGTACGTGTAATATTTGAAAATCCTGCTGATAAAGAAGGGCCAGAAAAAGAGCATTTAGCAAAGTTAGTAGAAATGGGCTGTAGTTATGAAGGAGCAAACCAAAAGTATATTTGCATAGATATCCCAAGGGATGTTGATCTATTTAAAGTATGTAATTATCTCACTGAAAACAACATTCAGTGGGAACACGCGGCACCTAGTTATGCAGAGCTCTATCCAGATGAATAGTAAACACATAACAATGCCATCAAATTCGCTCCCTTTGGTCGCCGGACCTCACATTCGCTCGGCCGTTTATGGCAAGCGTTGGGCTGCAAGAGACAAAGCGTGAAGCCAACCTTTGCAATCAGCATATTGGGCAATGTTCAATCCGCCTGCACAGAGGCGGAAATATCGAGCCCCGACAAAAGTGGCATCGATTCGGTTTGGGCGGTTGTCTCTGACACAAAAAGTGGGTGGCACGTCACCTTCATAGAGGCTGGATTTTCGCTTTCACTAGAGACGGTAGTTTCTGCATTGAAGGCCGCGCAGGAAGCGTTGAAGCATTATGTAAATCGGAGGGGAGAGAATCCCCCAGAGGGTTTAACGGTGGCTGGTTTCTCGATGTGGCTTATGGAGAAAGACGAAGGCACAGCTATGGGGCGACGTGTTCGCTGACTTGCAGCCCAACAAGGCATTCAAGCGGATGGGCTTTGCCCGCCGTTTATTTTGAGCGTTATGCATAAAAGGAAAGGCTTGAATAAGTTACTATTTATTATTTTGACAATGGGGGTTTCGATATTTTCTTTTGGTAAAGATTACAAGATAATAGATGTTACCTTCTATGAGGGTAAAAGCGGTAAGCCATTTGCGCAGTCAAATGTTCCGGTAGAACAACTTCCAGATACTTTTGAGATTGATACAACAATGCATCTTAGTAAAGATGACTGGCGCGTAGTAGGAGCCGAACCTCCTCAAAAAACACAATTTAAACAAAGTGGCAAGTTGAGTTTATTTCTTTCGAAAGTCGAAATTACAAATATTGATCCTAAAGAGCTACTGTATAGTCTTCCGACTATAAGCGATGATATTGCTGGTGTTGAAAATGCTAAGTCATTAGAAAATGTAGTTATTCTCCGGGAGGATGATTGGCGTCAATTTGAGTTCGTGGGAAGAGAATATGAATCATCAATCGAAAGTGAATTTAAGTCTATATCTGACATATACAAAAATCATCATGTAGGTATGGGGTTTAAGGAGTTGCACGTTAGGAAAATAATTCCTGCTCCTTTGATTAAGGATCATCTTACGCTTGAAATTATTAAGTCGTCATTTACTATAGAAAAAATATACTCTGGAGTAGCATTTAATAATGCAGCTGCAACAATAGTAGGTGGTTTTGCTCTACACACAAAATCAGGTTGGTTACTCTGGGGTCAAATAGATAACTCCGATGTTATCCTAGTCCTAAATATAAGCCAAACATGGGGGTCATCGTCATAGCGATGAGTGTGCAATTCTCACTTTCCGGAATCAAGGCATTTATGTCCTAAGCTCGAACCAGCAGGATGGAGCTGACCGAAAAAACCGGGTGGTTCGCGTGAAGTTCTAGGTCACCCGATTTCCAGATAGTCTGGACAAGCACTCGATATTGATCAACAACTTGTTAGCATTATTGGGAGCGTTATGCAAAACCAAAAGCATTCATTCATTACCGCGTTTTTTCGGTTGGAGTCGGCGGGTGGTATTTTCCTCATGCTTTCGGCATTGCTGGCTATCGTATTTGCAAATACGAATTTAGAACCTTACTACCGGATGTTTCTATCGACTCCGGTCGAAATACGTATTGGCGAACTAGAAATTGCCAAGCCATTATTATTATGGATTAACGATGGACTAATGGCTGTCTTCTTTTTTATGATTGGCTTGGAACTAAAGCGAGAATTGCTTGAAGGAGAATTATCCGATATAAAAAACATCATTTTGCCTGGCATCGGCGCAATAGGTGGTATGTTGATGCCAGCGCTGATCTACCTATACCTCAATAGTGATGATTCGATCGCGACAAAAGGTTGGGCCATACCCGCCGCAACCGACATCGCTTTTGCATTAGGTGTGTTAGCTTTACTCGGTTCCCGAGTTCCTGCTTCAATAAAAATATTCCTCACTTCGCTCGCGATATTTGATGATCTAGGCGCAATATTAATTATTGCCTTATTCTATACCTCAAAAATCTCCATTACTTCCCTAGCCGTGGCGGCACTTTGCATACCGGTATTATACGTATTCAATCGATGCAATATCACGTCGAAAAGCCCCTATATCTTAGTCGGGGTCATCATGTGGGTCGCGATGTTGAAATCAGGCGTTCATGCAACGCTCTCCGGCATCATTCTCGCGATGTTTATTCCCCTCTATTCCAAACTTGAGCCTACGACTTCTCCACTGAAGAGCATGGAAAGTGACTTGCACTCCGTGGTTGCATTTTTCGTGTTGCCGGTTTTCGCATTTGCCAATGCTGGAATCAACTTTAGAGACATGAGCTTGGAACAAGTCTTTCATGATGTCCCCATTGGCATCGCGTTCGGCTTGTTTTTTGGTAAGCAGATAGGAATTTTTGGTCTTTGTTGGCTTTCCATAAAACTAAAAATAGCGAATCTACCCACGGGTACCAGTTGGTTAAGCTTATACGGCACAGCGATATTATGTGGCATCGGATTCACCATGAGCCTATTCATTGGGTCGTTGGCTTTCGAAGAGACGGGTGTGAACTTACTTTTTGACGACAGGCTTGGTATTATTATAGGTTCCCTGTTTTCAGGGGTAGTGGGTTATATCGTGCTTCGTCTCAGTTTGAATTCCAAGCCAGCAGGCTAATATTAAGCTGGCCAGATTTCAGCCTGAGAACTGGATTCAAGAACGGCGGAAATTTTTTATTACTCTGGGGATAACTATGCCAGTCAAATTCATGGCCGCTATATTGATGGGTCTGTTCGCGGTTTCAAATTCGGTGATCGCTAAAGAGTGCAATAATCGCTCGGAAGACTCCGTTTTTATTATGGATTGTCTTGCGGCGCGCTATAAAGAAGCAGAAAAGGAACTCAAGGCTGTATACGATGAAGCCATGAAATCGCTTTCAAGCGACGGAAGGCAGAAACTTGAGGCAGCATAAAAAGCATGGCTTAAATACCGCGATGCCAGTATGGCGTTCATCACGGAAGTCAATAGAAAAACAGGGTCCACCGGTAATTTTATCATTGAGGATTACCGGTCAGCCCTTGTGGAAAAACGAACCGCGGAATTGAAGTATATCCTCAGCGGCTCTGATGCGGGTCCAGCCAACTGGTAACGCGATCGGAACGGCGGCGGTTACCCAATCTCCACGGCATCACCCGCAACCCGTGGAGAGCACCAAAAACCTTGGGCGCTTGATGCTCAATACCCCCTCGATTGACTCCCACGCCAGGCGGAAAGCCATTCGGCAAGGCGACCCCACGCCACTCAGTGGCAAGTCAGCCCTGGCGCATGTTGGGCCAACGCGGCGCAGGCATCGACCAACCCAATGACGGGATCGGCGGATGCGGGGGGGTTGGCCACCGGCCGGGCAGTAGCCTGCAACAGCGTCTTAATCTGGCGGGGTGTGAGGTCCGGCGTCTGTTGCAGGAGCAGCGCCACCACGCCGCTGACATGCGCGGCGGCCAGGGAACTGCCGGAAATCAGGGTGTGACGGCTGTGGGGAATGGGGGCGACCACTTCGATACCGGGTGCCGCCGCCACGAAGCTCGGACCCCGCCAGCGGGGAGCCTGGATGCGGCCGTTCGCGTCGCAGGCCATCACCGGAATCACCGTTTCGAGCGAGGCGGGAAAACCGGGTTCGTCACGGCCTTCCAGGGTCGCGGCCACCACGACCATGCCGCGTTGCTCGGCGGCGGCCAGCAAGCGCGCCAACAGTTCATCGGAAGCGCGGCCGCCCAGACTGAGGTTGAGCACCTTCACGCCGTGATTGATCACGAAATCGATGGCCTTGGCCAGTGTCCAACTGCTGCACAGCGCCTTGGCGTTGGCCGAGTCTGGATACCAGCAGGCTTTGGCCACCGTCAAACGGGCATCGGGGGCGACGCCGGCCAAGCCGGAGCCGTCCGCGCGGGCGGCGATCACCCCCGCCACGGCGGTGCCGTGCCGGTCAGTGTCGAAGGACGCTTCTCCCCCTTCCACGAAGGTGGCGGTTTCCCGCACCTGCCCTTGCAAATCGGGATGCTGGGTTTCGGCGCCGGTGTCGATCACCGCCACCGTGACCCCCCGGCCAGTGCTGAGACGATGCGCTTGATCGGCCCGCAGGAGCTTCACGCCGTAGGTAAGCGCGGCATAGGGATCGCCCGGCGCGGCCTGTTGCCCCTCGAACAGTCGATTCGTTTGCACCAGCTCGACACGCGGATCGCGTTGCAGGCGGGCGACCAGGGCTTCGAGCGGTTGGTCGGGCGGCACCTGATACACCAGGCACTGCACCTGGATCGAAGTCAGCGGGAATTTTCCCACCGGTCGCAGACGATATTGAGTGGCCAGGTCCTGGGCGATGGGGGTCCATTGCGGCTGGAGCCGCTCGGACAGGGCCACGATGATCTGCCGGGCTTGCAATTGCTTGGGCACGCCGGGTTCGGGGATGGCGGCCGGCGGTTCGTCTTCCGGGACGGCGCCGCAGCCGGCAAGGAGCAGACACAAGGTGTAGGCCAGAATCGCTTTCCAGTTCGAGGGGCGCATGGCGGCTCGTCCTGTTGATTATTCGGAAGGTTGCAGGGGCTCCGCCAGCAACACCTGGCGATGCGCGCGCAGCACGGTCAGCGCGTGATCGAGCGCCGCCTCGGGGCGCCCTTCCGCATCCAGCGCGACGGTATAGATCCCCAACGCGCTGGGGCCGGCGACGATCTGGCCGTGGAGCGTCTGCAGCAAGGACTGGAGATTAGCGATCCGCAGCGTCGGGTCGAACTCCACCCGCAGCCGGGGTCCGGATGGCGTCGACGGGAAAGTGGTGCTGGACAGCGTTTCGAAACCGGGTTCGACCACCGGCCGGCCTGGTAGCCACACGATCAGCACTAGTGTCGCCAATACCAAGCTTTCCATCGCCAAGGTCCAGCGCACCGAACGAGGCGTCTCTCGTAACCACTCCATCAGGCGTTGCCCTATCGACGGCTTGGGCTTGGCACGGACCGGGACCGCCGGGGTGTCCAGACGGTCGATGTCCGCCATCAAGCGCTCGAAATGCCCGGACGGCGGTTGCCAGGTCCATTCGGGTTGCTCCCGAACCTGCTCGCCGAGTATCCGGTATTGTTCCAGTTCGGCGCGACAGTGGGGACATTGGCCAAGATGCACTTCGACCTGCCGTGTTTCTTCCGGGCTCAGGGTGCCATTCGCGTACCAGGGGAGCAGGAGGGTCGCCGCTTCGTGCGGGTCCAGCGGCGGGGCGTCGGTGGTCAGGGATGGCGACATGACGGTGACTCCTAGGTCGCGGCGGGGACGGCGTGACCGCGCTGGGCCAGCAGTTGCGCCAGCTTCTTGCGGGCGTGGAACATGCGGGTTTTCACGGTGTTGAGTGGGCAGTCGAGAATCTGGGCGATCTCCGGATAGGAGCGCTCCTCGCCGAAGGTCAATTCGATCACGGCGCGATGGTCGGGCGAGAGCTGGTCCAGCGCCCCGGCCAGCGCCTGTCCCAGTTCCCAGCCCAGCACGGTGCGCTCCGGCTGGTGCGGCGCGACCGGCTGGGGACCGGCCTCGTGCCCATCGGCGTCGTCCAGGGCGGCCGGTGACTGCGGATCGACCGACACTTCGGCGCGAAACCGCCCGGCGCTCCGCAAGGCCTTCAAGCCCTTGTTGTGGGCGATGCCGAACAGCCAGGTCAGCAACGGTCCTTGTTCGGGATCGAAGCGGTCGGCATATTGCCACACGGCCAGCATGACATCGTTCACCGTCTCATCCACCAGTTCGTGTCGTTTCAACAGCTTCATCAGATAAGCGCCGATGCGCGGCGCATACCGTTCGTACAGCATCTTGAAGGCCTGTCGATCCTGGCGCGCCACCGCCCGCATCAGCTCCCGATCGGCATTCACGGCTTCGAGCCCGTGGCGGGGGGGTTGCGGAATCGGTCGGCACGCCTATCGTCTGGCCATGCCGAGGGGGTTCTGGGCAATGGGGAATGTGCCATGCAATCCTCTGAAGTGGAGCCTAATTCAGGACAAGGTCCTAAACTCTGACTTCGCCTAGTCCATAAGGCAAGCCGATGCCCCAACCTCAACCCTCCACCGCGGAGGGTTCGAGCCCGTTCAACCCCAGGGATCACCACCGATTCCATCGTTCAAGCCGGTCCTCGGCCTGAGGTCCACTTCACCCCGCAGGGCGGTGAGTCATTTTCAGGAAGGCGCTTCGCTGGAGTAGCGCCAACCCGGTTCCCACGCGCCGCGTGGGAACCGGGGAAACCTATCTTAAAAATTCGAGGATCAATCCCTTAGGCTTCCTTCTTGAAGCACCCGGTCATGACCATCCCGGTCGTTGATTTACCACTCTTCGATTGAAAGATGGCGTTCTTCTTGTTGACCATGATCAGGATGCTCGTATCCTGGCCCCTCAAAATGTGTTGCTTGAATCCCGCCGTGCTTTCGGTATTGGAGAGTCCCACCATCGCGGCCCCCAAACCGGCGGTCACACCTCCCAACACGCCGCCCGCGATTTTGCCCACCGGTTCCGGATCCAAAAGACCGGCGATAGCGACATCGACTCCAGCCTCCACCAGGATTCCACCGGTAAAGATGGCGGTTTTTTCGAGACCATCCACGAATTTCCGCGCATTCTTTGGGCTGGACACATAAGTACATCCCCGGTCATCCACGAAAGAGACGATCCACCAGTCTTTGCCCGTGGTGCCAAACCCGGTTCTAAACCGGGCCTTGCCGGCTTTTTGTATGAGACCCACACCCACCGGCTGCTTGGAAGAGGTCGTTCCGCTGTCCTTGTAGTTGTTGCTGTACTTATGGGAATAGGCGGCGACAATGGGCTCACCCGTCAAATTCATGATGGATACCGTCGCGCTGCGATCCGTGGCCGCCACCGTTGCGCCGCTATAGATGCAGCAGGCGACCAGCGTTGCTTTGACGATGGATTTAAGGTTCATGTGGTGAGCTCCCCCGATTGAAAGATGGCTTGTTCCGTGACCCCAATGTTCACGGTCTTGCTGGGGTATTCCCCAAGGAACGCCGCAGGGTTCAACGCAGTGGCCAATTTTTTTCGGCCATCGACCAGAGAGACGGACCCGGTGCGCGCACGAACGGCGGGGACGTCCAATCCGGGATGGTATGCAGGCAGGGAGTACGGGGCCGGAGGACCCCCAAGGTCCGCAACGGACAGCGGGCGCGCCGCAGGGACGCGAAGTCGGGTGCCCGTGGTTGAGAACGTCCGACGAATGGCCCTTTTTGAACCCCGAAGCGGCCGTCAAGTCCACACGGACGGCGGGGTCAAGAGGCAATCCCTGAACAGAAAAGCGTCTTGAACCGTTTTTTATGTTGATTTAGCATTTTTAGTGGTTTAAATTAACGAATAACTATACCATGGTGCGTATCATGAACATCAATGAACGGGTTGGCCGACGCATTAAGGTCCGACGGGTCGAGTTGGGCCTGACCCAAGCCGAACTGGCGCAAAAGCTTCCAGTGGGACAAAGCAACCTGAGCTACATCGAACGAGGTGAACGCGATGTGGGCATCAAATTGTTGGAAAAGATCGCCGAGGCCTTGAAGTGCAGACCCGAGTATCTCTTGCGAGAATTCGAAGACGTGGCCTGAGATCGGCGCGGGCGCGGACTGATGGACTGACAAAAAGTCCGCGATTTAACGACATCGATGCGACGTTCGCATCTTTAAAATGGCGGAAAAATTTATAAACTGTTACAGGCGCGTCGAAGTTCGACCGTTCAGTACCACTGACCACTCCAAAAAGGAAAAGCCCGCTTGTTTGCTTTGGCAGGCGGCAGCGGGCTTGTCCGTGTATCCATACCAACTTGAGAACCTTTCCATGAACACTCAGACCCTATCTTACCGAGAAATATCCGCGTTCGCCAGCGCGGAAGCGCTCGATGCCCCGCTCCCCGCCCCGGTGGCCGAAATCGGCATGATCCATTTCACGGGCAACATCATTCCCCACCAGTGGTATCAGCACATCACACTCGGCTCCGGTAAGCCGGATCTGCCGGCCATCACCATTCTGGCCGAGATCGTCTACCGGTATCGGCCCCGCCAAACGCTCGACAAGCGCGGCAAGCCGGTGCCGTGCAAACACTTCGACGGCGATATGTTCCAGTGCACCGCCGCCTACTTCGAGGCCAAGTTCGGACTCACCAAGGATCAGACCAGAAAAGCGCTCAAGCGTCTGGAAGATGCGGGCTACATCCGCAGGGAGTACCGGGACATCGTGCAACAGGGCATTTTGCGGAACTGCGTCATGTTCATCGAACCGGTGCCACGGATGATCCAGGCGATCACTCATCCAGTCGTGGCCACCGCGGCGACTTCCCCACGGGCCGTCCCCCCCGCACCGGCGGGTGACCCCCCCGCACCGGCGGGTGACCCCCCCTCGCCTGTGGGCGACCCCCCCTCGCCTGTGGGCGACCTCTTTAAAGGAATCAAGATTACTACTGAGATTAAAACCACCACCCCTAACCCCTCCATCACGAGCGAGTGCCCAGCGGAACCCGAAAGCGCTGGTGGTAGTGGTCATCAGGACGAGGGGAGCAACGCCGAAGACCACCCCGCGCCCGATGAACGAGAACCCGCTCCCGCCGAGCGACGACCGACACTGGTCTACCCGGTCAAACTGACTCAACGGGAACGTGAGGACATCGTCGCCCAAGTGCACCCCCTACCGACGGAAATCGCCCAACAAATCCTGGACGTGATCCAGGCGCGCATTCAGGGCGGGGCATCGATCCGAACCAACCCGGCCGCGGTGCTCCGCGGCATCGTCCGCAAATACCACGCCGATCCCGACAGCTTCGATCCCTCGTCGGGATTTCATATCGCCGATCAACGCCGGCAACGCGCCGAGGCGGAAGCCCGATTACGCCGGGCCGCCGAGGTTCAGCGGATCGAATCGGCAAAGCGGGCGGTGGCCCCTCCCTTGTGCGCGCCTCGCCAGCGGCTGGAGGGCCACCGCCGGTTCGTGGAGACCGCGATGAGAACCTTACGGGGGGGATGATGGCCACCATTCGGTTCGACTGGGACATCTTCGGTAACAACAAGACCAAGATGACCGAAACCCGCCGCCGCTACGAGATGCTGTTCGGGCTGCTGCTGAACTCGGGGCTGCGCATCAGCGAGGCGTTGGGCCTGAAGGCGTCCGACGTGCGTTTGGTGGAGGGCACGGCCAAATCGGTGCGGGTGATCGGGAAGGGCAACAAGGAACGCCTGGTGCCCCTTCCAGGAGCCTTCGGCGCGGTGTTTGGGTTCTGGCTGAAGGATCGGAACCGGGGGGAGGCGATCTTTGCCAAGACGGACGGCCAGCCGGTCTCGGCGCAGGCGGCGCGCGCCTACCTGCGGGGGATGCTCAAGAAGGCGGGGATTGACAAGAAGATTTCCCCACATAAATTGCGTCATACTTATGCGACCAACCTGCTCAACGCTGGGGCGGAGCTGGTGGACATCAAAGCCCTGCTGGGTCATGAGAGTATCGCCACCACCCAGATTTACACCAATGTCGGGCAGGAGCGCATGGAGAAGGTGGTGGCAAGGTTGTGAGCGGAGAACCGAAGGCACATGGACAAAGATAAGACCTCTGTATTCTGCTATAGAGAAATCTCCATTGGAGTTTCTCCCTAATGGGCTGTCGGATCACTCGGATCGGCAGATCTGCCGTTATCGAAGATATTTGAAAATCTAGAGCTGAAGATACTAATGCTGCAAATAAGAAACACGCAAATGCTTCAAATGTTGGAGACGAATGATGCACTGCTGCGCACCGCGATCACGAAGCGGGTACGGGAACAATATGCTGAGCTAGTCAACGGACTGCCCAACGACCTTTTAGATGAGATGATCGAGAATGGCATCCAGTCTGCACGCGGCTACGGCCTCACCCAAGCCGAGAATATCACCGAATTCGTCCTGATAATGTTCGAGGTCGGGCCAGAGTTTCACCGCCATCCCCGCATCCGCCCGATTCTAAGTGATCCGACCATTGCCGCGGAAGAGAAGCTAAAGGTGATGTTTGACCGCACGCCGGATCAGGTCTGGGATGAGATCGTCTCCGTGCTCTACCGCCAGACCTGGTTCCCCGAACGCCGACAGCCGAACGAGGACTAGCGCATGAGCGCCAGTGCCAACGATCCTACGGTCAAGAAGCAGCTTGACGAGCTGCAAAACGATACCGCGCAAGCACAGAGAGAGCTGGAACTCGATCTTGCTCAGGCCGCTATCGATGCAGCCGGACTCTTCGATCCGACCCCGATCAGCGACGCCATCGGCGCAGCGATGAGTGTGGCGCGTGGTGATTGGTTCGGCGCCGCGATGTCGGTAGTTTCGATGCTGCCATACGCCGGCGACGCCATCGGCAAGACGGCTAAAGGTGCCAAACTAATCGCCAAAATGGCGAAACTACGAAAACGCATTGCCGACAATATCATTAAAGGTCGCCAGATCCTCACCAACGCGCTGAAGAAGGACGCTGCCGCGATCCGCGCCAAGCGCGCCGCCGATAAGGCGAAGAAGATTGAAAATGCGGTCATTAACGGTTGCCCGGTTGGCGGCAATCGCTTCGGCACACAAAGTCCAAAAGAAGGATGGCTGAAGGGAAGCGAACGCGGCAACGGTCAGTGGGATCCGAAAAAATCCGGCTTGACAAAGGACAGGATTAATGAAATTGAGTCAGTAACGGGCGGCAAACCGGTCAAATTTAAGGATGGCTATCCCGATTACTCGGACTATACCTATAAAGCAAAAGGCGCGGACGGCAGGCCGGTTGATGCATCGGTAGAGATTAAACTTGATCCGAACGGAAACCGTGAAAAGGATTTTGCGGAAGCGCGCAAAGCGATGGCGGAAAAACTTGGTCAGGATAAATTCAAGGAACCCAAGGGGTGGACATGGCATCATACGGAAGATGGAACGACGATGGAATTAGTTCCTTCCAAATTGCACAATAACGTTCCCCATTCTGGCGGTGTCTCCTTAGCTAAAGATCCATCATACTGACATTCCAATACGAGGAATTCCAAAATGCCCACCATTGTTACGGACACTGAAGGTCCACTGCCGGAAGAAAAACTGGTGATGGCTGAACAGACGCTGGGAGTTAAGTTTCCACAAGACTACCGCAGATTTATGCTTAAAAATAATGGCGGCAGAACCGAACCCGACGGTTTCGATATTGTCTGGCAAGCGAACCAGGAAATTGCAGAAGATTGGCGGACATCTATGCTTTCATGGTTCTTTTCAATCTGGGATAATGAAGCGGAAAATCTAATTAGGATGAATACTGTTACCTTTCGAGGACGGCTACCAATGGGTACGGTGGCCATTGGTTGTGACGCAGGTGGTAATTTGATTCTCCTTGTTGTCGACGGCCCACTTGCAGGTAGGGTTCTGTTCTGGGTCAAAGATCACGAGGTCGAAGAAGGCCAAGTCCCCGGTTTCGACAACGTGGGCTTCCTTGCTAATAGCTTCGATGAATTTCTCAATAGCAAGCTACGCTGAAAAAACGAAAGTTGGTCGAATTACCGGAGTTCACGACAAGCTGGATCGAAAACTGGCCGCAAGCAATTACGGCGATGTCGTTTCCACACGTGGGCATACGGCTGACCACTGCGCAAGTGCATGCCATTGGTTATGTAAACGGTATTGACCGCCATTGCTTTGAGCAGGGAAGTGAAGCGAGCCTTGTTGATCTCGCTAGGACGTTGGACGATGCATTTATTGCATTTCCCCGAGGAGCCTTCGTCCGCCTCGGATCCCGTAGTCCAAAGGATACCCCGCTTGGTGTCTCCACTGGCTGCCGGGCGATGACTGGCTTGGCAGCAGTTCGTCTTTTGACCGCAGGTTCGCGGCGCATCGCCTTTGATCTGCGCCGATGCCTTCGTCATCACTACCCTCCGTGGATTTTCTTGCGTGCCTGGCAGGAAATAGATGGCTACTCTGAGTTCCGTTGCTTCTGGCTTAATGGGCGGCTGGCTGGTGCCAGCCAGTATTATCATCGTTACGTGCTACCGGCACAGCAGCGCATGCAATTTATAGAACAGACCTGTATCGCTATCACCAGCTTCGTACCCCGATTCCGCTCGGCTTGGGGGCAATGTGATGTTGTTTTCGATGTTTGGCTTGCGACCGCCGCTTTCGATTGCAAGGTAATCCTGATCGAACTCAATCCCTGTGTTCCTGCAACTGATTCATGTCTTTTCTCTTGGCAGGATCAGGATTTCGACGACTCATTGCGGATCAGGACAGAAGCCGGTATTGAAAGCTACAAGCTCAGCTGACGTTGCACCTCAGTGGCTGTGCAGCGTAGGACACCCACTTCGCTACCAGAATGTGCAGGGAGTAGAACCGGTTACACCGACCCACTGAAGCAGGGCGTTATTCACAAAAATCGCCTTAACTGCGCCGGTATCTTGTCCTCCTCCCGCTCCTCCCCCTTCTCCAGCGTCACCGCCGCCTCGCCGGGCCTGAGCCAAAACTGCACCACCACCTCGCCGCGCACCGCCACCCGATCCAACCACGGCTGG
>ERZ795053.2053-NODE-2053-length-24806-cov-7.049089_pt1 | contig 24806 bp, 20 predicted proteins | sample MGYA00375137_ERZ795053 | MGnify/ENA primary metagenome ERZ795053 (study PRJEB30182, sample SAMN05720284) | activated sludge metagenome | isolation source: Anaerobic digester | place: Hong Kong | collected 2014-12-17 ...
TGTCGCGGCTGATCACGTCCTGCGACGGCACGTCGAGGACGCGGGTGCGCAGATCGACGCGGACCATGGTCTGCAGGCCCGGGACGACGAGGATCAGGCCGGGGCCCTTCACCTTCCAGAACCGGCCGAGCAGGAAGACGACGGCCCGCTCGTACTCGCGCATGATCTTCAGCGAGATCAGGATGATGAAGAGCGGGACGAGCAGCAGCGGCAGCAGGAGCACGGGGTCGTAGTCCATGAGCGGGCTCAGCCTCCAGGTGGTTGGGGGGCGACGACGAGCACCAGGCCGTCGCGCGCCTCGACGGTGACCGGCGTGTCGCTGGCGAGGTCGTCCGGGCCGCGGGCCGCCCAGATCTCGCCCTCGAGCCGGACATGGCCCTCGCCATCGGCCCAGTCGACGACCGTGCCCCGGCCGGCGAGCACGGCCTCGGCCCCGGTCACGACCGGTCGCCGATGGCTGCGCAGCGCCAGGCCGAGCGCCAGGAGGAAGATGCCGCTGGTGACGATCGCCACCGCACCGATGAGCCAGGGCGAGACGCCGAAGCCGGGAACATCCGTGTCGACCAAGAGCACGGCACCGGCGACGAAGGCGACGATGCCGCCGAGGCCCAGCGCACCGAAGCTCGGCACGAAGGCCTCGGCGATGACCAGGATGATGCCGAGGAGCAGCAAGGCGAGGCCGGCGAAGGAGACGGGCAGGACCTGGAGCGCGTAGAGGCCGAGCAGCAGGCAGATGGCGCCGACGAGGCCGGGGCCGACGAGGCCCGGCGAATAGAGCTCGAAGATGATGCCGTAGATGCCGACGAGCATCAGGATGGCGGCGACGTTCGGGTCGGTGATGATGGCGAGGAGCTGGTAGCGCCAGTCCGGCTGGCTCTCGACGATGGCGGGGTCGGCGGCGTCGATGAGGGCCGGGCCGCTTTTCAGCTCGACCATGCGGCCGTCGACCCGCCGGAGCAGCTCGGCCCGGTCCGGGGCGATGAGCTCGATGACGCCGGCCTTCAGCGCCTCCTCGGCGGTCAGGCTTTTTGCCTCGCGCACAGCGGACTCGGCGAATTTCGGGTCGCGGTCGCGCATGGTGGCGAGCGAGCGGAGCAGGGCGGCCGCGTCCTCCATCGCCTTGGTGGCATGCGCGGACCTTTCGCCCGCATCGCCGCCGATCTGGACGGGTGTCGCCGCGCCGAGATTGGTGCCGGGCGCCATGGCGGCGAGATGGGTGGCGTAGAGGATGAAGGTGCCGGCGCTCGCCGCCCGCGCCCCCGGCGGGGCGACATAGCCGATGACGGGCAAGGGTGCGTCCAGGATCGCCTCGACCATGGTGCGCATCGAGGTGTCGAGGCCGCCCGGCGTGTCGATCTCGAGCAGCACGAGATCGGCGCCGTCGGCGGCCGCGGCCTCGATCGCCCGGACGAGGAAATCGCTGGTGGCGGGGCCGATGGGGCCCTTGACGGGCACGACCTGCACGGTGGTGGCTTCGGCCGATGCCGGCATGCCGAGCAGGGGCAGCAGCATGCCAAGCAGGAAAAGGAGGGACGCGAGGGCCGAACTGCGCTTCATTGTCCGACCATCGACGAGGGCACCGATGCCGTCAAGAGATGCACGATTGCGAGAGATGCGGCAGGTTTCTCCATCCGGGGGTTGATACATGACCACGCTGACCCTGACGAGCTGGAACATCGAGCATTTCTCGCGGCTGCTCGACGGCAATGCCGGCGAGGCGGAGCGGCTCGCCGCCATCGCCGCCGAGATCCGGGCCATCGATCCGCACGTCCTCCTGATCGTCGAGGGGCCGGCCAGCCTGCCGGCGCTCGAGGCCTGGGTGGCGGCGGCCGAGCCGCACGGCCTCGGCGGCGGCTGGCGCGTGGCCACCATTCCCGGCACGAACGAGGCGCTCGAGGCACGGCCGGACGACCCGCGGCGGGCGCTGGCCGGGCTCTACGCCATGCAGGGCAACCGGATCAGCGGCGGCCAGTGGCTCTGGTTCCTGGTCAAGGACGGGCTCTTCCAGGAGAGCCGGGCCACGCTCCTCGCACCGCTGGTCTGGCAGGACCTGACGGGGCAGCGGGACTGGCCGGTGCATCGCTGGGGCGAGCTCATATCGCGGCGGCACGCGCACTGGCGGCACCCGCAGGTGCTCCTGCTGCAGATGGGCGGGGTGGAGATCGAGGTCGTCGGAGCGCATCTGAAGAGCAAGATCAACCACGAGCGCGCCTTCGACGAGGCGGGCGAGCTGACCCACGACTATGTCGACGAGGCCCTTCGGGCGCGCATCCAGCTCGCCACCGAGGCCTACGACATCCGCCGCTACATCGACGGCCGCTTCGCCCAGACGCCGAAGCCCCGCATCCTGGTGGCGGGCGATTTCAACGACGGGCCGGGGCGCGGCTTCTTCGAGCGCGAGTATCTCTATTTCGACCTCGTCGGAAACCTGCAGGGCGACGTCTTCGCTGCCGACAAGTTCCTCAACCACGCGCTCTTCGACTTCCCGGGCGACCTGCGCTGGACCACCGCCTTCGACGACCGGGTCGAGCGCTGGTCGAGGACACGGGACGGCACGCCGCCCTTGCCGGCCGAGCCCTACGATGCGACCCGCTTCCAGCTCATCGACCACATCCTCTTCACCCAGGCGCTGGTGGGCGAGGGGGCATGCCCGCGGATCAGGGGCGGGGCAGGCCGGGTCGAGCATACCGTGCACCAGCGGATCAATGCCGGGCTCGGCCGCCGGCGCACCAGCGACCACGTGCCGGTCTCGGTCGAGCTCACGCTCTGAAGAACGCCTCCAGCTTCTCGGTCGTCGCCTCGGGCGCCTCCTCGGGGAGGTAGTGGCCGCAATCGAGCGCCTCGCCGGTCACCTCGCCCGCCGCCTTCTCGCGCCAGGTGGCGAGCACGTCGAAATGCTTCTCCATGAGCCCGTGGCGGCCCCAGAGCACGAGGAGGGGGCACTGGATGCGGGCGTCCTCGTCGGCCTCGTCGTGCTCGAGGTCGATCGTGGCGGCGGCGCGGTAGTCCTCGCAGCTGGCATGGATGGTGGCCGGGCTGGCGAAGCAGCGCTCGTACTCGGCCATGGCGTCCGGGTGGACGAACGTGCTGCTCTTGCCGGCCGACCAGCCGCCGAGCTTCTGGTGCAGGTAGTAGATCGGGTCGGCGCCGATCAGCCGCTCGGGGAAATCGGCCGGGCGGCTGAGGAAGAACCAGTGGTAGTAGCCCTCGGCGATCGCCTTGTTGGTGGCGGCGAAGATGGTGCGGGTCGGCACGATGTCGAGCACGGCCGCCCGGGTCACCACCTTGGGGTGGTCGAGGCACATGCGGTGCGTGACCCGGCCACCCCGGTCGTGGCCGGCCACCATGAACCGGTCGAAGCCGAGCATGCGCATGGCCTCGACCAGGTCGGCCGCCATCGCCCGCTTGCTCATCGCCCGGTGGGTCCCGTCGCCGACCGGCTTGCCGCTGTCGCCATAGCCGCGCAGATCGGCGCAGACGACGGTGAAGGTCTCGGCCAGGGCGGGGGCCACGCGGTGCCACATGGCATGGGTCTGGGGATAGCCGTGCAGCAGCAGGAGCGGCGGCCCTTCGCCCTTGGTGCGGGCGAAGATCCCGGTCTCCGCCGTGCTCAGCCGATGCCCCTGAAAGCCAGGAAAGAGTTTCATTCCACCGCCCTCCGACTCGCGCGCCTGGGTATTTCTAGCACACGCGAAGGTCGATGGCGCGGCCCAAGCCGTCGACCGTGCGGGCGGGGCGCAGCTCCCAGTGGAGCCGGGGCGTGAAGCCCTGGCCAAGGGCCGAATCGAAGGTTCGGGCCATGACGATCCCGGCGGACCGTTCGACCTTGGTGTGCTTCTCCAGCTTGGCGGCGAGGTTAACGGGCTCGCCCAGGACCGTGTATTCGAGCCTTTGCGCGTCGCCCACCGTGCCGAACATCACGGTGCCCGTCGTGATCGCGGCGGCGACCGCGGGGGCCGGCAGGTTGCGCCGGGCGCGATCGCCGCTCCAGCGTTGGCCGGTCTCCAGCACGGCCTCGATCGCGGCGAGCGCCTCGGCGGCGGCGGAATCGCTCGGCCGGACGGCACCGAAGCTGGCGAGGATGCCGTCGCCCATGAACTTGTCGATGCTGCCGCCGGCGGCGCGCACCGCCCGGGTCATCAGGGCCTGGTACTCGCCGAGGAGCTGCATGACGTCCGCCGGCGCCAGGCGCTCGCCGAGGCCTGTGAAGCCGCGCAGATCGATGAACATGATCGCGGCCTCGCGCAGCTCGGCGCGGCCGGGCACGAGCTCAGCGTCGCTGCCGGTGATCCGGCCGGCGATCTCGGGCGCGAAGAAGCGCTTGAGGTCGGACGCGGCCTGGCCCTCGACGGCGGCCCGCACCAGGAGCTTGCGGGCCCGGTGGAGGGCCAGGGCGAGGATGGCGGTCACCACGAGGATCGAGACGATCTTGTCGACCTCGGCGCCGATCAGGATGCTGTAGCTCATCATGTATTCGGCGAAGTCCCGGGTGATCATCGTTTCGCCTGCCGGCCCGCCGCCGGCGAGCACCGCGTAGGCGACGAGGGCGAGCCAGCCGAGTGCTGCGCTGATGCCGGCGAGGAGGACGAAGGCGGGCTCGAAGCGGAGCGTGCGAAGGGCGATCAGGATGAAGACGTACATCAAGGTCGGCGCCTTGAGGTAGAGGGCCGGCGGCGCCTGGTACTGCAGGTGGAAGCTCCAGATGGTCACCATCAGGAGGGCGATGTCGACGACCACCGAGACGGCGAGGATCGGCCGGGTCAGGCGCTGCCTCAGGGCGAGGCCGAGGCGCCAGAAGGTGAACAGGGCATAGAGCACGAGGGCGATCGGCACGGGCTCGAACGGCACGTCCGGCGGGAAGGCCTTGGGGGTGAGGCTGTAGAGGACGGCGAAGAGGACGATGGCGCCGAGCTGGATCAGGCTGACCAGCACCTCGCTGCGCGCCTGCTCGCGGCCGATGGCGTCGGCCACGCGCTGCGGCATGGCTTCGGGCAAGGGCGGGCCGAGCAGGACACGCCCGGCACGCTCGCGGGCAGCGCCGCTGGCCAGGCGCTGGACGATTCCGCGCATGGGCGGCCTCCGGAATTGCGCCAACGAGGTTTACGCCGAACGACGATCCGCACCAACCGGCCGGGTGCTCGCGGCGCATCACGTCACGCTGAGCCGGGCAGCATGGACGCCGGTGAATGAAGGAAACGTGACACCGGCTCATCCCGGCCGGCAATGCTGCATTGCAAAAACCGGCATGGTGACCGGCCATGAGAGTCGCCACATTCCCGATCGTTGGGAGCAACGCGTGGATGATGCGTTGCAATATGAGTTCGAAGGACCTGTACCATGAACAACCAGATGACCCTGCCTGTCGGTGGCGTCGCGGGTGCCTGGCGCGGCGAGAGCCGCGACACCTCGCGCTTCGGTCAGCTGATTGCCGCCCTGCGCCGCCAGCTGGCCGTTCACCGCGTCTATCGGCGGACCTACGATGAGTTGATGACGCTGACCGATCGGGAGCTCGACGACATCGGTGTCGCCCGCTGCGATATCCAGAGGGTCGCCCGCGATACGGCACGGGAGGTCGTGCCCGCGTAAGCGCCCCGGGCCGGCGCCGATGACGCCTTTGGGTGTCGTCGGCGGCCGTGTCCTGATACGCAGGCCTTCTCACGACTCGGGGAGGTCGGCGCATGAATCTCGAGCAGTTCCGTCAGGAGGCGCACGGCCTCGTCGACTGGATGGTGGCATATCTTTCGACCATCGAGCGGCGGCCCGTGCGCAGCCCGGCGACCCCGGGCAGCATCGCCGCGCAGCTGCCGGCCGCGGCACCGGAAGGCCCCGAGCCGTTCGAGGCCATCTTCCGCGACTTCGAGCGGATCGTCATGCCCGGCATGACGCACTGGCAGCATCCGCGCTTCTTCGCCTATTTCCCCGCCAATTCCAGCCCGCCCTCGGTCCTGGCGGAGATGCTGACGGCGACGCTCGCCGCCCAGTGCATGCTCTGGCAGACCTCGCCGGCGGCGTCGGAGATGGAGGGCCGGGTGCTCGACTGGCTCCGGCAGATGCTGGGGCTGGATGCGGGCCTCGCCGGGGTGATCCAGGACTCGGCGTCCTCGGCGACGCTCTGCGCCGTTCTCGTGGCACGCGAGCGGGCGACCGGCTGGCAGGCCAATGAGGCCGGGCTGGGCGCTTGTCCCCCGCTTGCCGTCTACACGTCCGATCAGGCGCATTCCTCGGTCGAGAAGGCCGTCCGCATCGCCGGTCTCGGCCGCTCGGCCTTGCGGCTGGTGCCGTCGGACGAGCGCTTCGCCATGCGTGCCGATGCCCTGGCCGGGATGATCGAGGCCGATCTGCGGGCCGGGGTGAAGCCCGCCTGCGTGGTGGCCACGCTCGGGGCCACCGGCACCGGCGGCATCGACCCGCTGGCCGCCATCGGCCGGCTCTGCCGCGCGCACGACATCTATCTGCATGTCGACGCGGCCTGGGCGGGCAGCGCCCTGCTCCTGCCCGAGACGCGCTGGATGATCGACGGCATCGAGCAGGCGGACAGCTTCGTCACCAACCCGCACAAGTGGCTCCGCACCAATTTCGACTGCTCGGTGCATTACGTGCGCCGGCCGGACGAGCTGGTCCGCACGCTCTCGGTGATGCCGGCCTATCTCACCGGCCCGGGGACGGGGCAGGCGGTCGACTACCGCGACTGGGGCATCCCGCTTGGCCGGCGGTTTCGCGCGCTGAAGCTGTGGTTCGTGATCCGCTCCTATGGCATCTCCGGCCTGCAGGCGATGCTGCGCGACCATATCGCCTGGACCCGCGAGCTGGCCGCCTGGATCGAGGCGACACCCGGCTTCGAGCTGGTCTCGCCGCCGGTGCTCGGCCTCCTCTCGTTCCGCTGCCGGCCCTCCGGGCTGGACGCCGAGGGGCTCGATGCGCTGAACCGGCGGCTGGTCGAGCGGATCAACGACGACGGGCGCATCTATCTGACCCAGAACATCGTGCGCGGTCGCTTCGCGCTCCGTTTCTCCATCGGCCAGGCGACGACCGAGCGACGGCATGTCGAGGAAGGCTGGGCAGTCGTCCGGGAGCTGGCGGAGCAAGTAGTACGAACAAGAAATGTATAAAAAGAGATAGCGGGCTCGGAGCGGTTCCCCGGCTCTTCCGTCGCGTCGGCATCGAGCACTGCAAGGTGGCGGTCCATATCCCTGCTCAGTAACGGCGAATGGACGATCGACGAGGGGCGCTTCGTGACGCCACCACGATGCCGGCACGATGCCGGCACGATCGACCTGGCAGGCGCGGCGCGCTTCAGGCGGCTTTCAGCCCGGCGCTCTGCAGGCCGCCGAGCAGGTCCTCGACGAGATCCGGCGGTAGCTGCCAGTAGCCCAGGTACTCGCCGGCCCGGTCGGCGGCGTCCGGGGCCAGCTCCAGGAGGTCCTGGACGGCCTGCGCCGCCTGCCGCTGCAGGCCGAGCCGGCCATAGACGGCGGCGCGCAGCAGGCGGGTCATCAGGAAATCCGGCAGGTCGCTCTGCTCGAGCTCGCCTCTGGCCGCCGCATAGTCCCCGCGCCGATAGGCGTCGATGACGAAGGGGATGCGGTAGGAGGCCGGGTGCGCCGGATTCAGCTCGATCGCCCGGGCGCGCATGGCGAGGCCGCGCTCCCAGTCGCCCGAATAGGCGATCTTGCCGCCGAGATCGGCGAGCGCGTCGCTGTCGTTCGGGTTGAGCTCGAGGGCCAGATCGGCGTGCCGGCGAAACCCGTCCATGTCGCCGGCGGTGAACAGCACCGCTGCCAGCGACCGCTGGGCGACCGCATTCTCCGGCTCCAGCTCGACCGCCTTGCGCGCCGCCTCGAGCGCCGCGGCCAGCTCCTGACCCGCCGGGTCGTGGGTGTAGCCGTAGCGCAGCGCCTCGAGGCGAAGATAGGCGAGATAGGCCCAGGCATGGGCATAGTCCGGCTCCGTGCGGACCGCGCGCTCGAGGCAGGTTTTCGCTGCCGTGTAGTCCGCCGGCGCATAGGTCGCATAGTAGTGATCGGCGGCCAGGATGCAGGCATAGCTCGCGAGGCTCGCCGGCAGGTCCGCCTGGTCGGCGGCGCGGCTGAGCTGGCGGTTCACGAGGCCCCAGGGCTGGGCGACGGCGGTGACGATGGCGGCAGCGATCTCGCTTTCCAGCGCCAGGGCCCCGTTGCCGGCGTGCGGGCCGGTGAAGGTCCTGGTCCAGAGCACACCGGCGTCCTCGGTCGAGATCAGGCTGGCGGTGACGACGAACCCCTCGTCGTCGCGCCGCACCGTGCCATCGACGACGTAGTCGAGGCCCGCTTCGGCGGCAGCGCGGATCGGGTCGCCGCCGGCCTCGGCCAGGGCCAGGGCGCTGCGTCGGGCCAATACGAAGAACTGGCGGAAATGCGTCAGTTCGGCGGTGACGAGGGCGGTGAGGCCACCGGCCACGGTGGTGGTGCCCGGCGCGTCGTCGAGCGCTTCGAACGGCAGGACGCCGATGGCCGGCGTCTGGCGTGCGAGGTCGGCAGCACCATTGACCTCGACCGGCGCTGTCGGTGAGCCACGCTCGAGGCCGAGATGGGCGGCGATGCCGATCGCGATCGCGATGAGGGCGGCGGTCAGGAAGGCGACGCGATACGGCCGGCGATGGCTGGGCGCGGGCTTCGCCCGGGTGAGGGCGGGAGCCCGGGCGGCGGTCCGGGCCGGGGCCGGTGCTCCGGTCCGCGCTGCCTCGAAGCGGGGCACGTAGCCGCCCTTGGGCAGGGTGATGCGGACCGGGTCAGCCTTGCCTTCCCCGGCATAGTAGGCGGCGAGCTTCTGCCTGAGACGGCCGGCCTCGACGCGGACCAGCGACTCGGCCTGCGGGTCGAAATCCGCCGGCCGCTCGAACACGTCGACGCCGATGGCGTAGGCGCGCATGGCCCGCTCGTTGCCGGCGAGCCGGGCTTCGACGATGTGGCGCAGGAAGGCCTGCAGGCGCGGCGAGCCCTCGAGCTCGGCGCTGGCGAGCACACGCGCGAGGGCGGCGAGCACAGCTTCGTCCGGGATCGGTTCCTCGCCCATCCTCCTCCACCGGCGGCCAGCGCCGGCACCATCCGGCCATAAGTTGCAGCCCGATCATGGGCCGCGACTGACCGTCAGTTGCCGTTACTCACATGCCGCGCAGGCCCAAGGTATGCTCCGACTGCGGCTCCTCGAACAGTGTGATCGAAGGGGCGGCAATGGCAAGTGAGGCGAATCCCCTGGGGTCGGGAGGCCCTTCTCTCGGCCTCGAGCTCTGGCGGGGACGCACCGGCGTGTCGAGCCTCCCTCGGTCCGAAATTCTCGAGATCCGGCGTGCCAACCGGCGAGTGAGAGGCTTCCTCGCCGGGCACGCCGGTCGTTCGCGTGGCGCCGAAGCACGCGATGGCGAGGGTCGGCCGGTGGACCCGATGGACCCGCGCGCCCGAAGCTTCAGCCTCGTCGGCGCCTTTCTCGCCGCCGCTCGGCCCTCGCCCTGGCTCTTTCGTCGGTGGATGACCGCCGCCCACGAGGCCGCCGCCGAGATCCTGGGTGATCCGGACGCCGATGTCTTCGCGTACAATGACGCGGCCGAGATCGATCAGGAAGGGGTGATGGCCCTGCTCGACGAGATAGATGCCCGGGTGACACCGCTGGTGGACGTGGACCTGCCGACGCCGCCCGGGTCGGGCCGATGATCGGCAAGGGAGCGGCCCTGCCGGCCGGGTCGGCCTCGCGGACCAGGCCGCAACAGGGGGCGGGCGGCATCGAGCCCGCCGAGCTTGCCGAGCTTCGCCAGGCGGTCCTGCATCTGCGGCGGCATTTCGCCCGGCCGCGCGCCGATCCGGCCGGGACCGAGCTTTCCCTGACCGCTCATTTCCTCAATCTGGCGCCCTCGACGACCGTCCGCTTCCGGCTGTGGATGGGCCTGTGCACCCAGGCGGCGACCGAGCTTCTGGGCGACCCGCTGGCCCATCTGCGGCCGGTCGACACGCTCGACAGCGTCATGGTGGTGCAGTTGCTGGACCGTGTCGCCGACCGGCTCGGGCTCTCCTCGCACGTCTGCTGAGCGGCTCGGGCTCTCAGGCGGCCCGGCGCAGCGGGGCGAGCGACTGCCGGATGTGGCGGGCGAATTCCTGGGCGATCTCGCTGGCCCCGGCCTGCGGCATGTAGAGGCAGATGTGGAAGTCCGGCAGCGGCGGCAGGTGGCTGTCCTTGCCGAGGAGTGCCAGATGCGGCGGCACCGACGACTCGAGCAGGGCGGTGACGCCGAGATCGGCCTCCACGCTGACGCAGAGCGGCGCCATGTTGCTGGTCTCGCAGACCGACCGCCAGTCGCGGTCGGCCCGGGCGAGGGCTGCCAGGATGGCCTGGCGGAAGACGCAGCTCGGGTCGCCGAGGGCCACCGGCAGGGGGTCGCGCCGATGGGCGTTGCCGCCGGGTGCGCCGACCCAGGCGAGCGGATCCAGGAGCAGCGTCTCGCCACCCTTCTGCGGCGCCGGCTCGGTCGTCAGGCAGAGGTCGATCTCGCCCTGCTTCAAGAGCTCGAGCAGCTCCAGCGTCACGCCCGCCACGATGAAGACCCGGACCCTGGGCCAGGCCTTGTCGAAGCTCTTCAGGACGGGTGCCAGGTAGGGCGAGACGATGTCTTGCGGCACGCCGATGCGCACCTCGCCCTCGAAGGCCGGTGCCGTCATGGTCGCCATGATCTCGTCGTTCAGCGCCAGCATCTTCTCCGCCCGGGCGAGCAGCATGCCCCCGGCGGTGGTGAGCGTCGGGCCGCGCCGGCCGCGCTCGAAGAGCGGCCGCTCCAGGATGTCCTCGAGGCGGCGGATCTGCTGGCTGATCGCTGCCTGGGTGAGATGGAGCTGGCGGGCAGCCGCGGTCATGCCGCCGCTCTCGGCGACGGCGACGAAGGCGCGCAGCAGCCCGGTGTCGAGATTGCGCCGCATGCTTTCCCCCGCTGGGTTTGCCGATAACGAACCGTTATTCAATGGGCTATCAGCATCAGCATTTCTTATGCTGCGGCCGCGCCCGGCCTGTCAAGCCGGCCCGTCGCTTGCCCCGGCCGGACCCGTCGGTTAGCAAGCCCGGGTGATCGCAGCGAAGGGTGCCGAAGGCCGATGAGCGAAGCCCTGATCCAGCGCTACTACGCCGCCTTCAACCGCGGCGACAGCGAGGCGCTGCTGGCCTGCCTCGCCGATGACGTGGCGCACGAGGTGAACCAGGGCGAAACGCGCCACGGCATCGAGGCCTTTCGCGCGTTCGCGGCTCACATGGCCCGCTGCTACCAGGAGGAGCTGGTCGACATCGTCGTCATGACCGAGCCATCGGGCGAGCGGGCGGCGGCGGAGTTCATTGTGCGCGGCCGCTACATCGCCACCGACGAGGGGCTGCCCGAGGCGCGGGGCCAGACCTACGAGCTGCGGGCCGGCACGTTCTTCGCCATAAGGGACGGCCGGATCAGCCGGGTGACGACCTGCTACAACCTGCAGGACTGGATCGCCCAGGTGCGGGGTGGCTGAGCCCGACCCGGTCCGGGTGGTGCCGCTGGCCGGGCCGGCGATCGCCCCGCTGCTGCCGGCGCTGGCCGAGCTTCGCATCCAGGTCTTTCGCGACTTTCCCTATCTCTATGACGGCGATCTCGCCTACGAGCGCTGGTATCTGGAACGCTTCGCCGCGGCCGAGCAGGCGCTGGTGGTGGCCGCCCTTGATGGCGAGCGGCTCGTCGGGGCCGCCACGGCGGCACCGCTCGCCGCCGAGCACGAGGATTTCAGAGCACCGTTCATCCGCCTCGGCATCGACCCCGCAGACGTCTTCTATCTCGCCGAATCGGTGCTGCTCGGGGGCTTTCGGGGCCAAGGCATCGGCCATGCCTTCTTCGACGAGCGGGAGGCCGCCGGGCGGCGGCTCGGCTTCGGGAAGGCGGCCTTCTGCGCCGTGGTGCGGCCCCTGGATCACCCGCTCCGCCCGCCCGGCTACCGGCCGCTCGACGGTTTCTGGCGTCGCCGTGGCTATGTGCCGGTGCCCGGCATGACCACGACCTTCCCCTGGAAGGACCTGGACGAGGCGGAAGCCAGCCCGAAGCCGATGCAGTTCTGGCTGCGGGAGCTCTGAGATGCGGCGAATCCCGCTGATCCTCGGTCTCCTCTGCCTGCTGCTCGCCGGTCCGCTGCGGGCGGCGACGCTGGACGAGGTGATCCGGGCGCACGGCTTCGCCCCGGAGGCCGTCGGCATCGTCGTCGAGGATGCGGCCACGGGCCGTCGCCTCGTCGAGCATCGGGCAGACCGGCCGGGCCCCGCGGCCTCGACGCTGAAGCTGGTGACCGCCATCGGCGTGCTCGATGCCCTGGGGCCCGAGCACCGCTTCGCCACGCGCGTGCTGGCGACCGGGCCCGTGGACCGCGCCGGCCGGCTCGCCGGCGATCTCGTGCTCGCGGGCGGCGGCGATCCGCTCTTCGACATCGACGGGCTCATGGCGCTCGCCTGGGCGCTGCGGCGGGCCGGGATCGAGGCGGTCGCGGGCCGCTTCATCCTGGACGACGCCAGCCTGCCGCGCCTGCCCGTCGTCAACCCGAAGCAGCCGGTCGAGGCCGGCTACAATGCGGGGATCGGTGCCCTCTCGCTCGCCTTCAACCGGGTGCGCCGGGCGGCCGGCGGGCTCTATACCGTGCCGAACCTGCGCGAGCGCGGGCCGGCCTGGGGGCGGCTGCCCATGGGCCAGGCGGCCAGCGTGCCGGTGCAGGACGCGGGCCTGCATGCCGCCCTCGTCTTTCGCGACCTCGCTTCCTCGCTCGGGATCGGCCTGCCGGAGCCGGTCCGGGCCGCCGTGCCGGCCGGGGCCGGGCTCGTCGCCGAGATACTGAGCCGGCCCTTGCGCGACATCGTCCAGGCGATGCTGCTCTACAGCAACAACCAGATCGCCGAGATCCTCGGGCTCGAGGCGACCGGGGCGGGCTCGCTCGCCCGTTCGGCCGAGATGCTCGCGGCGCATGTCGAGGCGGCGCTGCCGGACGTCGACTGGCGGGGCTTCGTGCTCACCAACCATTCCGGGCTCGACCCGGCGGCGCGGGCGTCACCGGACCAGCTTCTCGCGATCCTGACGCTCGCCGAGGCGCGGCACGACATCATCTCGCTGCTGCCGGCCGCCGCCTGGTCGGGCAGCCTGGAGCGCCGCCTCGACGAGCCGGCGACGGCGCTCAGGGTCTGGGCCAAGACCGGCTCGCTCGATTTCGCCAGTGCGCTCCTGGGCTACGTGCTGCCGCAGGCGGGCGGGCCGCGCCGCATCGCCGTGCTGATCGAGGACGCGGCGGGCCGCCGGGCGCGCGACGCCGTCGAGGTGCCGCCGCCGGCGATGCGCCGCGCCATCGACGACTTCACGCTCCGCGCCCGTGACCTGCGCGATGCCCTGGCGGTCTGGGCGCTGGAGCTGCCGGGGTAGGAGCCTGTCCGAGCAATGGTCATGACCTGCATCGTCCCAGGGCAAGCGAGGGCCAGGAACGGCGGCGAAGGCGATGCCGGGGCATCGTCGAGCCGGCGTGACGCCGCCCTCGCTTGCCCTGGGACGACCCGAAGGGCGCGCCATTCACGGCTGGGGGCCATGTCGACCAACCCTTTCGATGGCCCCGCATCGCTGCGGGCCAGTCTCCTCGCCCGCAGCCGGTAATGGCGCGTGCAGGCCATGACCATTGCTCGGACAGGCTCCTAGGGTTCAGTCGGGGATGGCACCGAGCACGTAGAGGGCGCGCAGGATGTCGCCCGGCTGCTGGTCGCCGAAGCTGGCCGTGTAGATCTGGTCGAGCATGGGCGAGCGGTAGATGCGGCTGAGCGCCCGATCCACCGCGATCCTGAAGTCGCGGTCGTCGAGCGGCAGGGCCAGCGCATAGCTCTCGATGGTGTAGAGCCGCTCGCCGACGGTCAGCACGTCGGCCTTGCCGCTCGCCTGCAGCAGGTAGATGAGGATGGCACGGTCGGCGAAATAGGCGTCGATCTTGCCTTCGGCGAGCTCCTCGAGGGCGGCCTCGTGGTCGTCGATCGACACGATCTCGACGGTCAGCCCGGCCTGGTCGAGCTCGCGCTTCAGGGTCTCCTCGGTGGTCGTGCCGCCGCGCACGCCGATCTTCTTGCCGGCGAGCTCGGCGAACGATGTCGGCCCGTCATTGCGGTAGAGCACACCCATGCCGGTGACGAAGGTGGCCGACGAGAAATCGACCTCGTCGAGCCGCGAAAGGGTCACCGACGTGGCGCCGCAGAGGATGTCGATGCGGCCGTCGTTCAGGGCGGCGAAGCGATCCTCGGTGGTGACCTCGACATACTCGACCTTGAGCTCGGCCAGGCCCAGCTCCTTCTTCAGGTCGGCCGAGACCGCCCGGCAGAGCTGAACCGTGTAGCCACCGCGCTCGCCCAGGGTGTCGGTGAAGGAGAAGGGGATGGCGTCGGCGCGCACGCCGAGGCGGATCGTGCCGCGCTCCTTGATCCCGCCCAGCGTGTCGGCGGCGGCAACGGCCGGCAGGGCGAGCAGCAGGAGGGTCGCGAGGGAACGGGCGAGCATGGGCAGCTCCAGTCATGTGGGCGTTTCGGGCGGCCTTGTGGCCGCCCATTCATTCGAACGTCATGAGCACCTGATCAGCGCTCACCGTGTCGCGCTCGGCGATTGATACCGTGGCAATAATGCCGTCGCGCTCGGCCTTCAAGACATTCTCCATCTTCATGGCCTCGAGCACGCAGAGCGTCTGCCCGGCCTTGACGAGGTCGCCCTCGACGACGTCGACCATGACGATCATGCCGGGCATCGGCGAGAGCAGCATCTTCGAGGTGTCGGCCGGCACCTTCTCGGGCATCAGCAGCGCCAGCTCGTGGGCGCGGCGACGGCGCACCAGGACCTGGACTACGGATCCCCGATGCGTCAGGGCGAAGCCCTCGGGCAGGCGGCGGCAGCCGGCGGCGATCATCTCGCCGTCGATGCTCGCACGGGCGAGCGGCAGGCCCGGCCGCCAGTGCAGGACCAGCTCGTGGGCCGGCCCGCCATCGATGGAGACCGCAAAGGCGCCGTCCCGCTCGACGGCCTCGACCGTGCGGGCGGTCCGGCTGACATAGGCGACGAACGAGGTGGGTGGAGCGAGGTTGACGCCCGGCAGGCGGCCGCTGATCTGCTGCGCGCGGGCGAGCTGGCGGGCGCGCATGGCGGAGGCCAGCGCCACCAGCCGCAATTCGGTCGCCTCGTCGAGGGCAGGCGCCGTGAACTTCTCGCCGTATTCCTCGGCGATGAAGCCGGTGGTGAACGAGCCTTTGGCGAAGCGGGGGTGGCTGACGACGGCGTTGAGGAACGAGAGGTTGTGGCCCGGCCCCTGGATGACGAAGTTGTCGAGCGCCTCGGCGAGCCGGGCGATGGCAGCCGGCCGGTCCGGCGCATGGACGCAGAGCTTGGCGATCATGGGGTCGTAGTGCAGCGACACCTCGCCGCCCTCGACGACGCCGCTGTCGCAGCGCACGCCCGGCCCGCTGGGCTCGATATAGGTCACGAGCCGGCCGGTCGAGGGGAGGAAGCCGCGCGCCGGGTCCTCGGCATAGACCCTGGCCTCGATCGCCCAGCCGTCCAGGCGAATGTCCGGCTGGTCGAAGGCCAGGCGCTCGCCGGCGGCGACGCGGATCATCTGCTCGACGAGGTCGATGCCGGTCACGAGCTCGGTCACCGGATGCTCGACCTGCAGGCGCGTGTTCATCTCGAGGAAGTAGAAGTGGCGGTCCTTGTCGACGATGAATTCGACCGTGCCGGCCGAGTGGTAGCCGACGGCCCGCGCCAGCTCGACGGCCTGGGCACCCATGCTGCTGCGGGTCGCAGCATCGAGGAACGGGGAGGGCGCCTCCTCGATCACCTTCTGGTGGCGCCTCTGGATGGAGCACTCGCGCTCGCCGAGATGGAGCGTGCGGCCGTGCCGGTCGCCCAGCACCTGGATCTCGATATGCCGGGGCTCCTCGACGAACTTCTCGATGAAGACCCGGTCGTCGCCGAAGGAGGAGCGCGCCTCGGAGCGCGCCCGCTCGAGGCCCTCGTCGAGCTCCCGCTCGCTCCGGGCGATGCGCATGCCCTTGCCGCCGCCGCCGGCCGAGGCCTTGACCATGACGGGATAGCCGATCTCGGCGGCGATCTCGCGTGCCTGGGTCGGGTCGCCGATGGCGTCGAGCGTGCCGGGCACGGTCGAGACGCCGGCGGCGCGGGCGAGACGCTTGCTCTCGATCTTGTCGCCCATCGCGCGGATGGCCTCGACCGGCGGGCCGATGAAGACGATGCCCGCGGCCGCCAGCGCCAGGGGGAGCTCGGCGTTCTCGGAGAGGAAGCCGTAGCCCGGATGCACGGCCTGGGCCCCCGTCTGGCGGCAAGCCTCGACGATGCGGTCGATGCGGAGGTAGCTCTCCGCTGCTGGGGCGGGGCCGATCGCCACCTTCTCGTCGGCCATCGCCACATGGCGGGCCATGGCATCCGCCGCCGAGTGGACGGCCACTGTCCCGATGCCGAGCCTTTGGCAGGTGCGGATGATGCGGCAGGCGATCTCGCCACGATTGGCGATCAGGATCTTCTCGAACACGGGCCCGTTGCTCCTGATCGGGGTCAGAGGGGGATGTTGCCGTGCTTGCGCCACGGCGCCTGGATCTTCTTGGAGCGCAGCCAGCGCAGCGACTGCGCCACCCGGCGGCGGGTGCCGTGCGGCATGATCACGTCGTCGATGAAGCCGCGCCCGGCCGCGACGAACGGGTTGGCGAAGCGGTCGCGGTACTCGTCCGTGCGCGCGGCGATCTTGCCCTCGTCGCCGAGGTCGCTGCGGAAGATGATCTCGACCGCACCCTTCGGGCCCATGACGGCGATCTCGGCGGTGGGCCAGGCGTAGTTGACGTCGCCGGCGAGGTGCTTCGAGCTCATCACGTCGTAGGCGCCGCCATAGGCCTTGCGGGTGATCACCGTGACCTTGGGGACCGTCGCCTCGGCGAAGGCGTAGAGCAGCTTGGCCCCGTGCTTGATGATGCCGCCATATTCCTGGGCGGTGCCCGGCAGGAAGCCCGGCACGTCGACGAGGGTCAGGATCGGGATGTTGAAGCAGTCGCAGAAGCGGACGAAGCGCGCCGCCTTCCTGGAGCTGTCGATGTCGAGGCAGCCGGCGAGCACCAGCGGCTGGTTGGCGACGATGCCGATGGTCGAGCCTTCCATCCGGGCGAGGCCGGTGATGATGTTGGCGGCATAGTCCGGCTGCAGCTCGAAGAAGTCGCCCTCGTCGACGATCTTCAGGACCAGCTCCTTCATGTCGTAGGCCTGGTTCGCGTTCGCCGGCACCAGCGTGTCGAGCGAGAAGTCGTCGCGCAGCGCCGGGTCCTCGGTCGGCCAGACCGGTGGCTTCTCCAGGTTCGACGCCGGCAGGAAATCGACGAAGCGGCGCAGCTCGGCCATGGCCTCGACGTCGTTCTCGAAGGCGAGGTCGGCGACACCGGAGCGCCTGGTGTGGGTCCCGGCGCCGCCCAGCTCCTCCTGGCTGACCACCTCGTTGGTGACCGTCTTCACCACCTCGGGGCCGGTGACGAAGAGATAGGAGCTGTCCTTGACCATGAAGATGAAGTCGGTCATCGCCGGCGAGTAGACGGCACCGCCGGCGCAGGGGCCGCAGATCACGCTGATCTGCGGGATGACGCCCGAGGCCTTGACGTTGCGCAGGAAGACGTCGGCGTAGCCGGCGAGCGAGGCGACCCCTTCCTGGATGCGCGCCCCGCCGGAATCGTTGAGGCCGATGACCGGTGCTCCCACCTGCAGCGCCCGGTCCATGACCTTGCAGATCTTCTCGGCGTGGCTTTCGGAGAGCGAGCCGCCGAAGACGGTGAAGTCCTGGCTGAAGACGAAGACGAGGCGGCCGTTGATCGTGCCCTGGCCGGTCACCACGCCGTCGCCCGGCACCCGCTGCTCGGCCATGCCGAAATCGGTGCAGCGGTGCTCGACGAACATGTCCGTCTCCTCGAACGAGCCGGCGTCGAGGAGGAGCTCCAGCCGCTCGCGGGCGGTCAGCTTGCCGCGGCCGTGCTGCGCCTCGATCCGACGCGCGCCGCCGCCCTGCCGGGCGCCCTCACGCTTCGCTTCGAGCTTGTCGAGGATTTCCTGCACCGGCCCGCTCCACTCCGTGTTTACTGGCCCGCTTCCACCGTCGCTGCCCGGCGCTTATCATCCGGCGCGACGGCACGCCAGCACGGCGCGGCGAAACGTAACAAGCGTTCACGATGTGACAACGGCGTTTTGACAGCGTGACCCGAGGAACTATTGTACGGCGATCAAGCTCTCGGGGGCACGATGCTCGAGAGCTCATGAGGAGGGACGAGATGAACAGGCTGCTGACGGGGGTCGCCGCCCTCGGTCTGGTTCTGGCGCTCGGCGGCACTGCCGCTGCGCAGGACGAAAAATTCATCACGATCGGCACGGGTGGCCAGACCGGCGTGTATTTCGTCGTCGGACAGTCGATCTGCGGGCTGGTCAATCGTGGCCAGGCGCAGCACGGCATTCGTTGCACGGCGCCGTCGACCGGCGGCTCGATCGCCAACATCAACGCGATCCGCGAAGGCTCCATGGACATGGGCGTCGCGCAGAGCGACTGGCAGTTCCATGCCTATAACGGCACGTCGCAATTCGAGGAGCAGGGCCCGTTCGAGGATCTCCGGGCCGTCTTCTCGGTTCATGGCGAGCCGTTCAACGTGATCGCCCGGGCCGATTCCGGCATCGAGACCTTCACCGACCTGAAGGGCAAGCGGGTCAATGTCGGCAATCCCGGCTCCGGCCAGCTCGCCACGATGGAGGTGGTGATGGAGGCCATGGGCTGGACCATGGACGATTTTGCCCTGGCCTCGCAGCTCCAGCCGGCCGAGCAGGCGGCAGCGCTCGGCGACAACAACGTGGATGCGATCATCTACACGGTCGGCCACCCCAACGGCTCGATCCAGGAGGCGACCACGACGGTGGATGCCAGGCTGATCCCGGTCGACACCCCCGAGATCGCGAAGCTGGTCGAGGAGCGGCCCTATTACGCCTGGGCGACCATTCCGGGCGGCATGTACACGGGCACCGACGAGGACGTGAAGACCTTCGGCGTCAAGGCGACCTTCGTGACCTCGGCCAGCGTGGATGACGAGGTCATCTACCAGGTGGTCAAGGCCGTCTTCGACAATTTCGACCGGTTCAAGTCGCTCCATCCCGCCTTCGCCAACCTGACGGAGGAGGAAATGGTGACGGACGGGCTCTCGGCACCGCTGCATCCGGGTGCGGAGCGCTACTACCGCGAGCGCGGCTGGATCCAATAAGGTGGTCGGCACCCGATGGCCGCTTGCCATCGGGTGCCGCTCGCTGCCAAGCTCCAGACATGACATGACCGAGGAGCGGCGATGAACGAACGGTCGGGCGCGGCCATCCTCGAGCCGCGGGGCAAGAGCGCCGCCGAGCTTCAGGACATCGTCGCCGCCGCCGATACCGGTGCCCGCAACCCGCTCGGCCCGACCGGCAAGCTCCTCTTCCTCACCGCGCTCGCCTGGTCGCTCTTCCAGCTCTGGATCGCCTCGCCGCTGCCGTTCATGCTGCGGTTCGGCGTCTTCAACAGCACCGAGGCGCGCTCGATCCATCTCGCCTTCGCGGTCTTCCTGGCCTTCACCAGCTACCCGGCCTTCGCCTCGAGCCCGCGCGACCATGTGCCGATCGCCGACTGGATCATGGCGATCCTGGGCGCCGCCTCGGCCGCCTATCTCTATGTCTTCTATGCCAGCATCTCGAGCCGCGTCGGGGCGCCCATCGCCCAGGACTATGTCGCCGCCGTCATCGGCATGCTGCTGCTGCTCGAGGCGACCCGCCGGGCACTCGGCCCGGCGCTCGCCATCGTCGCCATCGTCTTCCTCGCCTACACCTTTCTCGGGCCCTACATGCCCGGCATCATCGCGCACAAGGGCAACTCGCTCGGCGAGGTGGTCAACCACCACTGGATCACCACCTCGGGCGTGTTCGGCATCGCGGTCGGCGTCTCGACCAGCTTCGTCTTCCTCTTCGTGCTGTTCGGGGCGCTCCTGGACAAGGGCGGGGCCGGCAACTACTTCATCCAGGTCGCCTTCTCGCTGATGGGCCACATGCGCGGCGGCCCGGCCAAGGCGGCGGTGGTCTCCTCGGCCATGACCGGCCTGATCTCCGGCTCGTCCATCGCCAACGTGGTCACCACCGGCACCTTCACCATTCCCCTGATGAAGAAGGTGGGCTTCTCGTCGGAGAAGGCGGGGGCGGTCGAGGTCGCCTCCTCGGTCAACGGCCAGATCATGCCGCCGGTCATGGGCGCCGCCGCCTTCCTCATGGTCGAGTATGTCGGCATCCCCTATTTCGACGTGGTCAAGCACGCCTTCCTGCCGGCCACGATCTCCTACATCGCGCTGGTCTACATCGTCCATCTCGAGGCGCTGAAGGCCGGCATGGAGGGCCTGCCGCGAGCTTATGAGCCGCCGCCCTTGCTGCGCCGGCTGATCGGTCTCGTCTTCGGCGTCGCCGTGGTCTCGGCCGTGTCGCTCGCCGTCTACTATGGCATCGGCTGGCTGCGCCCGGCCTTCGGGCCGGCCGCCAACTGGATCGTCGCCATCGGCATCGTGGTCGTCTACGTGGCGCTCGTCGCCTTCGGGGCGCGTTATCCCGAGCTCGAGCCGGATGACCCGAACGCGCCGACCCTGACCCTGCCCTTGCCGGGACCGACGGTGAAGTCGGGCCTGCACTTCCTCCTGCCGGTGGTGGTGCTCGTCTGGGCGCTCATGGTCGAGCGCCTGTCGCCCGGGCTCTCGGCCTTCTACGGCACGGTCTTCATGATCTTCATCCTGGTGACGCAGCGCCCGCTCTTCGCCTTCTTCCGCCGGCAGGGCGACCTCGGCGGCGCGGCGCGGCGCGGCTTCGACGACCTGGTGCAGGGGCTCGTCGCGGGTGCCCGGAACATGATCGGCATCGGCATCGCCACGGCCGCGGCCGGCATCATCGTCGGCGTGGTCAGCCAGACGGGCGTCGGCTCGGCGCTGGCCGAGGTCGTGGCGTTCCTCTCCGGCGGCAGCATCATCGCCATCCTGCTGCTCACCGCCGTGCTCTCGCTGATCCTCGGCATGGGCCTGCCGACGACCGCCAACTACATCGTCGTCTCGGCCCTGCTGGCCCCGGTGATCGTCACGCTCGGCCAGCAGAACGGCCTCCTCGTGCCGCTCATCGCGGTCCACCTCTTCGTCTTCTATTTCGGCATCATGGCGGACGTGACGCCACCCGTCGGCCTCGCCTCCTTCGCCGCCGCCGCGGTCTCGGGCGGCGATCCGATCAAGACCGGAGTCGTGGCATTCTGGTACAGCATGCGGACGGCGGCGCTGCCGTTCCTTTTCATCTTCAACCCGCAGCTCCTGCTCATCGATGTCGGCTGGGTCGAGGGCATCCTCGTCTTCGTCGTGGCGGTCATCGCCATGCTGACCTTCGCCGCGGCGCTCCAGGGCTGGTTCATCACCAGGAGCCGCATCTGGGAGAGCGCGCTTCTGCTGCTGATCGCCTTCTCGTTCTTCCGGCCGGGCTTCTGGATGGACATGATCTCGCCGCCCTACGAGATCCGCGAGCCCGCCGCCTTCACCGAGGTGGTCGGCCTGGTGCCGCCGGGCACGCTGCTGCAGACGCGGATCGCCGGGCTCGACCAGTTCGGGGCACCCACGCAGTTCGCGACGCTGCTCGAGGTGCCGGAAGGGGCCACGGGCGAGGAGCGGGTCCAGGCCATGGGCATCACGCTCCTCGAGCGCGACGACAAGCAGATCATCGACAATGTCGCCTTCGACAGCGCGGCGCAGAAGGCCGGCCTCGACTGGGACCAGGAGCTGCTCTTCTTCCGCGAGCCCCTGCCGCAGCCGAGCAAGTACTGGATTTTCATTCCCACGCTCCTGGTCCTGGCCGGGCTCGTGGCCCTGCAGCGGCGGCGCGTGAAGGCCTGAGTCGGAAGCCCCGAGCCCGGATCCCCGAGCCCGGATCCCCGAGCCCGGAACCCCGAAAAGGAGACTGTCCGTGTTTCGCGACATCCTGGTCACCGTCGATCCCGACAGCCCGGAATCCTACGCCCGGGCCCTGCCGCAGGCGGTCGAGCTCGCCCGGACGCACGGTGCGACGCTCCACGTGATGACGGTGGTGCCGGATTTCGGCTCGAGCATGGTGGCGAGCTTCTTTCCGGCGGGCTTCGAGAAGAAGGCGCTCGGCCGCGCCGAGGAGGCGCTCCTCGAGCTGACCGGCACGCATGTGCCAGTGGAGCTCGAGCACCAGATCGTCGTGGCGCACGGCCGGATCTATCAGGAGATCTGCCGCGTCGCCGAGGAGGTGAAGGCCGATCTCGTCGTCATGGCCTCGCACAAGCCGGCCGCCCGCGACAAGTTCGTCGCCCCCAATGCCCAGCAGGTGCTGCAGCGCACGTCGGCCTCGGTGCTGATCGTCCGCTAGGACCAGACCAGCCAGGCCACGAGGGCGTGGATCGCGAGCATCAAGACGCACCACCAGAGGAGCGCCGGGAGGGGGCTCTCCTTTCGCCGCTCGTTGGGCACTTCGTCGCCGCTCCTCGACCTCTGCCGTCTTGCAGGACGGCCAGAACTCAACAGCTGCGCCGCGATGGCGCGACCGCAATCGGGATCCGGCGCTGTGCGTACCATCGAGCGAAAGCAGGCATGCGTGGCCATCGTGGGAATGGCCTCCTGAAGGAGGTGCTGGTCCGATCGGGGCAGATGCAGGCGAGGCGACACGGCTCAGGCATGGCCCAGGCGGCGGGTCAGGTGAGCGGCGAGGCGCAGGGTCAGCATCACCAGGTTGAGCGTCGGATGCTGGCTGCCGGACGTCGGGAAGACCGAGCTGCCGGCAATGTAGAGGTCGGTCATGCCGTGCACCCGGCAGTCCGGGTCGACCACGCCCGTTCGCGGGCTGTGGCTCATGCGCGTGGCACCCATGTGATGCGCGCTGTTACCGTGCGGCGGGAAGGGCAGGTTCTCGTCGATCACCCAGGGGGCGAGCACAGCCCGGCCGAGGCCGCGCGCGGCGAGGTGGTCGGCGAGGTGGCGGGCGAAGCGGCGGACCGTTCGTCGGTCGGTCTCGCCGAGGCGCCAGTCGACCCTGGCGCGCGGTCGGCCGAACGCATCGACCGCTTGATCGAGGGTGATCCGGCTCGCCGGGTCAGGGCACTGCTCGATGAGCGTGCTCACGGTCAGCCGGCCGGTCTCGGGTGCCAGCCAGCCGAGCTTGACCAGCGATTCGTGGACGAGGCCGGGCAGATCGCCGAGCATTTCCCCGCCGTCCCGGATCAGCGAGGCATCGAGCTGGCCGTGGCCGAGCTTGCGCTGCAGCCGCCGGGCGGCCCGAAAGCCGGGCGGCCCGAACTGGCCGTCGCTGTAGAAGGCCGCGTCGACGGCGGTTGCTTCCAGCGCCTCCTGCCCGGCCCGGTTGAGATGCAGGAGCCCCTCGATGTGGCCGTGCGCCGGCGTGTCCCGGTCATGCAGCAGTTCCGGCAGGCGGGCGCCCTCGGCCAGCGACAGCTGCAGCGGCTCGAAGATCGGATGGCCCATGAAGTGGCGGCCGACCTGGTCGTGCCGGTTGCCGATGCCGGCCGCGAGCTGGCGGCGGCAGGCGAGCAGGAGGCGGGCGTTCTCGATCCCGCCCATGGCCAGCACGGTGACCTTCGGCCGCAAGCGCAGGGTCTTGCCGGGCCGGCTCCTGAGGTCCAGCCATTGGATCCGGTCGAGCGAGGGGGCGAGCTCGATGTCGACGAGATCGGCGTCGAGCAGCAGCGTCAGGTCGGCCCTCGCGGCGAGCTCGGTCCGCCAGCGCTCGCCCATGCGGGTCGGCGGGCTGAAGCGCCAGACGGCCGGGGTGAGCGTCGGCCCGCCGAGGGCCTGGGCCGCGGCGTCGCTGTCGGCCGGCGCGTCCCAGGGCTCGTCCGGCGGCCGGTCGATCTCGAGCAGCCGGCAGGCGGCAGCGAGGTGGCGGCGCAGCTCGCCCGCCTCGAGCGGCCAGGCGGGCAGGCCGAGCCAGGGCCGCGCCGCGAGCGCCTCGGCGTCGAGCGGCCGCGAGCGGCCGCCCCAGTGGTTGGTCGAGCCGCCGAGCTGGCGCAGTCTCGTGGTCTCGGGGTCGAGCGGCAGGTTGCCGATGGAGCTGCCGGCACAGAAGGACTGGTGCCACGGCTCGAACGCCTCGTCGCCGGCCTCGGCGAGGACGATCTCCAGGCCGCTCCCGGCGAGGCCGAGTGCGAGGCCGAGCCCGGCCGCACCGCCACCGACGATGGCGAGATCGCAGGGGCGATCGCCACCGGTTTCGAGGGAATCGAGGGCGACGAGCATGGCGCGTGGACCGGGTGCGGGGCTGGAATCCCTGCCCAACAAGATAGAATGAAATTAGCCCATAATCAACTATAAGGCTAGAGCGTCAGCGGGGTCTCCCGCGCGATCAGCCCGGCCGTGGCCAGCTCCTGCCAGAGCGCCGGCGGGATCGGCAGGGCCATCAGCGCGAGGTTCCGTTCGACCTCCGTCGCCGAGCGGCAGCCGGTGACGACGCTCGCGATGGCCGGATGCGAGGCGGAGAACTGCAGGGCGGCGGCGGCGAGCGGGACGTTGTGGGCGGCACAGATGGCCTCGATCCTGCTTGTGCGCTCGACGATTTCGGTGTCGGCCGGGGCGTAGAAGAAGGTGGCGCCGGCCTTCGCACCGGTGGCGAGGATGCCCGAGTTGAAGGGGCCGGCGAGGAGGACGCCGATGCCCTCGGCGGCGCAGTAGGGGAGGAAGTCCTT
>ERZ795053.2055-NODE-2055-length-24797-cov-19.031323_pt1 | contig 24797 bp, 20 predicted proteins | sample MGYA00375137_ERZ795053 | MGnify/ENA primary metagenome ERZ795053 (study PRJEB30182, sample SAMN05720284) | activated sludge metagenome | isolation source: Anaerobic digester | place: Hong Kong | collected 2014-12-17 ...
TCGCTTATTTCCTGTTAAACATCATCTTATGTCAAGTATTCAATTATTAAAAAAATTGTTAGAAATACTCTTGCCTTATTACCTGTTTATTTATAATTTTCATATAAAATCGGGATTATTTATATCTGATATTTTAGAATTTAATGGAGGATGGAAGTGAAAAACTGGTTAAAAGTATCAATATTAGCAATTGGATTAGTTTCTTTTATGACTACGAACAGTTTTGCTCTTGTTGACGCGGCTGTTTGGGGTGGTTATGTATTTAAAGGCGAGCTTGAGGATAGTAATGATGATCCTAAAGGGGGCCAATACGGGTTCAAGGCTCATTATAATAAATCTCTTATACCATTGCTTGAGATTGGTGTAGGTGGTTTTTATCAGTATTCAAAATTAAAATTTGATTATGAGCTGACTGATTCTGAAAAAGATATTAACAGGCAGAGTGCGGGTCTTGATGCGAATCTTATTCTTTCTCTCCCTATAATACATCCTTATGTGAGGGGAACATATTCTTTCTGGGATAAGCTGGAAGTTGCTGGGGAATCTGATACAGATTATTTGAAAGCTTTCGGAGCAGGCGGGGGTCTTGAGTTTTCTTTTATCCCTTTTGTAAGATTTTATTTTGAATATATGTATGATTATTCAAATCATGATTCATACATCAAGTCACATTCAGCTAATATAGGCTTGAAACTTGATATATAACTGTTTTTAAAAAAGTTTGAGTTTAAAAAATCCGGTGATAAACAAGCCGGATTTTTTATGCGTTAATTATCATTTTTTATTAATATTTTCTTTATAATTTCTTCATAAATTTTCAGCTTATTGAGCTCAGAAAATATTCAGAGAAACGGTTATGATTGTGAATGAAAATATTAATAGCAGTATAAAATTAAGAAATAAATCGGGAGAGAAAAAACACAGCAGCATTATTTTTGATATCTTTATTGAAAAGTTTTTTCTTATTGTCGGGCTTTCATGTCTCCTGATTCTGTTTCTTATTATGCTTTTTCTTGTCAGGGAAGGGGTACCTCTTTTCAGTAAAATAACTTTAATGGATTTTATTACAGGGAGTGAATGGTATCCCACAAGTGAAAATCCCAGATTTGGCGTTCTTCCTCTTATTGTAGCGTCAGTTTCAGTCACTATGCTTGCTTCTCTTATCTCTATACCTTTAAGCCTTGCTGTTGCTATTTACCTTGCCGAACTTGCAGGGAGCAGGATCAGAGAAATTGTTAAGCCTGTGGTTGAGATTATAGCATCTATTCCTTCTGTTGTCATTGGTTTTTTCGGCATGGTTGTTATTGCACCTTTTCTTATGAATAAATTTAATATAGACTCCGGACTTAATATGTTCAACGCAGCAGCTATGCTTGCATTTATGGCTATACCTACAATTGCCAGTATTTCGGAGGATGCGATTTCATCTGTTCCGGTGAGTCTGAAGGAGGCTTCGTATGCATTGGGTGCTAACAGGTGGCAGACGATTTTTCATGTTACTCTTCCTGCATCTCTTTCAGGAATATGGACCGCAATAATTCTCGGCATTTCAAGGGTTATTGGTGAAACCATGGTTGTGCTGATGGTTGCCGGGGGCGCCACACTTATTCCTCATTCTATATTTGATCCGGTTAGACCTCTCACATCCAATATTGCAGCGGAAATGGCTGAGGCTGAAGTAGGTGGTGTTCATTATAATGCTTTATTTGCAATAGGATTAATACTATTTGTAATAACATTTATATTTAATCTTGTGGCGGATTACCTTTCCAATAAATATAAATTCAAATCTAATTAAGGCTTAATTGTTATGATAAAAATCAACAGAGCAAATATAACTGAAAATACTGCTTTTTTTATGGTAAGGAGCGGAGCGTTTATTGTTATAGGGATTCTCCTTTTTATTCTCGGTTATATTTTCGTGAAAGGGGCTTCGGCAATTTCATGGGAGTTTCTTACGGAAATGCCCCGGAAAGAGATGACTGAAGGGGGTATATTTCCTGCAATAGCGGGGACATTTTACCTTATGATTGGTTCTTCATTGATCTCTATTCCAGTGGGTGTAATCACAGCAATATATCTTTCGGAATATGCAAAGAATCCGCGTATTGTTAAAATAATAAGGCTCGGTATAAACAACCTTGCAGGAGTTCCTTCAGTTGTATTTGGTTTATTCGGGTTAAGCCTTTTTGTAATATTTCTGGGTTTCGGAACTTCTATACTGGCGGGTTCTCTTACTCTTGGTCTGTTAAATCTCCCTGTTATTATCAGATCAACGGAGGAAGCTCTTATAGTCGTACCTGAAACATACAGGGAGGCATCTATTTCTCTTGGAGCAACAAAATGGCAGACGATTTATAAAATTGTTCTTCCTAATGCCCTTCCAGGCATACTTACAGGTGTTATGCTTTCCCTTGGAAGGGCCGCCGGCGAGACTGCGCCTATAATGTTTACAGCAGCGGCTTTTTATACGCCGGATCTTCCGGTTTCAGTTTTTAACGAGGTGATGGCTCTTCCTTATCATATTTATGTAATGGCAACAGCCGGCACTCATATACAGGCAACAAGGCATCTTCAGTATGGAACGGCGATAGTTCTGATAGGGCTTGTTCTGATTCTGAATCTGACAGGATTAATATTGAGATACAGGTTCAGAAGAAGATTACGATAAAGGGGGCCAGGTTATCTCTGTCCGTTATTTAATACGGGTAAAAGTGATATAAGTAAAAAATGATTTTACTTTTTAGGTTAAATTAATAATCTAATCCGTATCTCAAATCAGGTGATCGGATTAAAGTGAAGCATAGAACTACCAACAGGCTGCTCGGGACTATAATGAAGGCCCGTAATAATGCAATATACAGACTTATCTACAGATTTCCCCGTTTTTTTGTTTCTTTATTAATATTATTCGCTATTATTATACTATACTTTTTTGTAAGCTTTGTTATGAAGTATGTTGTTGTTTTTAAGTGATATGAAATGAAATTATTAAATAGAACCGGTTTTATCTGTTCCTCAGCTGCAGTTATTCTGCTGTTTCTATCCTCATCTGTCCTTAAAGCTGATATATTTCAGAATGAATACCCTATCGAATACAGATACAGGTACACTGGGGCCAGTATTAAAACTGTTAATGGAAAGTTTTATGCTTATATTGTTCTTCTTTTTAACGAGAACCCGCATTTTGTTAACCTGATCCAGAAAGGTACAATATCGATGAAGGAAATCGGCAATGAGGGTTTCAGTGTTAAAGCATACCGGAATTATCTATCAACAATACAGGAACCTAAACTTCTGGAGGACGCTGAGTTAATACTTAAAGTTTTCCTGGGGCCGGATAATTTTAATGATATCCGCCTGAAGCAGATTGAAGATGCCCTTGTAAGAAGAAATATTGTATTAAGGTTTTACAGAGAGGGTTATTATAAAGGAGCAAGATTAAGCCTTGATTATTGTATTTATGGGGAAAAGATTAAGATTGATATTACTCACCCGTTTCTTGAAAAAACCGATGAGATGTACTATATAAAACCATATATTTATTATGATGAGTTCTCAACAAGCAATTCAACTTTTTATCATGATATGATATATATAAATCCGGATGAGGTTTATAATGATTATATAATCGCAAAAAACATAATTAACGGCAAGGATTATAAAACAATGTTTTTTGTAGGATCAAAAGTTACAGAAGATATTAAATATTGTATTAACATGGCTTTTAAAAACAAAACCTCAATCAGAGAGGAGATTTGGCGGATGTTCGTTATTCATGAACTGACGCATAAGTATCTGAATAATAAGTTAAATAATTTTGACCAGGTAACAGGTGAGGAGTTATCTCTTTCAAGTACAATTTATGCTAATCCCTATCTTGGTATGTCAGTAATGTACAGCTATCTTAATTACGGGAGCCTCAACCCTCACAGAATGGCAGCAATGAACTATATTACTTTTCTTGCAGAAAATTCAGGTAACAGTGATCTTCTTAAGAATCACGGTCTGATTAAAAATATTCCGTACGATAAAATTAGGGAACTTACCAAAAATCATTTTTATCATTGTATCAGTAAACTGAAAAACCGGAGATAGAGTCTCCGGTTTTTTAATAAAAGTATTTAATAAATTATTCAGGCTTCATAGTGGGGAACAGCAGAATGTCTCTTATGTAGCTCTCCCCTGTGAGAAGCATGACAAGCCTGTCAATACCTATCCCCATACCGCCTGTCGGGGGCATACCCGCTTCAATTGCCTGAACAAAGTTTTCATCCATTGGAGGGGCCTCTTCATCAACCTCTCTCCTGAGGGACTGCTCGAATAATGTCTTTCTCTGGAATACAGGGTCATTTGATTCGCTGTATGCATTGGCAAACTCTGTTCCGTTTATAAACAGTTCAAATCTCTGCAGGAATCTTTCATCTTCAATATCCGGCTTGCATAGAGGAGTTGTTTCAACCGGCTGGTGTGTGACAAATGTAGGGTTTATCAGTTTATCCTCAACAAGGAGTTCAAAGAGTTCATTTATTGCAAGTCCCCTGATATAATCCCCTTTAAGTTCTCCGCCATGTTTTTTTACGGCCTCTTTAAGTTCATCATCGCTCATTGTCATTACATCAAGGCCTGAATATTCCCTGATGGCATCTGTCATTTTTATCTTTTTCCATGGAGTGGTTAAATCGATCTCTTTGCCGTCGAAATTTATTTTTGGTGATCCGTTTACCTTGAGGGCTGTATCAACAATGAGTTCCTCTGCCAGGGCCATCATGTCATTATAATCACCGTATGCCTGGTAAAGTTCAAGCATTGTGAACTCAGGGTTATGCGTACGGTCGATCCCCTCGTTCCTGAAACATTTGCCGATTTCATAAACCCTGTCAAAGCCCCCTACGATAAGACGTTTAAGATAGGGCTCAAGTGATATACGGAGATAAAGATTTATATCAAGTGCATTGTGGTGTGAGGTGAATGGAGAGGCTGCCGCTCCTCCATAAACTGGCTGAAGAACAGGTGTTTCAACCTCAAGAAACTCCTTTGTGTCCAATATTCGCTTTATATTTTTTATAATCTGTATTCTTTTAAGAAAGGTCTCTTTAACTCCCGGTGTTACAATAAGGTCAACCTGTCTGTTTCTGTATCTCAGCTCCTTGTCGGAAAAGAGGTCAAAGGTTTCTCCATCTTTTTCTTTTACAACAGGGAGCGGGCGGATGTTTTTTGTAAGGAGGGTGAACTCATCTGCGAATACCGAAATTTCCCCTTTCTGGGTTTTTTTTACGATCCCTTTAACGCCGATAATGTCACCCAGGTCGAGTTTTTTAAAGAGGGTGTATGACTCCTCCCCCACTGCGTTGCCGGCAAGGTATACCTGGATCCTTCCATCCCTGTCCTGAATTGTACAGAAGCTGGCTTTCCCCATTATTCTGATGGCCATTATACGTCCGGCTATGGAAACTTTTTTTTCTGATTCAAAGTAGCTGTCAAAATTTTCTATTATATCTTTACTGTATTCTGATACATCATATCTGTATGGGAACGGATTTATCCCGAAGTTATCCCGAATTTCATTTATCTTATCAATTCTTATCTGTATGAGGCTGTTTGTGTCTTCCATCTGGTTTACCTGATATTAATTTTATTTATGATTTACATAGTGTCGAGCCCGTCTGAATTCTCTTTTTTTACTGCAGCGGAATTACTCCAGATTAAAAGCCGGAAAAAGCAGGCGCATTATCAGTTTTTCACTCTTTTTTAAAATATTATGATGTCAAATTAATTTTGATCATCATAATTTAAAGTTAGCAGTAAATCAGTTGTCATAAAATTTTAAATATAAATAACTTATTTGTAATTAGAGCATCATAAAATAAGTTAGAAAATGCTGTAAAATTTCTCTGAATAATAATGAGGTTTGATAAATGTTCGAATTTGAAATGGGCCCTATACGGCCCCCAAGTGAAGCTTACAGTGTCCTGTTAAGGATAACACGAAACTGCCCATGGAATAAGTGCGCTTTCTGCCCTGTTTATAAGGGACAGAAGTTTTCACTGAGAAGTGTTGAGGAGATTAAATCAGACATAGATTCAATGTATTCCATTTCTCAGAAAATCTATGAAAGAATTTCTCAGAATGGCAGCGGACAGTTTGAGGACAGGAACATTCAGCAGCTCCTTGATGAGGAGCAGATTTCCCGGTATCACCTGCAGCAGATGCTTTTCTGGATGCATTACGGAATGAAAAGCCTTTTTCTTCAGGATGCTGATTCAATGGTGATGAAGCCGGGAGATCTTGTAGATATTCTGAAATATATAAGGGTGAGGTTCCCTTCGATAGAAAGGATTACATGTTACAGCAGGTCCAAAACACTTGTGGCAAGGAGCCCTGAAGAACTGAAAGAGATAAGATCAGCAGGCTTAAACAGGATCCATATAGGGATGGAGTCAGGATCGGATGCGGTTTTAAAGCTTATCAAAAAAGGGGTTACAGGGGAGGAACATATAAGTTCAGGACGGAAGGTTGTTGAAGCGGGCTTTGAGCTCTCTGAATACTTTATGCCAGGTATTGGCGGAAAAAATCTTACTGATGAAAATGCGGAAGAGACTGCAAAGGTGCTTAATGCAATTAACCCTCATTTCATAAGGATAAGGACTACTACTCCTGTCCCCGGAACTGAACTTCGCCGTATGATGGATGATGGTGAATGGATACCCCTCAGCGAAAAGGGTAGAGTTCAGGAGATAAGGAATATGGTGGCTCTGCTGAATGGAATTACATCCTATGTTCAGAGTGATCATATGATGAATCTTATTGAAGATGCCAATGGAAAGCTCCCGGATGATAAGGATTCCATTCTTTCTCATTTCGACAGATTTCTGAATATGGGGATTGATGATCAGGAATGTTTTATCATAGGAAGAAGAACAGGGCAGTTACGTTTTTTAGCTGATTATGCCCGGTCTCCACACCTGGAGAGCGCAAGGGACAGGATGAAGAGTATGTATGGGACAATTGATAATGCAGCAATGGAATTATCAGGGAGATTCCTTTAAAATATAAAAGCTGCGTCACCGCAGCTTTTTATATTTTATTCAGACTTACGGCTAAGATTGTTGTTATTTAATTTTTTTTGCTGTCATTATAAGTTTATTAGGTCTTGAAGTTTTTACATCAATTTCAAATCCCATTGCATTTGCTTTTGCTGTGAGTTCCTGCTCAAAATCAGGGGTTTTCCCGGCAAAAAGAACTTCAAGTTTTGCAGCTTTTCCTTCACGGCCCTTCTCCATAACCTGGCTGACTCCCCTTATCCTGTTGGATACCTGATCTCTGAAACTTCTCAGTTCACCCGCATCGAGTCCTGCTATGAGGATTTTAATCTCCCTGGCATTAGCAGCTTTTACGAATTTTTTAACTATTGTATTCATAAAAGGTCCTGCCTGAAATTTTCCCTCTTCATCTGTTTTTCCGACGATCTGTTTCAGGGCATTTTCTATAGCTTTTTTGGATGCTGTTTCATCCTCTATATGAAGACCAGGTGCCTGTTTACTTGTTGATGCGAGTATATCACCTGTGTAAACATCAATAGCCTTTATCCTGATTATTGCAGATCTTGACTTCATCTCTGTTGCGCCCATTTTTTTCAGGGTTGCTGCTCCCTGTGCTTTGGTTTCAGCTGTACCTACGATAATAACCTCTGCTCCTGCATCATCAAGGAGGAGGTCCTGTACATCTTCAGATACTGTTCCGGAAACAGCTTTCTGCATTTTGGTCTTTTCCTTTCTCATCAGTTCCTGTGTCATCGCAGCATCAACAAACTGGAATCCGGAATTACCCATTATCTCCTGTACCAGCATCTCTGTTTCAGTGAATCCGGGAATGTTCTGCTTACCATTGAATGTCTCTTTTACAAGAACCATAAATTTGGGTCTCCCGTACCTGTTCAGGGCATCTTCAATGGCATCTTCAACAACAGACGGTTCAACAGTCCCTTCAATTGTTACGAAGTATTCGGTCCCTTCCTGCCATTTTTTAACAATTTCAACATTCTTTACAAGACCGTAGGATTTTGCTTCAACAATATTTGCTACAAGTTCATAATTTTCCATAACACTTGTACCTGATATTGTTTCGCCGAGGATTTTTCTTACCAGTTTTGATTTAGCGTCATCTGTTGCCCTGTCTCTTGCAAGGGCTGTATCGTTATCAAAAATTGTTGCATATCCAGTTTCCTGGCCTCTGTTCTGCTGACTGCTCTGTTTTTTTGAGGATGAACTATCATCCTTAACGTTTTTACCCCCGCCGCAGGAGGCAAATACAGTCAGGAGTATAAACGATATTGCCAGTATAAAACCTTTTTTCATTGTTTGGCTCCTTCAAATATAATGAAATTAATCCTGATTTACAGGATAATACTCTTTATGGAATTTAATAACTAATCATGGGAGCAGTCAATTTATTTTTTAATATTACCATATACAAAACTGAATTTTAAAAGAGAAAATTACTGAAAGTAATGCGGTTTATATAATTGCTTGATTAAAATGACGAGAGAGTTTAATGTTTACTTAAAATAACATGATGAGTGTGAAACCTTGAGTGATGAAAAAAACTTTCTTCAGACGATTAAGCTTGAAATAAGCAGGAACTTCAGGCTTGAGCCTTATGAGCGAAAAGCCTTTCACAGGATTCTCGGGCTGGTAAAATCACAGCAGGGGAAGGATATTCTGCTGCGGGAGATTGAAAAAGGGGGGGAAATCAGGCAAAGCGCAATAAGCATGCTTGCCGAATTCAAGGATATTTCCCTTATAGATCTGTTTATTCAGCTTCTTGAGAAGGATTTATCGGATGATGAAAAGATAATAATCTTAAGGTTTCTTTCAGAATTCAATGACGAAAAGATACTGACTCCTGTTATAAATCTGATTGAAAAACATAAGGGAAAAAGGGATCAGGAGTACCTGATAAAAACCGCATTTTATGTTTTGAAACAGAATGGTGCCGGAAGAAGTGAGCTGCAGCAGTTTTTACATTCATTTATAAGTGATCAGAATTCACCGGATTTATTTCTTGCCGGCGCTATTAATACACTGTCGGTTTTCAGAAATATTTCGATTTTTGAAGATCTTCTTAAAAGAAATAATGACAGGATCTCATATTATGTTTTTTCATCATTATATAATTTTAATCTTTCCCTGAAGGTGGATACTGAAGATGAAGATGATTACTCCTCTTCGGAATGGACTCCTCCGAAAAATCTTACGCCTGAAGAGGAACTCCTGCTTCAGATAAAGGTTCTCCTTGGAAAGATGACTGCAAGATTTGACGATTTTTCTGTTGATACAAAGGTTGCCTATCTTAACGCGATGCTCTCCTGTAATCACAGAGAGTCTGTTATTTATATAATGAAGGCTCTTGAGTCAAAAAATCTTGAACTGGTAAAAAACACTCTTTATTCCCTATACAGCAATATTATATACCTGAGAAGCCCTGAAAAGATCTTCAGGAGCCTTATATCTATGAGTGTTGAGAGCGACTGGTACAATGATCTCATTGTAGAAATTTTTACAAAATACTTCACGGAACGTTCGGTTTCCAGATCTGACATTCTCTTCAGGGATAAGCAGTATGGGAATATCACTTCAACTCTGGAAACTTTTTTTGAAAATTACAGGCGGGAGTTTATGATCCCCGATGTCGTTGAAAAGAACTTCCCTGAAAGCTTCAGAAATGTGAGGCAGTATATACTGAGAAATCTTGACCCTGAGCATAAGAGAAGACTGGTAACAGCCTTTACCTCTGAAGCTAAGACCAGGGTTCGCGACATGATCGATGTAATCGCAGACTGGGTTTTCTTCGTTAAAGATGAGGAGAGAGAATCTGTTTCACAGCTCCTTGACCTTATGCTTGATGAAGACAGGGTGTCACAGGAGAACAGTGCCGCGCGTATAGACTCAGTTAATTTTGAGAAGAGATATCTTCAGTCCAGGATTGTAAGGCTCTGCAATATAATCAGCTCACTGAAAATTGAGGGAGCCGCAAAGTCACTTGTTTTTATATATAACTACCTTAAAAAATATCCTGACAAAGAGATCTTTGAAGCTGCGGTGAATGCTCTCTGCAGAATGAATTATTCATATATGCTGAGTGAAGTTGAGATAATGCTCACTGCGGGGAGTCCTGAAGAGCAGGAGCTTGCTGTGCAGCTCCTTCCGTTATTTACTGAAAAAAGGCTGACCAATATCCTTGTTGAGTTTCTTAAACAGAATGTAACGTCAGAGAACCCGATAACAGCAGGGATTACCTCTATACTGGCTGGACAGGATATTAAGTCAAATATAAACACGGTGGCCATTTTCAAGGAATTAATAGAAAAGAATCCTGATACTGCAATTAAACAGACAGCTATAACAGGCATCGGCCATTGTGCATTTACGGAAGATATTGACTATCTTAATAATCTGTTCCATAAGTTCCATGATCAGAAATTAAAGGAGAGCATTGTTAAGGCCATTGCTTCGATTATGGCCTCCAGGGGGGATTACAACAAGCAGTCCCTGGGGAAGATTGTGCAGGAGTACCTGAAAGATCCCGGGATAAAGGTAAGGATCTTCTCCTGTATGATTTTAATAAGGCTTGGGAACAAGGATGCTTTCAGGTCTATACGTGAGATGCTTATAATAAAAAATAAGGGGATACAGCGGGAAATACTTTCAATTCTAAGGGATATAAGGACTCCGGACTTCTATTTTTTTCTTGTTTCCCTGCTCCGGGAGGAGTTCGGCATCAGTATGGATATTATAAACGTGCTTGAAAAACTTCCGCAGGAGGATCTGAAGGAGCTTGAGACTTTTATTATTAACATGTTCAGAAAATTTGAAATACCCCAGGGTATAGGTGTACAGCAGAAGGAAGTAATAAAAGTTTCTGCAGAAAAAAAACAATGTACAGTTCTATTGGCAGGAATCGAAAATTTCAGTACAATTTCTGCCGGTCTGAATTTTTTTCAGCTGATTGAATTATATATGACAATTGATTCGCTTATTCTCCCTGCGATTGGTGAAAATTCAGGAATCATTTCCCATAAAGACAGCCATTATGTTGCGGCAGTATTCCAGGATTCTGAAAATGCTGTAAAGGCAGGCTCGGCAGTTATCAGTAATATTGAAGCTTTTAATAAATCCGTTGCCTTTGACAGACGTATAGCAGGAAGAATTCTGGTGATGACTGATAATTTTACTGTATACGACGATGAGGTTGTTGAGCCTGTTAAGTTAATGATTAACAGTAATCAAAGCATGCCTCTTTCCAACAGTCTTATACTTGACTCCGTAACTGAAGAAGCTCTCAGAGATGGCTATTACGCCACTTCAATTCCTGAGCTTCTTTATTCCAATGAGCTTTCAGACAGGTTCCATCTTGAGTTTGTGACTCCGGTAAATTTCAGGAATATCACCTTTGCCATGCTTCAGGCTAAAGAGGAGGAGATCGGGAAGCAGAAGGAGATAAAAGCACAGATTGATGCCCAGGTAAAAATGCTCAGTACCGGCAACAGGTCAACTACTTCTATTGCAATTGCTGGTGAACTTGAAAATGTCGGCATTAAGATGAAGGGGATGATTGATGAAATTGAGGCATATATGAACCGGAGATCCACTGACCGTGAATTGAACAGAAGCGTCAGGCAGATGCTCCTTAATGTTTATAATCTCTACAGGGTGGAGATCTCGAAACTGCAGATTAAGTAATCTATCTCTCTGTAAAGCGGCGGGATAGTTCGAGTTTATGATTAATCAGAAGAGCTGAATTTATAAGGAAAAACCTGTCTGTTTTGAATTTCAGAAGAGTTTCATATTCCCTTGCAGCGGTTTTATAATCACCGGTTTTAAAAGCTGATTCAGCATAGTAATAGTGGAGAGCTTTATCGTATTCCCCTGAAAGATCCACAGACTTAAGAAGAACAATAGTTTTAATATACTCCTCATTTAAAAAATGAATTTTTGCAAGCCCCAGCAGCCCGTTCGGGAATGTATGATTGAGTTCAAGTGCAGCCTCGTAGTATTTTTTTGCGGCAGACAGCTGTTTTCTGTTAAAATATATATCCCCCATTAGAATATATGTGTTGAGTTCACGGGGGTGGAGCCTGAGTGCTTTCCTGAAGTAGTCCAGGGCTTCGCTCTGTTTATTCCATCTTCCGTATATATAACCAAGCTGCAGATAGGTTCTGTAATACTCAGGTACAAGCTGTACGGCTTTTGTGAAATGCATTCGCGAAACATTAAGCTTATTCAGATAGAGATAGCATATCCCGATGTTATACCTGTATGGGTAAAAAAGGGGCGCGTGCAGTAATCCGTTTTCAAGAATTTTTGCAGCCTCAATCCACTTCCCTTCAAGCATCAGCTCAGCGGCCCTGTTGTTTTCGGTTCCGGCAATATCATTTCCGGTACAGAAAAGAATATCATTTTTCGGATAGATTTTAAATTCAGGGTGAGTTTTATTCTCTTCGATTATCTCACCATTCTCCGCACAGAAACACTTTGTGCCGAAAGAAAAATTCAGCATAAAAAAAATAATCACAGCAGATGTGGCAGTAAATCGAAGCATAAGTTCTTATTATCCAATACAATAATTATCGGAAGAAATAGTAAATTACGGAATTATCAAAGTAAATAATTGTTAATTCATTTATATCAAAAAGTAAATAAATATAAAAAAACGTTGAAAAGGAATAGGGTGTTATTCAAATGAACATAAAGTATAAAAGATAAAGATTTTTATGAAAATATATACAGAAATTCCGGAAAATACCGGGCAGTTTAGAAATCCTGTTGTCACTATCGGGAATTTTGACGGAGTTCATACCGGGCACAGGAAGATTATTGAAACTCTGCTTAATAAAAGCCGTGAGCATAACGGTGAACCCTTTGTTATTACATTCAGAAATCATCCAAGGACAGTGATTCATCCCGGTTCAGTATGCAGGGTGATCACAACTGTTGAGGAGAAGCAGAAGGCTCTTTATGAATTAGGTGTTACTAATATTGTAGTGCTCAATTTTACGCGGGAGCTTTCAGAGCTTACTGCTCATGAGTTTTACAACGGACTTCTCGTTGAACGCCTTAAGGCAAGGGAGATTGTCATAGGCTATGATCACGCTTTCGGTAAGAACAGGGAGGGTAACATCGATTTTCTCCTTAATCTTTCGCAGCAGACAGGTGTGGAGATAACACAGATCGGGGAGGAATCCTGCGGCAGTGAGATAATCTCTTCAACACTGCTTCGCAGTGAAATAGACAACGGAAATATGGAAAAAGTGGAAAACCTGCTCGGCAGGAGGTATACACTTTCAGGAAAAGTTATTAAAGGCGCCGGCCGCGGTGGAGTAAAACTCGGTTTCCCCACAGCGAATATTCTTCCAGATAATCCGGATAAGATAGTTCCCGCAGGTGGTGTTTATGCGGTGAGGGTTACACTCCCTTCAGGTGAGACAAGGGAGGGTATGCTTAATATCGGGCTTAACCCCACATTTAATGGAAACGAAGTATCTGAAAAATTTATAGAAGTGAATATTTTTGATTTTCACGGGGATCTTTACAGTGAGAATCTGACCGTGGAATTTTATAAACGCATTAGGGATGAAAAAAAATTTCCCTCAGCCGATGAGCTTGTTTTGCAGCTTAAAAATGATGAATCTGTGATACGGAAAATTCTGGATGAAAAGAAGTGACACTGATCATCCGGGGGAAATGCTTTATGAATACTTCTGTGAATTCGCAGGTATAAAATTCAGGCTTGTTTCAGATGATCTTTTTCTGAAAGAGATCGATTTTTATAAAGGGAAAAATTTCCGGCCGGCTAAAGAATCTCCCCAATCCGCTCCTCTGAAAATTATTACGCAATACCTCGAAGCTTATTTCAACGGCAGGGGCACAGAGAATTTTTCAATTATTTTCAGGCATAATTTTAAAGATATTATGGTAAAGAAAAGTTCATCATCTGCATTAACAATTGTTCTTGATATGGAAGACTGCACCGGGAAAGAGATCAATGTCTACAGAGAACTTGTCAGGATCTCTGAAGGTGAAAAAATTTCTTATGGAACCCTTGCTGCAAAAAGCGGGTTTCCGGGGGGAGCACGTTTCATAGGGAATACTATGGCAAAGAACAGATTCCCTGTTATAATTCCCTGTCACAGGGTTATTAAAAGCGACGGGTCCATGGGGAATTTTTCAGGCGGAGTTGAGATTAAGGAGAAGCTGATTAAGTTAGAAAAAGATACCCATAAACAATAAATTTTGTTATTTCAGGGAGTAACAGCAAATAAGCTTAATCAGACTGCTGCACTCCCTTCCCGTATTTTGTAATGATCGGTTTTATATCAATCTTTCTTAAATGCCCTCACCATTGCAACAGTCATTCCTGCTGAAATCAGAAGAGTTCCAAGCCAGACAACCCAGATAAATCTCTTCATCGAAATATCAAAAACAGCAAAGTCCGGGGGGATAACTGTTCCGGGCAGTGGTGAGAGGTAGATTCTCACAGCTTTGTGAGTCGCATCAATAGCTTCTATCTTTAATGTACGGCTCCCCTGGACAGTCTGTGCAATCTGTTCTGTCTCGCCATTACTGAACTTCACTGCGGGGAAATATTTCATTCCGTCTATAAGAATATCAGCGCGGATTACCATACCCTGGGCGCCCATGTTGTTGGTGATGAAGCCGTTGAATTTTACTTTAAGTCCGCTCACCTCTTTCTCCTCTTTTTCGCGGAGAAGAACTGTGCTGTAATTAATGGCGGAGAAGTTGTACTGCTGCGGGGTAATGTAGATGTCCCCTGAAAGTCCGGTCATTATATAAGGCTCCCTGTAAAGGGATTGTGTCTTGCTGTCGATGTAGTAGTACATTGAAGCTTCAGCCGTGCGGAAACCTTTACTGATAACCGCATCAACTGTTGACTTCTCCGCATCAGTGAATCCTTTGAGTGTAATGCTCACCGGGCCTGCCTGAACAGTCTCTCCAACCGGAACTTTTTTCTGTTCAGTCCATGAATGCATCCCTGAGATCATTACACCTATAACGAAAACTGCTATACCGAGGTGAGCCAGTCCCGAGGGGAAAAGCCATGTTTTTCTGCTTCTGAAGAAATGAAAAAGTATAAGTGAAATGAGGAAAAATGATATTGCTGAAAAAATGTATGCAAGTGCATTGAAAGGGAATATAATATTGCACAGAACAGCAGCGGAAACGGCAGCCCCTGTACATATTGCAAGTTCCCTCTTTTCAAATTTTCCGATGATAAGAACAAATGCAGTGATAAAACCGAGTATCAGAACTCCAAAGGGTATTGATATATTATTGTAGAATTTTTCAGTAACTGACATCGGGTTTTTCATAAAGGATGAGAAAAGCGGAAGAGATGTGCCGCTGAAAATTATAATTGCATATATTGCAAGGGTTATAATTCCGTAAGTCAGCACTGTTTCAAAAGTAAAAAATCCGGCGTCAGGTTCGCTGCTTTTAATTTCACCGAATCTTTTAAAAAACAGGTAAACTGATATGCCGAGAAAAACAGCAATACCGGCAGCAAGGTAAAGGGCGACATCCGATTTACCGAATGAGTGAACGGAAAAGTCGGAGAGCACCCCGCTCCTTGTGAGGAACGTGCTGTATATGACAAGGAGAAAATATCCCAGGGCCATAGCCAGGTTACTCTTTTTCAGGAGAGACTTCCGTTTTTGTAAAATCATCCCATGGAGAAGCGCTACTGATACAAGCCATGGTATAAGAGATGAATTTTCCACGGGGTCCCATCCCCAGTATCCCCCCCATCCGAGAACCTTGTATGCCCAGTAGCCTCCCATGAAGATTCCTATGCCCAGGGTAAGTGTGCTGAATAGAAGCCAGGGGTAAGCGGGTTTAAGCCATTCATCGTATTTTTTATCAAGGAGTGCGGCAATGGCATATCCGAAGATCACGGTAGACGATGCGTATCCGAGGAACAGTACAGGGGGATGTGCAACCATCCATGGATCAAGGAGCAGCGGGTTCATTCCTGTGCCGTCACCGGGTATCTCACCCGGCTGTATCTCTCCAGGGAAGTAATTCCACACATAAGAAAAGGGATTTTTTACAAGGAGTACAGCAAGTATGAAAATCTGCGCGAGAATAATTGAACCAAGTACAGGTGCTTCAAATTTATCTTTTTTCCAGATTATAAGCTGACCGCAGATATTCAGGATAAAGAGCCAGATAAGGAAGCTCCCTTCGTTCCCGGCCCAGAGTGCCGCAATTTTATAAATGAGGGGCATCCCCCTTTCGCTGTTGTTATATACATATGCGTACTGAAATTCATTGTTAAGGAAGGAACTGAAAAGAATAAGAACTGCAAAAAAGATAAGTATACCTGTGAGGTAGAATATCCTTCGTGCTGAAACAATCTGAATCTCACTCCCCTCCCTGCTTTTAAAGAGAAAGAAGAGAGCCGCAATTGAAAGCATAAGTGACGCTATAAGAAGTATTGAACCTGTATTCATCCTATCTGCTCTCCTTTTCATATTTTGAAGGGCATTTCACGAGTACCTTGTCAGCAATAAAGGTTGAGTTATCCTTTGAAAATTTACCCAGTACCACTACCTGTTCTGTGTGTTCAAAATTCAGGGGTTTAACTCCTGAATGAAATACATTGAGTTTTGTTCCTGAATCATCAGTTAAAGTAAAGGAAAAACCTTTTTCATCAGGTTTAACCTCATCCTCCTTCCCTCTTTTACCTATTACCTGTACATATTTGCCGGGGTGCGCTTCAGCATAAGAGAATGATACATATGGTGAAAAGAGATCATCGCTCATCAGGATTATTGAAACAGTGAGGAGAACAACAGCGGATATAAAAACAATGATTTTCTTACGGTTCATGTATCTCCCCCTCGATCTTTGAAATTTTTCTGTCGAGCCTGTAGAGAAACAGGGCCAGCCCGAACCATATTATTATAACCACTGCCATGAGTGTAATGAGTGGATTAGATGTCATAATGTTTTTCCTCCGCTTTAATTTCGAGGCGTGAAATCCGGTTCATCAGTCTATATATATAGCCGTAGAGAAGTGTAAATGTTACAATTGAAGAGAAAAGAGTTATCCTCATTGCCGCCTCAAGGTGAATTTTCCCTTCCCTGTTAATGATTGTATCCGGGTGGAGGGAGAGGTATACTCTCGGTATGATGAAAACAAGGAACGGCATTGTGATCATCGCTATAATAAGGTATACGGCACTGATTCCGCCCCTGTTGGGGTGTTCTTTAAGTGAGGAGTACAGGCTCAGGTATGCGATATATATGAGCATGAGAACAACTATTGATGTCTCGCGGGGGTCCCAGTTCCAGTAGCTCCCCCAGCTGAGCTTTGCCCAGATTGATCCTGTTATAACAGTTAGTATGGTGAATACCATGCCGGCAGCAGCGGAATTGTATGCCATGAACTCCCGTTCTTTTCTTTTATTTTCAGATACGAGAAACAGGATCGACTGAATCCCGGAGACTATGAAAGCGACAACTGAAACCCATGCGACAGGGACGTGAAAATAGAGTATACGGCTTGCGTCACCGAGAATTGCCGCAGGGGGAGCCAATATGAAGGCCATGCATATTACTGCAGGCATGAAAATAAAAACCAGTCTATATAAAGTCATTACTGTTCCGTCCAGATAAATTTAAAAGCGAGATATGAAACTGATATTATTACACCGGAAAAGGCAAGTAAAAAAAGGAGGCTCCGGAGTTCGGGGGGAGCTCCCCCTTCAAGTGAATCGGATGTGAGCTGTATGGAGATCCATAAAACAGGGATCATCACAGGGAAGGAGATCACTGTGAAGAGTGAGCCCCGTGAATCAGCTTTTGCAACCATTGCCCCGAGAATAGTTGTAATGGATGATATTGCAAGGCTCCCTGCAGCAGCTGTCAGTATAAAGTAAACGGTATAGCCTGGAAAAACCTGCATAAAGAAAAGGTAGAGCGGCGTAACCAGCGCTGTTATGCATGTGAAGAGTAAGATATTAAATATGAGCTTTGAAAGGTAAACATTTTCCGGGTCTGAATGGAGCGCCAGGAAGAGAGAGGTTCTCTCCTCCTCCTCCCTGATGAATATGTGAGAGAGGCCGCTCATGCCGCTGAAGAAGATTATTATCCAGAGCAGTACGGAGTGAATCTGAGGTGAAAGCGTCGCCCCTCCGCAGGCAAGACTCACAGATAGTGTTGTGATCCCTGCAAACGCGAAGCTTATATTTACAGCTGACCTGTTTCTGAATTCTATGAGAAAATCTTTTTTGAGATTTTTAAATATTCTGCTCTGCAATATCCAGCCCCTTTGTGCAAAGTTTAATTTCGTCATGTTCATTTGTGGCGATTATGATTAATGTTTCATTCCGGATTTTTTCAATTTCTGAAAACAGTATATCCTTACCTGCTGAATCGAGATTGTTTGAGGGCTCATCAAGGAGAAGAATCCCCGGCGAATCGATCATTGCGATGATAAGTTTCAGCCTCTGTTTCATTCCTGACGAGTAGAGACCTGCATGCTTGCTCCTGTGCGGGTAAAGGCCGAAAAGGTTCAGCATCTCATCGATACGTTCATCTTTCACCCCTGATGATGCGAAGCGGATATTCTCTGCTGCTGTCAGCATGTCATAGGGATTAACAGCGGGGCTTGTGAAGCCGAAGTGACTGAATCTCTCCTCAGCAGGGATCTCTTTTTCCTCTCCGGAAAAAAGTATTTCACCGGCTGTACTCTTCTGCACCCCTGCGATTATCTGAAGCATGGTTGATTTACCTGAACCGTTTGGCCCTGTTATAAAATAAGACCCGCCTGTTTCAGCGCTGAAAGAGATATCTCGGAACAGAAGTTGCTTACCGAATCTTTTTGAAATTTTATTTACATGGATGGAGTAGTTTTTATGCATCAGTGAACCTGTTCCTCAGGTGCTTCCCGTCGCAGAAGGGTTTGTTCTTTGAGAAACCGCATCTGCAAAGAGTGTAGTGATCTGATGTTTCAGGGGCTGTTCCCTGGTCATCTTTAAGTATTATTCCGCCATAAAGTTCCAGGGGGCCTTTCCGTGCGACTTTAATCATCGGTTCCCCCCGGTAGTAATCAATATGCTTTTCTCCGGAAACTGTATAGCTCAGGGCTCCGGAAGGGCATTTTTTTATCACTTCGATTATTTTTTCCGACTCTGCATTATCAGGGGTTATCCATGGTCTTTTATTAACGTTAAATACTGCGGGGAGTTCCCTGATGCATGCGCCGTCATGAGAGCAAACTCCCAGGTTGTAATGAACAGTGATTTTCTCCCCCCTGTAGTCTTTCCATTTATAAGGATCTCTGTCAGGGGCTTTCTCTTCATTTATCCCTGTTAATGAATGTGTTCCGTCACAATATGGTTTGCTTTTGGAATTACCGCACCTGCATAGCATTGTCACTGGTTTTAATGTAAGCGGGTTACCCCTGGCGTCCTCCATTTTTTCAAGGTCAATTACCATGTAGGGGCTGTATTTTGTGAAAGCGACAATGGGTCTCTTTTTTTCAGACATACAGGGCTCCGGGTGTTTTTATCAGAAAGAATCGGCTGGTGTTATTAGGTTGCAGGGATGTTTTTTTTTCAAGGAATTAATAAATGCACTTTTTTTTGTTTTTCCCCAATCCTTCATTTGAAAAAGCGGAATGGGGACATTACTTTTCATCTATCAATTCAGAGGCCCGGTATTGCCGGAATAATTCAGAAAGACTTAGAGGGATATGACACTTACAAAAAAGACAGTTATTTCGGTTTCACTCCTGATGCTCACAGGTTTAATCCTGATGTCAGCACTGTTGTTTTTATATATAACATTTAAATTCAGAGAAACGGAGATCCAGAACGCGAAAAAGGATATGGTGAGGATTCTTGGTGTCCTGGAGAGAGAGATCGACGCGGTTGACAGTTACTGTAAGGATTATGCTTTCTGGGATGATACGTATTATTTTATGATCAGATATGATGAAAATTATGTAAGCAGTAATTATAACGTGCCATATCTGAAAACCCAGCGGATTCATTTTATATGCCATGTTAATTTGAAGGGGAAAATAGTCTATAAAGCTGTATATAAACCTGATAGTTTTGAACCTGCCGATTTTAATGAAATAACAAAAGACAACTCCGTTCTGCGTGATATTCTCTCTGTGAAAAACCTTAAAGAGGAGAAGGGACTTATAAATTCATCACTGGGCTATCTAATGATATCTTCAAGACCTGTGAGTGACAGTTACATGAAAGCCCCTGCAAACGGTAAAATTCTTATGGGGAGATTTCTCGCCAGAGAGGAACTTGCAAGGATATCCTCAATGCTAAAAGTAAATATGGAAATACTTCCCCTTGATGCAGGAGGGATTTCATCTTTTGGAATAACAGATAATGGCAGGAAGGGGAGCAATAATTTTTCCGTTAAATGCGGAAATGATGTTATAAGGATCTACTCTGCATTAAATGATCTTCGCGGAAACCCCATTGCAGCTGCCCTTCTGAATTATCAGCGTGATATAAAAGCCATAGGGGTGCAGACTGTAAAGTTTACACTTCTGCTTGTTACTGCCCTTTCCCTGTTCCTTATGGGGCTTGTTCTTTTTTTTCTCAGGAGAGGGGTGCTACAGCCCGTGGAGGGGCTCACTGCAGAGGCCCTCGAAATTACCCGGAACCGTGATTTTTCCAGAAGGCTCCCTGAAAGTGAAGTAGATGAGTTTCTTATTATGGCCAGATCTTTCAACTCTATCCTTGATATGCTTGTTGATGCGAACAGTAATCTTGAAGCCAAAGTTATTGAGAGGACATCCGCTCTGACAACAGTAAACCAGGAACTTGTTCTGATGCGTCAGATTTTTGAGTATTCTCTGGAGGGTATTGTAATTACAAATTCCGAAGCGGAGATACTGAGCGTCAACCCTGCGTTCACAAGCATAACAGGATATACCAGTGAAGAGGTGGCTGGTGAGAATCCCCGTATGCTTAAATCAGATCTTCATGATAATTTCTATTTTGAAAACATGTGGAAATCCCTGAAAGCAACAGGGCACTGGGCCAGCGAGATCTGGAACAGGCATAAAGACGGCAAGGCTTACCCTGAATGGCTGTCAATAAGCGCAATCAGGGATCTGAATGGAAATACAACACACTACGTCGGGATATTCCATGATATAAGCGACATCAAAAGACAGGAGGAGCTGATTAAATACCAGGCGTATCATGATGCTCTTACCGGGCTTCCTAACAGGATTCTTCTGAAAAGCAGGATTGATAAGGCAATAGCTCACTCCACAAGAAATAAAAACCGTTTCGGAGTGATTTTTCTCGATCTCGATAACTTTAAAGTAATAAATGACAGCCTGGGTCATGCAATAGGGGATCTTCTGCTGAAGGAGGCTGCTGACAGACTCCGGAGAATTGCGCGTAACGATGATACAGTTGCACGTCTTGGCGGTGATGAGTTCATTATTCTCGTGGAGGATATTGCCGATGAAAAACCTTCAGTTATATTATCCAGAAGAATTATTCAGGCCTTCAGGGAGCCCTTCTGCATAAAGGGGAACAATCTCCATGTGGGTGCAAGTATCGGTATAGCAATGTACCCGGAGGATGGTGAAGAGTCTGACAGCCTGATCAAGAATGCTGACGCTGCCATGTACAGAGCCAAGGATGAAGGGAGGCAGACATTCGCCCTTTTCAAGCCTTCACTCAATGAAAGCGTTGCGAGGAAGCTTAAAATTGAGAATGAACTGCGTCAGGCTATTAATGATACTAATTTTGAGGTTTACTATCAGCCCAAGATGGATATAAAAAGCGGAAGCATTATGGGGATGGAGGGGCTTGTCCGGTGGAAGCATGCTCAGGGGATCATAAGCCCTGCGGAGTTTATCCCTCTGGCAGAGGAGATTGGCCTTATCTCAGAGATCGACCGGATTGTAATGCATAAAGCATTCAGGGAGGTGAGCGAGCTTATCAACTCAGGTATGGTTTCTATGAAACTCGCCCTGAATTGTTCTGCTAAATCTCTCCATTATAAAGGGCTCCCTGATATTATAAGCAGCGCCCTTTCAAAGTATAATTTTAAGCCTGAGTGGTTTGAGCTGGAGATCACCGAAACTTCTATTATGAGGGATATTGAGGCAAGCAGAGCAATTCTCTATATGCTCCTTGAAACAGGGATCTCCATTACCCTTGATGATTTCGGTACAGGATACTCCTCACTCTCCCAGTTGAAGAATCTTCCTATTCATACTTTGAAAATTGATGCAAGTTTTATCCGCGAAATTGAAAATAACAGGAATGACGCCCATATAACTGAATCAATAATTGCAATGTCCCGCAGAGTGGGTATTGAGGTTGTTGCCGAAGGTGTTGAAAAAGAGACCCAGCTTGAATTTTTGAAGAACGCAGGGTGTGATATAGCTCAGGGGTACCTCATAAGCAGGCCGATACCAATGAAGGATTATAAGGTTTTTATAGGGATCAGTAACTGATCTGACAGAATTATAGCAAATAACGAATTGTTTAAATCGTGTCATTGCGAACGACCATCAGGGAGTGAAGCAATCTGTTTATGACTCAAATAATAACTTTTTATAATAAATAGTTTATAATCTGAACAGATTGCTTCGTCGCTATCGCTCCTCGCAATGACCAAAAAAAACTAATTCAATCGTTAACCGCTATAATAGATAGATTTCAAAATTTCAAAATAAACGGCAGTTCATTGTTATGACAACTTTATAATTTTTCAGGATTATGTCATAAAAATCTTGACTCAATATTAATCAGGTTTTATCTATTACAGGGTGGAAACGTAAGTTTCATCCTGTTTCCGGTACGTTCCGCCCCTTTATTATTCCTTATAATTTCATCTCTAAAAAATAAAACCAAGGAGTCTCTTATGGCCAGAAGGATTATTCAGGTTGAGGAGAAGGTGGGCCTTCTTGAAGGTTTCCCATTAAGTCTTCAGCACCTGTTTGCAATGTTCGGTGCCTCTGTTCTTGTTCCTACGCTTTTCGGGATCGACCCGGCTGTTGTTCTTCTCATGAACGGTATAGGCACACTTATCTATCTTTTTCTCTGTAAAGGGAAAGCCCCGGCTTTCCTCGGTTCCAGTTTTGCGTTTATCTCACCGGTCTTTGTTGTGCTGGGCGCGGATAAGGCTCTCTGGGGTGGAAACTACAGCTATGTTCTCGGCGGATTTATAGCTGCAGGATGTGTTTTTATTATTGTTGCTCTTATTATAGGCTATTTCGGAATTGAGTGGCTGAAGATAGTTCTCCCCCCTGCTGCAATGGGCCCCATAGTGGCGCTTATAGGACTTGAACTTGCCGCAGTTGCAGCCTCAATGTCTGGAATTATACCTGATGCTAACGGCGCTTATGACAATAAGGCTGTTATTGTATCCATGGTTACTCTTGCAGTTGCGGTTTTCGGTTCTGTTATTCTCCGGGGTTTCCTGGCAGTAATACCTATCCTCATTGCCATTGTTGTGGGTTACTGTGTGGCTCTCCCCCTTGGTCTTGTTAACTACGAACCTGTTGCCAAAGCCGGTATTATTGCGATACCTCATTTCTATACACCGAAATTTAATATCAATGCGGTAATAGTAATCCTCCCTGCGGCGCTTGTAGTTATTTCAGAACATATAGGTCACCTTATTGTAACCGGTAATATTGTGGGAAGGGACCTTACAAAGGACCCGGGCCTTCACAGGTCTCTCATGGGTGACGGTATATCAACAGTGATCTCCGGTTTTACAGGTTCTGTTCCAACAACCACATACGGAGAAAATATGGGTGTTATGGCTATAACACGGGTTTACTCAGTATGGGTGATAGGCGGAGCAGCTGTAATATCAATAGTCCTTGCTTTCATAGGAAAACTCTCGGGACTCATCCAGTCTATCCCTGTACCTGTAATGGGTGGAATAAGCCTTCTCCTCTTCGGTGTTATCGCAGCTTCCGGTATCAGGATGCTTGTTGAAGAGAAGGTTGACTACAGCAGGTCATCCAATCTTATACTTACATCTGTTGTGTTTATCGTAGGTATAAGCGGAGCATATCTTAAAATAGGACATGTTCAGCTTAAAGGTATGGCCCTTGCAACTGTTGCGGGAATGGTTCTCAGTTTAATATTTTATCTCATAGAAAAATACAAGCTTGCGAATGATACGCACTGAGAGACAGGATGAATAATTTTACTTAAAGTGGAATTTATTTTTCTGTCATGCCGGTTTCTCATAGAGAATACCGGCATCTCAAATAAAGGTCTACTGTTTCAGATTATAAACCGGTTTTCCTTTTATTTATGAATTAAAATCAATGTTTATTCCTAAACATAATTTTTAGTGCTAATGTATTATTAAAATTCGCTGTCATACCGGCTGTAGCGTGCGCGCCCTGAGCGTAGCGAAGAAGTACCCTTGGGGTAGAATGCCGGTATCTCATAATATTAATCTATGAGATTCCGGTATTTGCACGAACTGAAGATGCAAAACCGGAATGACAAAATTTTTATTAGTATAACATTTTAAGCATAGTTAAAATATAGAGTTTTTTATCCTTATAATTCTTTTAGGAATAATTACTGAATTAAATACTCTTTTTTGTCATTCTGTAATACACTTGACTCTTCCCATTTAAAGATATAAATTTGAATAAATGCGGATCTGTTCCTGCTTAATTCAAATACATGGAAGGCCAGGATGAAAAAGGATGATGTGGGGAAAGAGGTAACCATTCTTAAAAAGAGT
>ERZ795053.2056-NODE-2056-length-24796-cov-5.116002_pt1 | contig 24796 bp, 11 predicted proteins | sample MGYA00375137_ERZ795053 | MGnify/ENA primary metagenome ERZ795053 (study PRJEB30182, sample SAMN05720284) | activated sludge metagenome | isolation source: Anaerobic digester | place: Hong Kong | collected 2014-12-17 ...
TGCGTATTCTAATAAATTGTAACCACCGGGGGTATCGTTGTTCCCGGCTACTTCCGGAACGCTCCGGCACGATTCTGCGTGACCGAGGGGATCCCGCTGTCCGAAGCGCCCATGCGCCGGATCGTACCACCGCGCCCGGTAGTGATAGAGCTGCGATAGCTCCTGCGTGCTGCTTGCAGCGATCAGGTCCAGTCGCCGCCCGGTGAAGAAATACGGATTCCCGACCTGGCTGGTTGACTGCGCCACGTAGCAGCCACCCCAAGGCGTCCCGGCTGGTTGGCCTACCAGGGAAGCCAGGATGGCATAATCGTACAGGCCGATTTCCGAGTCACCATCGAAGTCAAAAGCACTGCACTGCGGATCCTGGGGCAGGCTCTTCTCCGTGCACGACACGAACTCGGCCACATCGAGGAGGGTCACGTCGCCGTCCTCGTCGTAGTCGCCGGTGGCCCGGATCGCCCAGGCCGGCCCCTGCCAGCAGGCCATAAAGACGTTCATGTCCAGCTCGTCGATGTCGGCATCGCCGTCCACATCGAGCCGGGTGATCTCTTCCGCCGAACAGCCGGCGGGTATGGTGTTGCCGTCCCCACTGAAGCAGCGTTGCAGGCTCTCGAAGTCGTTGATGTCCACGTCGCCGTCCCGGTCGGCGTCCGCAACGTCGCCCATGATCTGGTACATGCGCACCTTGCCGTAGGCGTCGTATCCGTAGCCCTCGACCACTTTGCCCGTCTCGTCCACGAGCCCCGCGACAGTGTAGAGATCCTTCAACAGATAATAGTACTCGCGCGGCTGCTGACCGGTCACATCAACCATCGCCAGATGCTCATCGATATACGTATTTCCATCGATGAAGTACCGTTGCAACTGCATGTTCTCGTTATATTCGGCGATGACCCGCTGGCCGTCGTACACGTAGCGGGTGGTGGTCGCCGACGCGCCATCGTGCATTACGCTCTGGATCCTCCGGCCGAGCGCATCGTACGTGTACTCAGCCAGGGTACTCTCGCCTGCATCGTGGGTGCCATCGCCGTCGGTGTCGGTGAAGACGAAGAATCGGGTCGACAGTCGTTTTCGCCGCGGCAGCGCGCTCTCGTGCGTCGCCTCCCGGCAGCGCCTTGATGGCCAGAAACGACTCCCGAACGCCTTTTTTCTTCTTTTCTCCTCCACCATCGGGATTGGGATTCTTATCCACCACCGCGATGCTCCGGTTTTCAGTTCCCATCTCCTGATCACCTGATCCTCTGATCACCCAACCCCTGCTCACACACCCGTGTCTCGATGATCTGCTGCCCCTGATAAAGATACCCTTGACACCGCCACCTGCGCGTCAACGGGCAACATCGAGTATACCCGGACTCGGCGCGACCCAGCCAACATTCTGTAGGTGTCAAGGGCCATCGAGATCACCCGCATTCGTCACGACCTTCTTCACCCGCTCCTTGACACGAGGATAACGCTCCGCGTTGGCGGCCCACGCACGCGCCTCGGCGTGCCGAGGCATCCGCGCGTCAAGAATCAGAAGCGGCTGACCAGACGACCACGTTCTTCACACTCCCGCCTTGGTCGCGTTCAGCATTCAGCCTGGCCGTCCCCAATCCCACCCCGCCGATCGCCAGCCGCCCTATTCCAGACTCCGGACGGCCCCCCGTATGGCGGAATGCTGACAGCCAACAACTCGCCAGCTTCTTCAAAAAAACTTGCGTCAAAGCCCGCCAATCATGAAGCGCCCGCCAAGGGGTAGGGGGTAGTGAACGCGTTTGCGAAAAGGTCCACCCGCGCCGCGCCTCAGGGCACAGGACGCAATGCCCCATGACCAACCCGCAAAGCGCCGGAGGGCAAAAGAACGATGCAGACGCCAGGAGCAGAACAGTGGATCAGGAGACAGGCGATCAGGAGACCGGCAACAGCAAGAGAGGAGAACAGGCGACAGGCCATCAGACGAACCGCAATTCGGATCCGTCGCCGTCCTCCGCGCCTCCGCGGCGAAACCCAGGACCGCGCGCGAAAAAAAACTCCGCACCAAACCCTATTCGCAGCGCCACTGCAACCCCTGGCGCTATCAAGAACCAAGGCGAACCGGCCAGACGCCACCAAGACCGCCGATCAAGCACTACTGTCAATAGGCTTTGGAGTCACCCAAAACCGCACCAGATTCCGCCGATCATCACCACCCGCATGGGACATCTCATGCCACCCGCCGACCTCCCCCTCCGTCGCTTCGTCGCTCCGTCGCTGCGTCGCTCCCTCCCAACTCGTCACTCGTCATTCTGCATTCCCGTCCCGGCACGGACCGTCGTCGTTCTCCGCACCGTCCGCGCGTCCGCGGCGAAACCCCGAACCGCGCGCGAAAAAAACTCCCGCCCCAAAGCCGTTTGCCAGTGCCACTGCAACCCCGGCGCTAGCGCCAACGCGGTTCACCCCGCGCCACGACTCAGAATCGAGGGTCAACATGCGTAAAGCACTACTAACAAACGGCTTTGCAGCCACTCAAAAACCAATGGAATTCCGCCAATCACCACTCGCCACACTCGACCCGCCCTGCGCCTCTGGGCTTTCCAAATCCACCACGCAGCACGCCGCATTCACGCCTCTGCGCCACCCCATCCCCCAGCCCTCCGTCGCTTCGTCGCTCCGTCGCTGCGTCGCTCCCCCAAATTCGTCACTCGTCATTCGTCATTCGTCATTCACCATTCCCCGTCTTCGCGCTCCCAGCCCCCGGCGCCATCCCCCACACTCCCGTCGGGCGTGGCCCAACCCGCTACCGGTAGTCAAACACCTTCGAGCGGCTGTAGGTGCGGCCGAACTGATCCACGACGCGGACCGTCACCACGTGCGTGCCGCGGGCGAGCCCGTCGGCGAGGTCGGTGGCCCAGATATGCGTGCACGGCCACGCCGTCGCCCACGACTTGCCGCTGCTCATCGCCCCCTCGAGCATCGCCTCGACGAACGGGTCCTTCATCACCTCCCGAACCATCGCGTGGAATTCCCCGCCGTCGAACGCGTACTCGACGCGGCACTTCACGCTGCCGTCGAACACGTTGACCACGAGCCGCCGCCGGGCGGCGTCGTCGCGACCCGTGCTGCCCGGCGGGTAGATGCGCATGGCGTCGTCAGCCGCACCCCGCGCGGGCACGTAACTCGTCACGTAGTCGTCGCCCGCGAAATCGATCATCGTGTAGCCGTTCGGGGCCCCGCCGCGACAATCCGCGATCGGCACGCCCCGCGCGTCCTTCGGCCCGCTCCACCACGACCCGCTCACCGTGCCGCTGATCAACTCGTGAAAAACCCCATGGCCCTGCCAGCCCCGCTCCGGCGTCAGGTAGACGTGCTCCTGGTAGTGCGTGTGGCCCGCGACCGCGAGCACCCGCGGCCGGTCCTTGAGCAGCTCGAGCAGCTCCGGCAGGCCCTCGACCACCTCGTCGCCCGCGACCAGCGGGATGTGCATCGTCAGCACGATCAGCCGGTCCGCCGGCACGAGTGCGAGATCCTGCTTCAGCCAGGCGAGTTGGCGCGCCGGGAGCGCCCCGCGGTAGTGGCCGCCGCCCTTGCCGTTGCTGTGCCACTCCACCGTGTCCAGCGCGACGAAGTGCACCCGGGCGTAGTTCCACGCGCAGTAGTTCGGGCCGTAGAAGCGGTTGAACGTGTCGTCGGAGTCGGCGTCAGTCGCGGCGTCGTAGTTCTGGTCGTGGTTGCCGATCACGTTATGGAAGGGGATGCCGATGAGGCCGACGATCTTGTTGTAGTAGCCGAACAGCGACAGGTTGTCGAACATGATGTCGCCGACGGTGATGCCGAACTTCGCGTCCGTGCCGACCAGCGGGGAGACGACGTCGTCGCGCACGTAATCGACCTCCTGGCCGGTCTGCGGCTGGGGATCGGCGAAAACCACCACGGAGAAGTTCTCCGGCTCCTCCTCGCGGGTCAGGGGAAAATCGATCGACGCGGGCAGCGGCCCGGTGGGGGCGATGCCGGGAAACTTGAAGGGCGGCGAGCCAGCCGGCCGGTGGATGTAGTAGAAACGCGGCAACTGCTGGTCGGAGACCGGGACGGCATAGCCCGTCGGCTTGACCACGAAGATGATCGTGTCGTCCGTCACCGGCAGGGCGTAGGCGCCGTCGGCGTCGGTGACCACGACCTGCTCCTGGTTCGTTACGGCGACGCCCGCAATGCCGGGCTCGTCCGCGTCGCGCTGCTGGTTGCCGTTGCGATCCTCGTAGACCACGCCGCGCGCAGTGTCGTCAGCCGCGGCCGGTTGCGACGCCGCGAGCACTGCCGTCGCCAGCCCGATCGCCGTCGTGAAAATACCGATACCACCCGTCTGCTTGCCCCCACGCATGATGTCTCACTCCTGGTTGTATGGTGCGCGCCGATCCCACCTCTGGATCAGCCGGGCGAAGCATCCCGGTTCCGGGCGCGCGGGTCAAGGGGGCCGGCGCTGACGCCGGGCGCGGACGACCTGCCGCGCCGCGCGCATCAGCCGACAAGCGCCGCTCGGATCGCGGGCCGCCGGCGCGCGCGTCACCGAGTCGTCGTCGCGTCGGCTCGCGGGTTAGTGCAACCTTCGCACCCAGCGGAGCCGACCATGGCTGAATGCGATATCTCCACCGCGCGCGACGAGGCCGAGCTGGCTACCATGGCGCGCATCGCCGCCGTCTGCTTCTGCGTGCCCGACGAGCGCGCCCGCCAGAGCGTCGATCTCGTCGGGGCGGACGACATCCTGATGATCCGTCGCGCGGGCGAGCCGATCGGCGGGCTGTACCTGCTGCCGTTCGCCCCCTGGTTTGGCAGCCGGGCGGTGCCGACGATGGGCAGCGGGGCGGCGGGCGTCGCGCCGCAGCATCGCGGCCCGGGTAAGGCGAAAGCGCTCATGCCGGCGGCGCTGCCGGAGACGCGGCAGGGGGGCGCTTGGCTGAAGGCAGCCGGCGGCGTACAATGCGGTGCTGATCGTTGCAGCCCCCGGGCGGCGGACCTGCGTCCGCCCGCCGGGGACTGGCGATTGGGAATGTTCAAGAAGGTCCGGGGGCGACTGGATTCGACCGGGCGAGACGAGGTGGATGTGGCGTGCCCAGGTTGTCAGGAGGCCTGGTAAAACACCTGGCAAAACCTTTTATATGCCAACACTCAGTTGCGCATGGCGGCCTAACTAGGCTGCCCGTCCGCCGGCCGACGCCTGCTAGGCCGAACGGACGACGACAGCAGGCTGGTTCGGGGACTCCACCTGGCGGTCACCGGGCGAGAAAACAGCCAGGTTGGACGAAGCCGCAGCCCGTCGCTTGGCGTCGGCTGAGTCGAGATCTAAACATGCGACTATGCACGTAGAAGCATTCATCAAGCCGTCGCGGGACGGGGGTTCGATTCCCCCCGCCTCCATTCTTCGTTCGCCGCACGCGCAGTCAGGAACTTGGCTGCCCGAGCGCCTCTTGGGGGTTGTTCTTCGGGGCAACCGACGATGCGTACGTCGACATCATCGCGGTCGGCGAAGTCTTCAGCGTCGACCTCGTAGGCGACAGCCGGCGATCCGTTCCATACGCATCGCCGTCCTGCGCTGCGGATGCCCAACTCGCCACAACGCGACCGTCCGTCAACGTGAGTGCGGACGGCCGGCGCTGATACGTGGCTGACGTGGTGTGCGTCCGGTACTCTGGTCTCCACGAAAGATAGCCGTCGGAGGTGAAATGGCGGAAACGATCGAGCCGCTTCCCGAGGTGGAGCGGCTCGACCGATGGAGATTGGTATGCGGATGCCTGCGGGTTGCTGCCGGAGCGTCAGTTTCCGGTGAAACCCACCTCGAAAGCGGCGAAGTCGCGCATGTCCACGTCGCCGTCGGCGTCGAGATCGAAGCAGGCGCAGTTGGGACCCAGGCCGCCCGACGGTCCGCTCAGGCAGTTGGCGAAGCGGGCGTGGTCGATCAGGTCGACCGCGCCATCGTTACCGAAGTCCCCGCCGGCGCCACACTCCGTGGTCCCCTGGAACTCGAACGCGCCCATGTCGAGGTACGCCAGCGCGCCCGCGCCAGTGTCGTCCGTGCCCGGATCATCTTGCGGACGCGGATTCCCGGCGAGGTCGATTGCGTTGGTGTCAACGTTGATGTACGCAGCGTGGTCGGCGGCATCGATGCAGGGCGAGCCTCCCGCCAGGCTGAAGTCGTCGTCGGCATTTCCGGCGACATCGTCCGGGCCGTCCGGATCGACGAAGCGCGGCTCGAATTGAATATTGCCAACACCGCCGCGGCCACCCATGATGTCGGAGTAACGGGCGGTCAGCATGCCGCCGCCGATTTGGGGACCGGTATGGAACTGATTGGCCCCGGTGCTGTCGCTGTTGTCCCAGGCGATGCAATTTCGCAACTCGGGATGCGCGAGATTGGGAACCGCTATCGCGCCGCCGCGACCGGCCGCATGATTGCGTGCGAACGTGCAGTTCACGAACTCAGGCAAGCTTGCGGAAGTGACCAGGGCGGCTCCTCCATTTCCGGTGGAGGCGTTGTCCGCAAACAGGCAGTCAACCACGGTCGGAGCGCTGCTATTGACGCAAGCAAGCGCTCCGCCGCTCGTCGCCGAGTTGCCGCGGAATATGCAGCGTCGTACGGTGATGATTGAAAGATTCTTACAAAACATTCCACCACCCATGGCATCGTTGCCGCTGCCCGACGCGTTGCCGCCGGTGAAGGTAAGGCCCTGCAATTGCTTGGTGAGAACGTTGGAGTCGACCGATTGAACGACATGGTGGTTGCCACCGCCGTCGATGATCGTATCGCGTGGATCCCCGCTGCTTGACTGCAACGTGAGCGAACGATTGCCGATATCGATCGCTTCGTGGTAAATCCCCGGATCGGCTTCGATCAGATCGCCGTGGATCGATGCATCAATGGCCGATTGCAGCGTGACGTAGTCCGTGCCTTGCGTTCGATTGTGGATCGGATGCGCGTCGCAGCCGTCAGGTATCCCGTTGTCGTTCACATCGATTGCGTCGTCGAAACCGGTGCACTGATCGCACCCATCGGGTACGCCATCCGTGTCGGCATCGAGCGCATCGACGAAGCCCGGACACACGTCGCAGCCGTCCGGGACGCCGTCATTGTCGGCGTCGGCGCTGTCGTCGAATCCGGGGCAGACATCTTCGACGTCGCAAACGCCGTCGGTGTCGGCGTCGGCACAGACCGCAACGGTGAACGTGTTGTTGCCCTTCGTGATGATCCAGGTCTGGTCATCCGGGAAGCTGACGGTATGGAAGTTCCCGCTCACGCCGCCCGAAATGATCTGGAACGAGTCGCCAGGTGCTGCGGTGAAGCCGTTGGCGTAGGTCAGATCGAGCGCTCCCGGCCCGACCGATGCCACCGTGTTGTCGAGCACCAGCCGATCAAATTTGTTCACGCCGCCGATCTCGATCGCGAGCGTTGAGCCGGATCGAAAAAAGACATCGCCGCCTGAAGTGAGCTGGCCAATGGAATCGCCGGGCGCCAACGTGCCGCCATCTTCGACGTAGATGATGCCTCCGGAAACCGTGCCAGCGCCGCTCAACGTGCCGCCGGCGTTCACCGTGACGTCACCGCTTCCCGTCGCGGATCCCGAAGTGTTGCTCGCGAGAAGCGTTCCGCCGTCGATCGTCGTGCCGGCGGAGTAGGTGTTGGCGCTACGCAGCTCGAGCGTGCCTGCACCCACCTTGCGCAGCGAACCCGAACCCAGACCAAAATCCCCGATCAGCGCGTCGACCACGGAGCTGCCGTCGCTCACTCCGATCGTCAATGCCGGCGCGCCGGAGTCCGCGATCGAAATCGTGTGTGCTTCGGTGTCGCCGTCGGCGAGTGTATTGGTTGCAAGTGTGCCCCCGCCGAAGATCAGGATCGATCCCCGCCGGTAGAGTATTGTATCGCCAGCATCAATGAGTCCGTTATTGGCGATCAGTTGCCCGCCCGCACCATCGTCGCTACCGAGATCCCCCACGCGAATGCGGTCCGCGCTGATCAGTCCGCCCAACTGGGCCAGGGCTTCGGCGCTGCCGGCTCCGGACGGGCCGATGTCGAGACGCGGCGTCACCAGGGTCGAGCCGCTATCCTGGACGGACAGCACCGCGTCGTTCGTCAGCACCATGCGGTTCGAGCCGGCGATGCCGGTCAGTGTCACCACCGCGCCGTTCTCCACTCGGGCTGTACCGTCGTTGTGCATGAAGAAGGTGTTGGCGGCCTCACTACCCAGGTCGAGTGCCTGCCCGCGGACGTTCACCTCGCCCGACCGCACTTCAAGAATCTGAATGTCACCGCCACCGTCGACGTTGAGCCCGCCATTACCGGTATTGATCAACGCCCCGAAGCTCGTCACTTGGCCCGAGAGCGTGAGCGTGCCCGCTCCCGTCTTGGTGAAATTACGAATCGCACTGCTTCCTGAGGTGCTCTTGAGCGTGCCCGAGAACGTAGTGTCGGCATCGCTGGTGGTCACGAAATCGTTGCCCAGGAAGTCGAGCAGACCCGTGCCGCTGAGCGAGGCGACGTGAATTGTTTGATTGGAGAAACCGTAAATCCTGAACCCGTTGTTGTGGTTGATCACGACATCGGCGTATTGAAAAGCGTTGGGATCATCAATCGACAGGAACACGTTGTCGATGATGAGCGTACCGTCAAACGTGTTGGCGCCGCGCCAGCGGGAGTGGAGTTCACCCGCGCCGGCGGCGTTGGCCTGCGCGGTGATCGTTCCCGATCCCGACAGCACGCCGGAGAAATCCAGGTATTGAGTCGAGCCTGCGGTCCAGGTTCCGTTTCCGACGACTTCGAGGTTGACCTCGAAGTCGTGCGGGGCAACCTCGTTGGCGAAATTGTTGTCGAAGAGGAAGTCGCCATGCAGCCGAATCATCCCGGGCGCGGTATCCGACGAAAGGAAAGTGAATGCCTCGTCGGCGTTCGTCATGATGATATGGTCGACGTCGAACGTCTGTCCCCGGGTGTCCACCTCCGCTTCCAGAAAGCCGTAATGGGAAGAGTCGAAGTTGGCCGAATCGGTAGGGCTGTTCGGGTATCCCGACGCGCCCGACCAGTTTCCGGCGTTGTCCCAATTATTGTTGTTGCCGTGCGTCCAGTTGTACGTGGACTGCGCCAGCACGGGCCCCGTCACCGCTGTTGCGACGATAAGGCCGAAGATTGAAGAGCGCTTGTTCACTGGAAACCTCCTTTGCGCGACTTTCTGGCTTTGCGGCGCCCGGCGGGGCGTACAAGCGAACCGGTTGGCGGACCATCTTCAGCCGGCATACGGGCGGTTGGATCTTTTTTACGGGCCGGTGAAGCGCACCTGAAACGTGGCGAAGTCCCGCAGATCGATGTAGCCGTCGCTGTTGAAGTCGAAGCATTCGCACCCCGACGGCTGGCCGGCGCGGTAATACATCATGCACCCGAGGAATTTTCCATAGTCGAAGCCATCGACGCGCCCGTCGCCGTTGGCGTCACCGCTGGCCGCTCCTGCCGCGCAGGAGTCACAACCATCGGGCAGGCCGTCCGAGTCGGTGTCGAGGTTGTCGTCGGCGCCAGGACAGACGTCGTTGGCGTCACAGACGCCGTCGGCGTCGGCATCCGCACAGACGCCCACGGTGACGGTGCCCGCTTCGTAGTCGTAGTCGATGGTCCAGGTCTGGTCGTCCGGAAAATTCACCGTGTCGAATGAGTCGATCAGCCGCACAGCCGAGACGATGACGAACGAATCGCCGGGGCTCGCGGTGAAACCGTTCACTTGGACAAGGTCCAACGTCCCGCCCAGATTGGCCACATCGAGGGCTGCCAGGGCGTCGGAGTTGTTGGTGCCTGCAATTTCCACGACCAGGGTTGTGGCGGGGTTGAAGGCGATGTTGTGCACGCCGAGCGTTCCGACCGGAGCGCCGGGTGCGACCGATCCGCCCGTGTAAACAATCACCGTACCGGCGATGCTGCCGCTGCCGCCGAGCGTTCCGCCGTCCCGGATGAACACGCCGCCGCTGCCCGTTGCGGACCCCGCGCTGTTGTTGGCGAGGACCGTGCCGCCGTCGATGTGGGTGTTGCCGGAGTAGGTGTTGGCATTGACCAGTTCGAGCGTGCCCGGGCCGATCTTGCGGACGGTACCCGGACCGGCGGTTGAATCCTGGATCAGCGCGGCGACGACCGAACTGCCCCCGCTCGCACCGACCGTCAGTGCTGGAATCTCGTTGGCGTTGGAAATCGAGATCAGGTGCGTTTCGGCGTCGCCATCCGCGAGCGTGTTGGTGGAGAGCGTTCCCCCGGGGATGTCGATGCTTCCGCGGCGGTAGAGAATCGTAGCGCCCGCGTCGACCGAGCCGCCCACGAGAACGGACAGCGTACCGGCTGCTCCATTGTCGGACGCGAGGTCACCGACCTGGATGCGCTCCGCGTCCATCGCACCGCCGGACTGTACGGTCACTTGAGCACTTCCCGGCCCCGAGGGGCCGATGTCGAGGCGCGGCGTCACGAGCGTCGAGCCGCTGTCCGCGACCGAAAGCGTGGCGTCGTTGGTGAGCACGACTCGGTTCGAGCTTCCCGCGCTGGACAGGGTGACGGCAGCTCCGTTTTCGATACTGGCGGTGCTGGTGCCGCTGACGAAGAACGCGTTGTTGACCGCATTGTTCACGTTGAACGTGCCGGTGCGAACACGGGTGGTGCCTTGTTGCGCCAAGATGCGCAGGACCTCGCCACCGCCGGAAAGGATCAAGTCGCCGCCGGTGTTGGCGATCGTATCGAGATTGTCCAGAACGCCGCTCAGCGTCAACGAGCCCGTGCCCTGTTTGAAGATCGAACCGCCGCCGCTGATGTCGCCGGTGTATGTCGTGTTGCCGTTGATTCTGCCGATCGATACGGTGGTGGTACCGATGTCCCACGCGCCGCTGCCCGCCAATCCGCCGAGAATCGCGTTCACGCCCGTCACGTCCAGACGGGAGGGATTGGTGTAGTTCACGACCGTGCAGTTCTGCAGCGATCGATCCTGCCCCAGAATCACCTGCATGAACGAAATGGAGAGCGTGCCGGAATAGGGATTGATCGCGTTGAAGGTGAGGTTGCCGTTACCGTCAAGCAGGATGTTCGCGGTTCCGGTCAGCGGACCGTCCATGACCATGTCCGAATCCCAGATGCTCCAGGTATCCGGAACCGCCTGCTCAATGGTCAGATCGCTCGCGAAGTGCGCGTTGCAGTGATTGAGCACGGAGAAGGTATCGTTGAGCCGCAACGTCCCATGGTAGAAGTTGTAGTAATCCGTGCTGTGGGCGGTCATCTCGCCGACATCGTAGGTATTGCCGTTGAGGTCGACGTCCGTCACATCCGCGAGGTAGTCGAAGGTCACGACGTCGTTGGGGTTCTCGGGGATATCCCCGGAGCCCGGGCTTTGCTCCCAGTTGCCAGCGTTCACCCAGTTGTCGTTGTTGTCGCCCTGCCAGTAGAACTGGTCGGCTGAGGATCGCGATGCCGCCGCCACCGCCAGGAGACCGGCGATCATCAGGCCGCGGACCGTTCGAGATTTCCGTACATCGTGTCGAATTACCATGTTCCTGATCTCCTCAGAGACTCACTTGCGCACGTAGGTGAAGTTGGGACGTGGATATCGGCCTCTCCGGCGATAACCCCCACATCAACAACACGCAGTCGAATGCGGCCCGGCTCCGAGGAATCCGTTTTTCATCGAAGGCCCCTCGCAGCCCGGCTGCTCGCGGCGGGTTCCGGCGCGATGGGCAGCCGGGGCCAAGCGCTTGGGCCGCGCCCGCGTGCGGCGGGATCGCGCTGGGGCTCAATTCCGCTCCGGTGGCATCGCGCTCATTCGATCGCGATGCCACCGGCGTGCGGATGGCTCGGGTTTCTACTGCGGACCGGTGAAGTTGATTTGGAATGCGGCGTAATCCCGCAAGTCGACGTCGCCGTCGGCATCCAGGTCCAAGCAGCCGCAGTTGGGATCGAGTCCGCCCGTTGGGCCGTTCATGCAGATAGCGAAATGTGCATAGTCGTACCGGTCGACGTCGCCGTCGTTGCCGAGGTCACCACCGGCGCCGCATGTCGTCGTTCCCTGGAACTCGAACGCGCCGATATCGAGATAGGTCGGGTTGCCTGAACCCGTGTCCATCGTACCCGGGTCGTCGTGCGTGCGGGGGTTGCCGGCGAGATCGGTCGGATCACTGTAGCTGAAGAAATCATAGTGGCCGAAATCAGCCGCATCGATTCCCAGCGAGCCGGGCGCCAGTCGGTAGTCACCGTTGGCCGCATCGACGAACTCCGCCATGCCGGGGATGTTGTCGCCGGTCGCCCCCGGGTACAGGTTGTTGATCATGTCGGTTTCGACACCGCTATCGACATCCATCTCGGCGCCCAAGATGCAATTGACCGCGCCAACTGGACCGCCGCTTCCGTGGATCGTTCCGCTGTTGGCCATCGGGATCGTACAGTTCACCGCGAGAAAGCCGATGGATGCCGTGGAATCGATCGCGAACGTCGTTGTGTTGTCATGGAACAGGCACTGCAAGAGAATCGCCTGGAAGCCGCCGAAGTGGGCGCTCGCGAACGCTCCGGAGTTCCCGGTGAAAATGCACTTTTTCAGATACACCTGGGTGTCGGAAGAGAGTGCAGGCGCTCCGGTGCAATTCTGGAATCGGACGGAGTCCAGGGAGACATCACCGTTGACGATCCTGATCGCGTTGCTGTTGCTGTTGGTAATCGAGAAGCCGGATAGCGAGGCGGTCGTTACCTGGTCGGCGTCGATCCGGATCGCCGGGTCCGTGTCGTCGTTGCCGCCGTCAAGTGTGGTCTGGTCCATGCCGGCTCCGCGCAGGGTGAGGCTCTTGCCACCCAACAACGTGATGTTGTCTTCGTGGAAGGTGCAGGCGCCCAGTTGGATGACATCGCCATCGGTCGAGGCGTCGATCGCGGCCTGGATCGTCGGGTAGTGGGCGTGCTGCGTGACGTTGTAGACGTTTGGCGAACTGGGACAACCATCACAACCGTCTGGGATGCCGTCGGTGTCGGCGTCGAGCGTATCGTCGAAGCCGGGACAGATGTCGTTCGCATCGCACACGCCATCGGAATCCGCATCCGCGCAGCCAACGCTGACCGTAACGGTACCGAGGCTGCGGTCGTAGTCGATCGTCCATGCCTGACCATCGGGGAAGTTCACCGCATCAAACCGGTGGATTACGGGTGCCGCCGACAGAACGATGAAGGAGTCACCGGGCGAAGCCGTGAACCCGCTGAGGTAGCTCAGGTCAAGCGTACCGCCCAGGGTCGCGGTACCGTCTACGCGGAGATGATCGAAGTCGCTGACGCCGGCGAGCTCGATCGCCAGGGTCGAACCGGCCTTGAATGTCGCATTGCTCAAAGAGAGTTCACCGGTCGAGGCGCCCGGCGCAATCGTGCCGCCGCTCTGGACGATGGTCGTGCCTGCCACACTGCCGTTGCCGCCAAGCGTACCGCTCGCATTGACCACGACACCGCCGGTTCCGGTGGCTGATCCGCTGGTGTTGCCGGCGCGCAGCGTTCCGCCGTCGATGATCGTTCCACCCGAATACGTATTGGCTTGGGTCAATTCGAGTGTTCCCGCGCCAATCTTGTTGAGCGAGCCGGCACCAGCCGCGGCATCCTCGATGAGCGTGGCGACCGATGAACTCCCATCGCTCACGCCAACCGTCAATGCCGAACCGGCGGAAGGATCGCTGATCGAGATCGGGTGCGACGCGGAGTCACCGTCGAAGAGCGTATCGGTCGCCAGCGTGCCGCCGTCGGAGATGGCGATGCTGCCGCGTCGATAGAGCACGATCTGATCGGCGACGACTTCGCCGCCTGACGCGATCGTCAGCGTCCCGGCTGCCCCGGTGTCCGCACCGAGGTCGCCGACCTGAACGCGGCCCGCCTCGATCCCTCCTCCGGAACCCACCTCTACCACGGCGCTGCCGGTGCCCGAAGGGCCGATGTCGAGGCGCGGCGTGACGAGGGTCGAGCCGCTGTCTTGAATGGTCAGACGCGCGTCACCGGTCAGCACCGTGCGATTCGATCCGCCCGTGCCGGTGAGCGTCACCACGGCTCCATTGTCGATGTTGACTGCGCCGCTGCCGTGGCAGAAGAGAACGTTGGTACCGTCCCCCTGGAGATTGACCGCATTGGTGCCCAGGTTCACCTCACCAGATGCAGCTTCGAGCGAATCCATGTCGGCACCGCCCGCGACGTTGAGGATGCCGCTACTCGTGTTGAGCCATGCGCCGGTGTTGGTTGCTGCGCCCCGCAACGTCAGCGTACCCGGCCCCGACTTCGTGAAGGCGCTACCGGCGCCGAGGCCGGTGAGGGAGCCGTCCAGTCGAGCAGTATTGCCGTCGGTAACGCCGAGGGCCCCGGTCGAAAGCGCGCTGGCAAAATCAAAATCACGGGCCATGCTGATGGACCGATCGACCGTGAGTTGGCCGCCGTCGAAGGTGACGTTGCCGGCGACATCGCCGAGGTTGTAGTCCGCGCGGATCTGAAGGACGCCGTCGGCGCAAACCGTTCCGCCGGTGAAGCTACTATGACCGGTGAGCGTCAACGTACCGGTGCCGATTTTCATGAGGCTGCCCGCACCGTCGAATGCGCCCCCAAAGGTGGTGTCCGTGTTGTTGTTGCCGACCGACAGTCGATCGGTCAGGTTCACCACGCCCCCGCCGCCGAGCCCGCCGATCGTGCGGTCCGCCCCGCCCATGTTCAGACCGTCGACTGTTTTCACAATCACCGTGTTGTTGATCAGCGCGTTGTCGCTGCCGATCGTGATACTCCCCAGGGTCAGGATTCCGTCGCCGAGCGTGACCGTGCCGGTGAAGGTGTTGTTGCCCGAAAGCGTCCAATCACCCCTGCCCAGTTTGACCAGGTTGCCGGTGCCGCGGAGGTTGCCGGAGTAGGTCGTGTCGAGATCGATGCTGCCGACGGTGAGTGTGGTGGAGCCGACATCCAATCGGCCAGTGCCGGCCAGCGCGCCGAGACTGGCATCGACCGAGGTGAGATCCAGACCGTTGTCGGGCCGATCCAGCGTCACCAGGGCATTGGCCAGCGCGTTTGCGTGATGGAGTTCGACAGTCGCAGGCGCAGTGATGTGCATGTTGCCCGAGAAGTCGTTCGCGGCGTAGAGCCTGAGTGTTCCGCGGACGAAATCGATGCTGGCGGAGCCGCCGAGATTGGCGTCCATGTTGAACTTCACCGCGCCCAGATTCCAGGTGCTGTCAGCCGCCTGAAGGAGATTCACGTCGCTGTTGAACGTGACACTCGAGTTGAGCGTGGAATCCCCTGAGTCGGCCTTGAGATTGCCGTTGATACGGAGAATCCCTGTGCCGCCGTTATTGCTTTCGAACGAGTAGTGGTTGGCGCCGATTGCCGAGAACGACATGTTGCCCACATCGCGATCTCCCCCGCGGAGATCGACGCTGAATCGGTTGGGGCTGTCGGTGAAGACGACGTTGTCGGCTGGGTCGTCCGGATAGCCCGACTGCCCCGTCCAGTTGCTGTTGTTGTCCCAGTTATTGTTGTTGTTGCCGGTCCAGGTGTACTGGGCGAGCGCCCCCGCGGGCAGCGCGAGCAGCAGCGCGAGCCCCGCCATGGCCATTCGAGTGTTCATGGTTTCAATCTCCTTGTCCGTGCAACGCATTCGTTAGCGGCCCATCGTCTCCAGCGGCCGTCTGGCCCTGGGAGGTGGCCTCTCCAGCAACGACACGCGAACGGCTGGGGTCCGGCTCGGCGAAATTCCGGCTTTTTTCGTAGAAATCCGGCTTGGCGGTATACTGAGGGGCATGGTCGAGGGACCGAACCCCAACCCCACCGAGTTGCTCCACCGGTTGGCCGATCGCGACGCGTCGGCTGCGGCGCGGCTCCTGCCGGTGATTTACGAGGATCTGCGCGGCCTGGCGTCGGACTATTTCCGCCGTCAGGAGGGGGGGCACACGCTCCAGCCAACCGCGCTCGTCCACGAGGCCTACGCCAAGCTCGCGGGCAGCAGCAGCGCGTGGAAGGACCGGGCCCATTTCTTCGCGGTGGCTGCAACGGCCATGCGCCAGATCCTCATCGATCACGCCCGCCGCAAGCAGGCCGAGAAGCGCGGCGGGGATCGCGCGCGCGTCACGCTGAGCAACCTGCTGACTCCGAGCCGCGGGAGCGTCATCGACGTGCTCGCGCTCAACGAGCTGCTCGACCGGATGGAGCAGCTCGATCCGCGTCAGCACCAGGTGGTCGAGATGCGTTTCTTCGCGGGCGCGTCTGAGGAGGAGGTGGCTGAGGCGTTGGGGATTTCAAGAACTACCGTGCAGAGCGAGTGGCGCAGCGCCAAGGCCTGGCTGGCCAAGGAACTCCGCAAGGGTGACACGCAGTGACGCCGCAGCAGTACCAACGCGTCAAGGCGTTGTTCGCCAGGGCACTCGAACTCCCCAGCGCGGAACGCGCGGGCTGGCTGGCGCGTGAGGCCGCGGACGATGCGGACGTGCGCCGCGAGGTTCTCGAAATGCTCGCGGAGGAGCGCAACCCCCGCTCTGCCGCCAGGCAGCTCGACGCGGGTGCGGCGCGGATGCTTGATGATTCATCCGCCATGCCCGAGCGGATTGGTCGATACCGCATCCTGGGCGTGAAGGGCCGGGGCGGGATGGGCATCGTCTACGAAGCCGAGCAGGAATCACCCAAGCGCCGCGTCGCCCTCAAGGTGATCAAGTCGCCGATGGTGTCGGCACAGTTGCTCGCCCGCTTCCAGCGCGAAGCCGAAGCGCTCGGCAAGCTGCAGCACGTCGGCATCGCGCACATCTATGAAGCCGCGACTGCCCGCGCGGAGTCCGGAGAGCAGCCGTATCTCGCCATGGAGTTGATCCAGGGCGAACGCATCACCGCGTACGCGAAAAAGCACGAGCTCTCCGTGCGTCAGCGTCTCGAACTGGTGGCGCGGGTTTGCGACGCGGTGCAGCACGCGCATCAACGCGGGATCATTCATCGCGACTTGAAGCCAGCCAACATTCTCGTCGTCGAGCCGGATACCTCGGTCACGAGCCACGTGAAGAGCACGTCGCGAATCGCGGACACCGTGGGCCAACCGAAGATTCTCGACTTCGGCGTCGCCCGGCTCACCGCGGGTGACGTCAACGTCGCGACGCTGCAAACGGAAGTGGGTCAGCTCATCGGCACGCTCGCGTACATGAGTCCCGAGCAGGTCGCGGGTGATTCCACCAGCCTCGATACGCGCTGCGACATCTACGCGTTGGGCGTGGTGCTCTTCGAGGTGTTGAGCGGCCAACTGCCCCACAATCTGGGCAACGGCTCGATCGCGCAGGCCGCCCGGATGATCCAGGAAGTGGACCCCACACGCTTGAGTGAGATCAACGCGGAACTGCGGGGGGACCTGGACACCATCGTTGCCAAGGCGCTGGAGAAGGACCGCGCGCATCGTTACCAATCCGCGAGTGAGCTGGCCGCCGACCTGCGGCGCTATCTGGCGGACGAGCCGATTGTGGCCCGGCCGGCCAGCGCGACCTATCAGCTTCGCAAGTTCGCCAGGCGCCACAAGGGTCTCGTCGCGGGCCTGGGCGTGGCCTGCGCCGTCCTGTTGTTGGGCGCGGCCGGCACGGCGATCGGCCTGGTGTCGGCGCTGCGGGCGAACAGGGAACTGGCGAAGAGCAACCGCGAACTTGCGCAAACCAATATCGACCTGAGAAACGTCAGCGCGTTTCAGTCGGCGCAGCTCACCGACATCGACGTGGGCAGCATGGGGCTGCGGCTGCGCGCGGACCTGCTGAGCGCGATCCCGGATGAGCAGCGGAAAGCGTTCGAGACCCAGCTTGGCGCGGTCAACTTCGTCGACTACGCCCGCAGCACGCTCGATCACAACATCTTCCGCCGCGCGATCGACACGATCAATGTGCAGTTCGCCAGTCAGCCGGTCTTGCAGGCGACGCTCCTGCAGGACCTCGCGACGGCGATGGGCGAGCTGGGTCTTTACCGATTGGCTCAGATCCCGCAGGACCGCGCGCTTTACCTGCGGCGCCGCCAACTGGGCAATGACCACGACGACACGATCGCCTCGATCGCGGCAGCCGGCGTGCTCGCCCGGAACCGCAGCGATTTCGAACATGCCGACGCACTGCTTCGTGAAGCCCTGGAGCGCATCCGTCGTCTTCACGGCAAGGAAAGCAAGGAGGCCTACGTGGCGATGTCGAGCGTCGCCGCCAATCTGAAGAGTCAAGGCAAACTCGACGAAGCCGTCGACTTGGCGCACCAGGCCGTCAAGGGGCTGTCGAGGATTTCCGACGCCAACGATATCGAATCGATCAATGCGTTGGCGAACCTCGCCGGGGTGTTGTTCGGCAAGGGCGAGTACGACGAAGCCATCGGCATCGGCCGGCAGGTCCTGGACGCGTATCGCAAGTTGTTCGGCGCCGATTCTCCCAAGACCCTGAAGGCGATGACACATCTGGGCGACTTTCTGGAAGCCGCGGGCCAATACGAAGAATCGACGTCATTGATTCGGCAGGCGTACGATCAGGAACGCCGCGTGCTGGGCGCGGATCATCCCGACACCGTGTCGGCGATGATGGAGCTTGGCAATCGTCTGTCGCGCCAGGGCAAATACGCGCAGGCTGAACCGCTCCTGCGCGGTGCGTTGGGAAAACTAAGACGCCTGCTCGGAAATGACCATTACAACACGCTGAATGCGATCGACTACCTGGCCTCGCTGCTGGAGGATGCCGGGCGATTTGACGAGGCCAAGGCGTTGTTTGCCGAGAGCCTCGAGCGCCGCCGGCGCACCCTTGGCGAAGATCACCCCGCCACCCTGCGCTCACTCGGGAACTACGCGTACTTTGTGGCCGCAGAAGGGGGGCGCGCGGAGGCGGAACCGCTCTATCGGCAGACGTTGGCGGGCATGCGTCGTGTCTATGGCGACGATCATCCCCACACGTTGACCGCGATGGGTAATCTGGCGTCGCTCCTTTCCGGCATGGGCCGCGACGACGAAGCCGAACCGCTCTATCGCGAGACGCTCGCCGCCGATCGCCGCACGCTTGGGAATGATCATCCCTCGACGCTCAACGCGGTCTACAACTTGGGCGATATGCTCTTGCGCCAAGGCAAGCTCGACGAGGCGGAACCCCTCTGCCGCGAGGCGCTCGACGGTTACGAGCGCGTCGGCGGCGATGATCACATCGGCACGCTCTATTCGCTGACGCTCATGGGCCGGTTGCTCGCGGCTGAGGACAAACCCGTCGAAGCCCAGCCATACTTCCAGCAGGCTGTCGAGCGGCGGCGGCGTGTCAACGGCGACGACCATCCGCAGACATTGGCAGCCGTCTACGGACTGGTCGACGCGCTCGAAGTACAGGATGAATGGGTGGACGCGGAGAAGTGGCGGCGTTTTGCGCTGGACTTTGTGGTTCGCAATCACCCGGATGACGCTACGAATCACGGCGGGGCGCTGTGTGCGCTCGGACGCAATCTGCTTCGCCAGGGGCGGCCAGCGGACGCCGAGGCGCCGCTGACGGAGGGCCTCGCGTTGTACCAGGACACCGACGAATCCGATAGCTGGCAGCGCTGGGACGCGCAGAGCCTGCTGGGCGAGGCCATCTCGGCCGACGCGGATCGCCGCGCGCAGGCCGAAGCGCTTCTGCTCGAAGCGGCGGACCACATGGCGGCGCTGGCGGCAGACGACGCTTCCCTAACGTCGCGTGTCGATGCGCTTCGGTCAACGCTCGCGGGGCTCTACGAAGCCTGGCACCAGCCGGACCAGGCGGAGAAATGGCGTTCCGCAGTCAGCGCGGTCAACTGACACCCGCACGCTTGTTGACTGCAACGGCAACAATGTGCCGAGCGCATGCGGTCGGTGCATTGCCGGGGCGGCGAGCAGCGACCGAAACGCCGATGTCGACCTGCACGGTTTCTCCGCACTCCAGCCGTCGTTCAACCGGTGGATATCGGGCGACCGGTGTACCCACGGAAAGGGGCGGGCTGTTCGATCAGCCCGCCCCTCTTTTTTGGACAAACCCAGCGCGCCGATTAGGGCTCGCTACGGACGATCTGCATGGCACCCAGGTAGTAGAACCCGGACGAGTTGTTGTTGTTCGGGCCGGGGCTGACGGTCACGGTGATCTCACCGTTGGCGTCGGCCGCGATATCCGACACGGCGGTTACCGCGCTCTGGTTGTTGGAGGCGTCCAGGTAAGCGGTGGCGCTGGTCGCGCCGGCGACAGCGTACGCCGTCTCGCGATTGTCTCCGACGCCGAGGCGGGCGGCGAAGAAGGTGAAGCTGTAGGTCACGCCCGGCGTCGTGCTGAGTCCCCCAAGGGTGAAGCCGCCGGTCGGCTCGGTGAAGCCACCGAAGTCGACGGTGCTTCCGAAGAGGTTGTCGCGCGTGGCCTGCGCATTGAACAACGCCGCGTCGCCGGTCGGGCTCGTCGTTCCGCTCGTGTTGGAGCCGGGCCAGAACGCATCGGTGACGGTCAGCGTGATGCCCGTGCCGATGCCGGTATTGTCAATCGCGTTGGCGACGGGCTCCTGCAGGTGGGTGACGTTGTTGTAGTTGCCGGACGTCTGCTGGCCAATGTCGCCAAAATCGAAGTAAAGCGTCTGGGAACCGGACGCGGTCACGTTCAGCGTGACCGTGAAGGACGCGCCATCGTAGCCGGCGGCTGACCCGGTGACTCGGGCGTAATAGGTGTCGGCGGCGAGGCCGGTGACGTCCACATCAACCGAGAAGAGGACAGCCGCTCCGATCGAGGTGGGTACGGTCAGCCAACTCGGGGTGGACTGGGTGAGCAGGTCGACTGCGGTCAACTGCACGGTGGGCGTCGACGCGTCACTGGCGGTTACCGTGTTGGGCTGGGAGTCGGTGCTGGTGCCCACGGTCAAGTTGAATGTCAGGTCGAACGCGTCGAAAGTCAGCGAAGGCGGCGGCTGGAACTGCGCGGTTTGCATCAGTGCGTAGTCGGACAGGTCCACGTGCGCGTCGGCGTTGCCGTCCATGAGCAGGCAGGCGTCGCCGGGCGCGTAGGAGAATTGCGGGCCAGTCAGGCAATCGACGAATCCGGAGACGTCGGCTGCGTCGATGTCGCGGTCGCCGTCGGCGTCGAAGGTCAGGCCGGGCGGCAGGTAATCATCCGCGACGGCCTGCAGGTCCGTCGCCTCCTGCGCGGTGAGGCTCGCGAACAGCTTGGGCAGGCCGGCGGTGGTACGCTCGCCGTAGAGCGTGCCAAAGATGACCAGCCCGGTGAGGTAGGTGCCGCGCGTGTTGGCGTGGTAGATGTCGGTCGCGTGCAGGTTGTCCCAACCGGTCGCCTCCCAGGCGTCGCCGACGCGCGCGACGGTCACACTGTCCGCTCCGTTGGAACCGGCGAGGTCCTGCCGGGCGAGTTCGTAGTTGTCGCGCAGTTCCTGCTGCATTTCGCTCGGTCCGCCGGGGAAGGTCGGCGGATTGCCGGTGTAGTACGCATGTCCTGGCCCGCGGGCCCAGGTTTCAAAGAGCACGGCGTGGGCGGCGGGGCTGTGGGTCCGCACGAGGCCGAAGAGCGTCTGGGCGTCGGCGCGGAACGCGGGCGGATCGCCGATGTGGGTCGGCTTGGTCGAGTACTCCTGGATGACCACGGCGTCCCACTGGAAGTCGGGGACTTCGGCGAAGTCAGCCGGATCGGCGATCACGGCTGTGTTGTTGGCCAGATGCCACGCGAGCGTCTGGCCGCTCACCGCGGCGTTCTCGACACGCGGGGCGGGGTAGCCAGCCGCGATGGCGAGCTGTTTAACCACCTCGGGCACACCGCCGAACTGCTCGGCCTCGGTGGAACCGACTCCCAGCGTGAAACTGTTACCGTAGAAGAGGACTGTCTTGGGATGCTCAGCATGCGCCAGGCTGGCGGGCAGCGCGGCGACGAAGAGCACCGATACGAATGACCATAGTGTCTTCACGTGAATGGACTCCAATTCTCATTGCGCGAATGCGTGCAGCGAACACTTCTTGAGAAATACACGAAGGCCCATGGGGGCCCCGCAGACGCTGCGCCGGTCAGGCGCGGCAACGGCGGCGCAGCCCCAGCGCACCGAGGCCGAGGAGCAACGCGGACGCCGGCTCCGGGACGATATCGATGCGCATCGCGCCGATGTAATAGAACCCCGACGAATTGTTGTTGTTAGGCCCCGGGCCGACGGTGACGACGATCTCGCCGTTGACGTCGGCGGCGATACCCGAAACCAGCGCCACATCGCTCACGTTGCTGGACGTGTTCAGAAAGGCTGTGGCGCTCGTGGCCCCGGCGACGTCGTACGCGGTTTCGCGGTTGTCGCCAACACCCAGACGGGCACCGAAGAACGTGAAGTTGTAGATGACGCCCGGCGCCGTGCTCAACCCGCTGAGCGTGAATCCGCCAGTCGGCTCGGTGATGCCGCCGAAGTCGACGGTGCTTCCGAAGAGATTATCGCGCGTGGCCTGGGGATCGAACATGGCGGCATCGCCGGTCGGGCTCGTGGTTCCGCTGGTGTTGGAGCCCGGCCAGAACGCGTCGGTGACGGTGAGGGCGATACCCGTATGGGTGCCGGTGTCGTCGATCGCGTCGGCGATCGGGGCCTGTACGTGCGTGATGTTGTTGTAGTTGCCGGTGGTCTGTTGTCCTATGTCTCCGAAATCAAAGAACAGCGTGGTAGCCGAGGCTGGCACTGCCAGCGACAAGACTGCGATCAAACTCAATGCACGTGACATGATCCTGACCTCCTTTTCCCTGGAACCGAACCGAAGAGAAGAGCGTGTGGTAAGCCGCGCAGCGCCATCGTTGCAGCGCCCGCGGTAATTGAGAGTTGAAACCCAGGAGCGCGGGGCGACCGCGCCCAATGCAGTTTGCCGAGCCGGGCTTTGTGGGGGAGAGGCGCGGCGTTGGCGAAGCGATCCTGGCGAGCGGTTCATTGAAGTTGCCTTGCAGTGCTGGTGTAACCAGATCGCCTTGAACCGGCTTAGATCGCCGATGAAAGCGCTTTCAGGATAGCGACCGCGAACCGGAAACTCAATGGCCTCGGAGTCCTCGTCGTCTGCGCCGAACGCACTGCCTGGTGCCCGGCAAGCGGCTGCTTGGGGGGACTGTTCAAGGTGGGGCATGATGACCAGTTTGGGCGAAAAACCATTCAACCCGGCGCGGGCCGAACGCTGGTGGGGGCCGCCCTCGCTGCTATATTTCGTGGTTCAACCGCCTTGCCGTTGCGGCAGGCATGCCGTTGCGGCAGGGCGCGCGCCGACGGCCGGGGGCGCTGTCACGCGCTTGGGAAGGACTGACTCTGTGAAGAGACTCTGCGAATGAACGGCACATCACATTGGACGCGACGTATGGCGGGGTTGGTGGCTGCACTGGGCGCGTGCTCGGCGATGGTCCACGCGGCGGACGAAAACAGGTCCCTGGGGTCGATCGCGAAGGAGTCCTGGGGCAAGACGTCGGACGGCGAGTCCGTCGACCTGTACACGCTGACGAACACGCAGGGAATGACGATGCGCGTGACCAACTACGGCGCGATCGTCGTTGCGCTCACGGCGCCGGACCGCGACGGGAAGTTCGCGGATGTCGTTCTCGGCTACGACCACTTGGATGACTACCTCAAGTCCAGCCCGTATTTCGGCGCGGTGGTGGGGCGGTACGGCAACCGCATCGCAGCCGGGCGGTTCACCCTGGACGGCAAGACGTACCAACTGGCGACCAACAACGCGCCCGGCGGCGTGCCGTGTCATCTGCACGGCGGCAACAAGGGCTTCGACAAGGTGGTCTGGGACGCGAAGGGCGAGATGAAGGACGGTGCAGTCGGCATTCGGTTCCATCGAGTCAGTCCGGACGGCGAGGAGGGGTATCCCGGGAACCTGGACATCACGATGCACTACTGGCTGACCGACCAGAACGAGTTCCGGATTGAATACGCGGCGACGACGGACCGGGCCACGCCGGTCAACGTGACCCACCACAGCTACTACAACCTGGGTGGTCACGACAGCGGCACGATCCTGGATCATGAGCTGATGATCGCCGCGGACCACATCACCCCGGTCGACAAGGGGCTGATTCCGACCGGTGCGTTCACGCCGGTCGCGGGCACGCCGTTCGACTTCACGTCGCCGACTGTGATCGGGTCGCGGGTGAATGCGGACGACACGCAGCTCGAGTACGGGCTCGGATACGATCACAACTTCGTGCTGAGCCGCTGGGATGGCAAGCTGCGACTCGCGGCGACAGTTTACGATCCGCAGAGCGGCCGGCAGATGGAGGTTCTCACGACGGAGCCGGCCATCCAGTTCTACTGCGGCAACTTCCTGGACGGGAGCAACGTGGGCAAGGGCGGGCATGCGTATGCCTATCGCACGGCGATCGTGCTGGAGACGCAGCATTATCCCGATTCGCCGAATCACCCGGATTTTCCCTCGACGATTCTGCGCCCGGGAGAAGAGTACCGCCACACCTGCGTGTACCGATTCTCGGCCAGGTAACGCGTGATCCACTACGGCAGCGATCGGAGTGCTAATTCACGTGGGGACATGCGCGGCGCACGACGGCGGTTGCTGCGGCGGCAACGGCGTTCGCCGCAGAAGGCCCGATTTTCCGGCTGACTTCGGCATCCGCGACGAGCCCGCGCCACGCGGTGCGGTCCAGCTCGATGCGCCCAGCGACGACGAGCAGCGGGATGCCCAGCCGGCGTGCCATTTCGCCGACGCGGTTTAAAGATTTTCCCTGGAGGGATTGCTCGTCGAAGCAGCCCTCGCCGGTGAGGATCAGGTCAGCACCCCGGCACTTCTCCTCCAGGCCGATGAAGTCGATGATCGCCTGTGCGCCGGAGGTGAGCCGGCCGCCCAGACAC